>Ga0182033_10000517_pt1 | contig 18437 bp, 22 predicted proteins | sample tim00Cox0000000H_FD_125968 | JGI IMG/M metagenome (GOLD analysis project Ga0182033, IMG submission 125968) | Lab enrichment of tropical soil microbial communities from Luquillo Experimental Forest, Puerto Rico - timezero.00C.oxic.00.000.00H | ecosystem: Environmental > Terrestrial > Soil >...
CGCGCGCGTGCCGACCTCGAGGTAGAGCGCCGGCGCACTGCTTCGATTGATCAGGTGATGTCCATCGGCTTTGTCTGCGGGGAAGCCCGCCGCCATGCCCGATTTTAGAACCGTCTCCCCCGCATCGGTGACGAGTACCAGTTCTCCCTCCACGACATAGACGAACTCGTCCTCCTTTGCGTGCCAATGACGCTGCGAAGACCAACTGCCTGGGGGGAGTGTCACGAGATTGACGCCGAACTGCGTCAGTCCAACCGCATCTCCAAGCGCGCGCTTCCCCCGGCCTGCCAGCGTTTCGCCAAACGGTGCCGGATAGATGCTGCCCACACGCGGCTGCACGGTCATTGGATCGAGCCAGGACTGGCCCTTCTCCTCTGGCTTCTCCATTTCGGACTCCTAGTCGAACTCAAGCGGACTCAGCGGGCGCGCGGTCTGCCTGACAGCGGCGCTTCGTTTCGATCTGACCGATGGCATCCTCCACCGCATCGAACACAAGCAAAGTGGATGCATGCCGAGCCTTGTAGTCCCTGACTGGCTCAAGCGCGGCAAGATCGGCCCAACGGCCATTGGGAGGCGGTCCACCTGCCATGAGCATCTTCCGCATCGTGGCCCCGACAGCGCGCAACTCCCCTGCGGTCGAACCGACGATCTCGCGCCCCATCACCGCCGCCGAAGTCTGACCCAAGAGGCACGCCTTCACGCTTTGCCCGTAGTCGGTCACCACGTTGCCCCGCATGGAAAGATCGACCGTCACCCGGCTGCCGCAGAGTTTGGAACGCGCTGTCGTCGTAGCGTCAGGATGGGGCAATCTCTCCGTTCGCGACATGTTTGCCGCAAGTTCCAAGATGCGCTGGCTGTAAATGTCATCGGGCAAGTTCATGGCATTCTCTAATTGCAAACTTGTGGGGCCTCAATTTCTCGTTAGCTGCACCCCGCCTTGCAGGCATGAATGACCCATTATATATGCAGCCTCGCGTGGTCGGGCAGGGTGACGGCACTTAAGTGACAAAAAGGGTTGATGGGCCCATTATACGATCCTCGGTCTAAGCTACCGAAATGGCTTCGATCTCTTGCGGGAGTGAGGCAAAGGAAGGCTTGATGGACGCCACGATAAAGAAACTGCCCATTAGACCTCAGCCAGAGGTTGGACGCGGCCGCGCGATTGGACGCCCCTCGCGGGAGGAGGCGGAGGAGGCCGTCCGCACGCTCATAGCCTATGCCGGCGACGATCCGGCGCGCGAAGGCCTGCGCGAGACCCCGAAGCGGGTGATCAGCGCCTACGATGAGTTTTTTGCCGGCTATCATGAGTGCCCGCTCGACGTGCTGTCCCGCACCTTCGACGAAGTTGCGGGCTATGATGATATCGTCATGCTGCGCGATATCGAGCTGCATTCCCACTGCGAGCACCACATGATCCCGTTCGTCGGCAAAGCGCATGTCGCCTATTTCCCGACTGACCGCGTCGTTGGCATTTCCAAGCTTGCACGCGTGGTCGAGGTGTTCGCGCGGCGCCTACAGACCCAGGAGACCATGACGGCGCAAATCGCAGAGACCATCGACAAGGCGCTGAAGCCGAAAGGCGTGGCGGTGATGATCGAGGCCGTGCATCAATGCATGTCGATCCGCGGCGTGAAGAAGCCGGACGTCGCCACCATCACCACCCAGTTCACCGGCATCTTCAAGGAGGATCCGGCACAGCAGGCACGCTTCATGATGCTTGCCACGGAGCGCGGCCGCCTGTGATGGTGCGCCGCGAGGAATCGATCGCGGTGACCAGACCAAAAGCCTCCCCTCCCCGAGCGCGCGCGGCCGATACCGAGGAGGGGACGGCGTTCATACCGAAATTTGACGCTGATGGCCTGCTTCCGGTGATCGTGACCTCTGCCACGACCGGCGAAGTGCTGATGCTTGCCCACATGAACGAAGAGGCGCTCGCCCGCACGCTTGAGACGGGGGAGGCGCAATTTTGGTCACGGTCGCGCAAGCGGCTTTGGCGCAAGGGCGAGGAGAGCGGCAACACCATGCGCGTGGTCGAGCTCCGTACCGACTGCGACCAGGATGCACTCTGGCTAAAGGTCGAACTGGGCGGCACCGAAGCCTGCTGCCATACCGGTCGCAGGTCCTGCTTCTATCGCACGGTGCCCCTCGGCAAGGGCGCAGACGGCGTAGCGCTTACCTTTGTCGAGGCTGAGAGGATGTTCGAACCCAAGACTGTGTACGGACACTCTCGCGCCGCAAAGGGAACCTTAAAGACTCAGAACTAGTATGGTAACGCAAAGGCGAGCGATCCATCTTCGGCCGAGGGCCCAGGGACGATTTTGGCGCTTGTGTTGGGCCCGATCTGCCGCGATCGATCGCAGGGCATGAGCGTTAGGGCAGGTGGTATGCCGAGACCGGTTATAGGCATAGCCCTTGGTGGCGGCGCGGCCCGCGGTTGGGCCCATATCGGTGTGCTCAAGACTCTCATCGACGCTGGTCTCGAGCCTGACATCGTCGCCGGCACGTCCATCGGCGCCGTTGCCGGGGCCTGCTACGTCACAGGACGCCTGCGGGAACTCGAGGAATTTGCCGGCGGGCTGACTCGTCGCCGCGTCTTCGGCTTCCTCGACTTCAATTTCGCGGGGTCAGGACTAATCACCGGGCAGCGCTTGAATAGCCGCCTCGAATCCCATCTGCAAGATTTCAGCATCGAGAAGCTGGAACGCAAATTCGTAGCCGTCGCCACCGAGCTCGGCACCGGTCACGAGGTATGGCTCAACAAGGGCAACCTGGTGAACGCTCTGCGGGCCTCCTTCTCCCTCCCCGGCATCTTCCGCCCGGTCAAGGTCAATGGCCGCTGGCTGATCGACGGCGCTCTCGTCAATCCTATTCCTGTTTCAGTTTGCCGGGCGCTTGGCGCGCGAATCGTCATCGCCGTCAATCTCAATAGCGACGCAATCAGCAAGGGTAGCACCATCCACGATCACGAAGCGTTTGCCGAACCTCCTGCCACGCCGGAGGACACCCATCTTCCAGGCAGCAACGGTCGTGCCGCAATTCATCTGTTGCATCGGCAAATCTTCGGCCGCGGCCAGGGCGCGCCGGGCATCTCCTCGGTGATGATGGATGCGATTAATATCACGCAGGATCGCATCGCCCGCTCAAGGCTCGCTGGAGACCCGCCTGACATCATCATCGCGCCAAAGGTCGGTAGCATCGGCCTGTTCGATTTTCATCGCGCCAACGAGGCCATGACGCAAGGCGCCAAAGCGACCGAGCGGCAGATCGACGAGTTGAAGGCGTTGATCAGCGGGGTGTTCGTCTAGCCCGTGGCGATATATTCCCGCATGGCGGCTGCTTCCATCTCGGCTTCCGCGATCCGCATCTTGACCACATCTCCGATCGAGACGAGACCGATCAGCCGTCCGCGCTCGACCACCGGCATGTGGCGAAAGCGGTGCGTGGTCATTTCGGCCATGAGCCGGTCGATCGTATCCGCCTCGCGCGCTGTCACTACCGCCCTCGTCATGTAATCGGACACGGGGTCCTTCAGGACCTTCGGACCGGACTTGCCGATCGCCCGCACCAGATCACGCTCCGAAACGATGCCGACGACTTTGCCCTCCTCATCCCCGATGACAATACAGCCAATGCCATGCTGCTCGAGCAGCTGTGCGATCTCAAGCAAGGACATGTCTGCCGTGGCGGTGACGACGCCCTTGCCCTTCAGTTTTAGAATTGCCGCGACGTTCATACTCGTTTCCTCCAACCCGAGAACTTTCGTCCCGGTGCCTGCGACATTCTGACCCTGACGGGCTGAAGGCGCAAGAGACCGGCAATTTGAAGGTCCAAGAAATGGAGATCAGGAGTGCTGAGCGACCTCCTGTTCGTTGCCGGTATCGAAGAAGCCGAAGCAGAGCAGTCCGAACAGGAAGCCCCCAATGTGCGCCTCCCACGCGATGCTGCCCTCGGCGCCAGCAATCGAGACCGCGCCAAGCCCGAAGACCAGATTGAGTACCACCCAGAGGCCCAACACCGCGAGGATGCGCCGGTCGGTCAGCGTCTTGATTAGACTTTCGAGCGGCGCTCGCGCGAGATCGATGTCCCCCGTCATTGGCGCCCCGAAGACGAAGCGTAAGGCAGCAGCCATTTGCCCTGAGATCGCAGCCGAGGCGCCGACCACAGGCGTCATCTCACCAAAGTGAAGGACAAGGTGCGTGAGCGCACCGGCAATGCCGCAGAGCCCCGAGAAAGCAAGGAACTTCCAGTCGCCCAGGCGCTTGGCCAGGGGACTGCCGAAGGCCACCATCCACAACAGGTTGACCACGAGGTGCATCCAGCCTCCATGCAGGAATATGTAGGTAACAAAAGACGTCACCGCCGTGAAATAGCCGCCGGGAAGCTCAGCCGCGGCGCCGCTGTACCGTGCCGGGATGAATGCTAGGGCAAGCAAGAATTGAACGCTCTCCTCGTCGGGCAGCAGGTTCTGCACGATCTGCGCGCCGATCATGACTGCAGCGGCAAGAACCACCACGCGCGGCACATTTAGGATGGGTTCGGACGCGCTCATCGCCGGAGTTTGCATGAAAAAACTTGATACGGATGTGAACGACAGGAGATGGTGGCCCCCTTCCCTGCGCAGACCTTAGCAGCAAGACACGCAGAGATACGAGCTTTCGCGGTCATGGGCGGCGGCTGCGCGCTCGGCCGCGAAGGGCAAAACGATTTCTGATCAGCCTTACTGTTCTCTAAATATAAATTTGGTATTTACTATTTCTATAAAGTAAATAATCGCCTAGTGGTCGCCACATGGAGCGCAGACAACTTAATCCAAGGACGATCTCATAGTATCTAAAACCTTAACATAGAAAATCGTTCAGCATTTGGAAATTATTCCTAAAGATAGCTTATGAATACCAAGAAATCTGATGTTCCTTGCTTTATAAAAATCTCAAAACCTTTTTGCCATAGTGCCCTCAACAAAAACGGGGGGTGCAATGAAAGAGTTGGTGTTGAGTGCTGCACTTTTGATGTTCATCTCATCTCTGCCGGTTGCCAGCGTCAGCAACAGGCACGCGGTTCACCTCGAACCGCAGCTTACAGCTCAAAAGGCGGTGTTCATGGGGTCCTTCGGCAACAGCCTGCCGCCGATCGGCTATGTGACTTTCTGCCGGGACCATCAGGCTGAATGCCGCCCGTCAGGTCTGATCGTCGATCGCGAGCCGCTCACGCCCGAGAGGTGGGCTGAGCTCGAGCAGGTAAACCGCTTCGTCAATAAAATGATCAAGCCGGTGACCGACCTCGAGCTCTACGGCAAGGTCGAGTACTGGAACTACCCGACGCAGGGCAAGGGCGATTGCGAGGACTATGTACTGCTCAAGCGCCGCATGCTGATCGAGCGCGGGTGGCCCGAGAGCACGTTGCTCATCACCGTCGTGCGCGACGAGAATGGTGAGGGCCATGCGGTGCTGACCGTACGGACCGACGCAGGCGACCTCGTGCTCGACAACAAGCGCCAGCAGATCGTACGCTGGACCGACACCCCCTACACCTACGTTAAGCAACAAACCGAGGCTAACCCGCTGGTATGGGCTTCGCTCATGCCGCCGAGCGGGGACTCTTCGCAAATCACGGCCTCACACAGCCGCTAGCAGGGTCATCGATTTCGTACTGGAGACAAATTTGCAGACCCGGTGATCATCCCCCACCAACCGGGTCTTACCTAGAGCCGGCCTCGTTTCGAGTGCCGGCTCCTTTTTTCGCAAAGCTGTCTTAGATTAGGGCGAGCGAGGCTAGGTGCCGAGGTCGTAGTCTAGGATCGCCATCTGAAACTGGTAGGCGATTTCGCCCTCTTCGTCGTCGCGGAACAATATACCGATGAACTCGTCGCCGACATAAACCTCGGCTGAGTCTTCCTTACGCGGCCGCTGCTTCACCTCAAGTGCCGGGAGCCGGAATACCCGTTGCAGGTACCTCTCGAGCTTGATGATCTCGTCTCGTGTCACCCCTACCTCCGGCTTTGGTCGAAAGTTCCGGGAGCACTAGCCGCAGGGGCTCGAGCTTCCCTTCACACCGTTGTGAACGAGCTGATCCATGCTGAGCGCAGGCTCCTCGCAACCGGCAGGGCCGATATCGCGCGCCGGCACCCCGGCGACCGTCCGCCGCGGCGGGACGTCCTGCACCACCACGCTTCCGGCGGCAACCCGCACGCAATCGCCAATTTTGATATTGCCGAGGATCTTGGCGCCGGAGCCCATCATCACGCCGCATCCGATCTTGGGATGGCGGTCGCCGCGCTCATTACCGGTGCCGCCAAGAGTCACGCCGTGCAGCATGGAGCAGTTGTTGCCAACCACCGCCGTCTCACCAATCACGATGCCTGTGGCGTGGTCGAGCATCATGCCCTTGCCGAGCCGTGCCGCTGGATGGATGTCCACCCCGAACACGCGGCTCGATTGGCTCTGGAGATAGAGCGCGAATTCCTTTCGCCCGGACTGCCAAAGTCGATGGGAAAAGCGATAGGTCTCAAGCGCCACGAAGCCCTTGAAGAAGAACAGGGGCTCGATCAAGCGGCGGCAGGCAGGATCGCGCTTGGCCACGGCCATAATGTCGGCACGAAAGATCTCGCCAAGTCCGGGCTCATCCGTCAGCACTTCGCGGAAGGTCTTATGCAGGAGCCCGGCATCGACGGAAGGCTGCAGCCGATGCGCCACTGTGTGGCACACAGCGTCCTCAAGGGTGGGCTCGCTCAAGATCGTGGCGTAGATCACGCTCGCGAGCACCGGCTCGTTGGCGCTCGTCTCTTCCGCCTCGCGGCGCACCTGCTCCCAAATCGGGTCGTAACTCTTGATCTGCGGCTGTGCCGCGGTGAAGGCCTTAGTCATGACAACCACCTCTAGGGTGAGCGGCTCGGTTGCCGCTTCACTAGCACGGGACTAGGGCCGCTGGGTTAAAAAGTCGAGCACCCCTTGCTTGAAACGAGCATCGCCGACGGCCTTCATATGGTCGCGCCCCTCGATATTGAGCAGCCTAGCGCCGGGGATGAGCGCCGCAAGCTCTGGTCCGGAGCCGCCAATCACGTCCTCGGTGCCGACGGCGACCAGCACCGGGACCCTGATCCCGGCCAAAAGCTCTGGCGTGATGTTCTCGCGCGGACCCCGCATGCAAGCAGCAAGCGCCCGAAGGTCGCTCTTCGTGTGCTCGGCAAAGGCCCTGAAGCTTCGCGCCGTATCATTGGTGACCTCGTCGATGGTTCGCGCCTCGAGTGCCTTGGCGAGGGGCCTGCTGCCGACCATGCCGCGCACCATGTTGATGCCAAGCCCGGCAAGGACAACGCTGCGGATTCGCTCAGGATGCCTCAACACAAGAAACGCGGCTATGCGCGCACCCATGGAATAGCCCAGGACATCAGTGCACTCGATGCCGAGATGATCGAGCAGGGCCAGCGCATCCTCGGCCATCGTCGGAGCGCCATAGCGCTCTTGATCATAAAGCTTCTCGCTTTGCCCATGGCCGCGATTGTCAAAGGCAATCACGCGGCGCCCGTTCGCGACGAGCGTTCGGACCCAGCCCGGATCGACCCAATTGGTGACGACGTTGGAGGCAAACCCGTGGATGAGGAGGATCGGCTCCCCCTCTCCCTCATCCGAATAGGCGATGCGCACGCCGTCTGATCGGAAGCTCGGCATTCTTCTCTACCGCTCCGCGCGTTCGCCCACTATGCTCACGCGCCAATCCAATCTTCCAACATAAAATGCGGCTGACATGTCTCAAACGCTGGTGCCTCACTTCGTAAACGACAAGGGCGTCGATCGCATTAAGATCGGCGTCAAGGAGTTCCAATGCATGGGGGCGACGCCGCCTTTCGACCATCCCCACGTCTATCTCGATATGGGCAATGAGACGGAACTTGTCTGCCCGTATTGCTCGACGATGTTCCACTACGATTCAACGCTGAAAGCCACCGAGACCGATCCGCCGAATTGCGTGTTCGTGGCAACGGCGCCGCCCGGCGCGCCTGAGGCCTGAGCGTCCGCGCATGACGACGCGAGTGCCGCGGGACCGCGTGCTCATTGCGGGCGGCGGCATCGGTGGCCTGACCACGGCCATCGCGCTCGAGCGAAACGGCATGGGCGCCGTGGTTAGCGCGCGCTCGCCTTTCGCCGACGACACCGGCGCCGGCATCCAGCTCGGGCCGAACGCGACCCGCGCGTTGCGCGGACTTGGTGCGCTTGATGCGGTCGAGGCAGTTGCCTTCAAACCCGACGCACTCCAACTCTACGACGGCGTCTCGGGTGCAGGTCTTGCATCCATGCCGCTCGGCAGCGATGCGGAGACACGCTACGACGCTCCCTATCTCACTCTACACCGCGCAGACCTCCACGCAGGCTTGCTTGCTGCCTGCCGCAGCACTGGAGCGATCGAGCTCAGAGATGACTTCGATGTGACCGAGGTCGATATGCTCGCCGACCATGTAATCGCAACCAGCGCGAACGAGGCCGAGGTCGAGGGGTCATGCTTGATCGCCGCAGATGGGCTCTGGTCGGGCTTCAGGCGGCGCATCGCTCCAGATGTCGATCTGCGCTTCTCCGGCGCAACCGCCTGGCGCGCTCTTCTCCCCCGCGCCGACGTTCCTGCACCCTTCGATTCGCCCGATGTAGGACTTTGGCTCGGGCCAAGGTCTCATCTCGTGCACTATCCGGTGCGTGGCGGCCGCGACCTGAATATCGTCGCCGTCGTCGAGGGTGGGACCGCCAAGCAAGGATGGAACAGGCGCGCCGAACGAGAGGAGTTGCTCCCTGCCGTCGATCGCTGGGCGGCACCGGCGAAGGGCTTGCTCGAGATGGTCGAGACCTGGCGGTGCTGGTCGCTGTTTCGGCTCAAGCCACTGCGCCGCTGGTCTGACGGGCGCATCGCACTGCTGGGTGACGCAGCCCATCCCGTGCTTCCCTATCTCGCTCAAGGCGCTGCACTTGCCATCGAGGACGCCGTGACCCTCGCGGTTAGTCTCAAGGAATGCAAAGCCGACCCGTTGCTTGCCTTCGCTCGCTACGAGCAGCTTCGTCGCCACCGCACCGACCGGGTGCAGCGCGAAGCAGCGCGCAATGGCCGCCTCTACCATCTCCGCGGACCCCTGGCCTCAGCGCGGAACTTTATGCTCAAGCAGCGCGGCTCGGAGGCCCTGCTGCAAATCTTCGACTGGGTCTATGGACCCAAGAGCGACTAGCTCTCCTCCTTCGATTCGGAGGACTTCGCGGTAAGCGGCATCAATACGGCAAGGGCCGACAGCAAAGAGCCGACCATTACGGCAAGCTTCAGTACCGCGTGCTTCTCGGGATGAGCAAACGCGAGCAAGCCAACGAAAAGACTCATCGTGAAGCCAATGCCGCATAGGATGGCCACAACATAGATCTGCCTCCAGGAGGACCCTCGCGGCAGCGCGGCGATGCCGCGAGGGTTGGATAGGGATATCATCGCCAGCACCACCCGGGAGAGCGCGGCATGAATGCCGGAGAACAGCATCGCGCCCCACAGCAGAACGCCGAGCGCGACATAAGGAAGTCCGCAAGCGTTCCCCCTCGCGGACCTTCCATCTCGGAGTCGCTAGAGTATGGCGCAGGCTCAGTGGCCGGGCGCGCCACGGCGCCCTGCCTCGTAGAGGAACCACACGCGCCGCTCTGCCTGGTCGATCCACACCTCGATGAAGCTCGCAGTCGCAACGTCGTTCTCCTCGCCGCAAAGCTCGTGGGCCTCGCGCAACGACGTGATCATCGCCTGATTATCGGATCGAAGCTCGGCCAGCATGTCGACTGGATCGACATAGTCTGCGTCGTTGTCTGGGATGCGCTGCAAACGCGCGATCTCGCCGATTGAATGCAACGTCAGGCCGCCAACTTTGCGCACGCGCTCGGCTATCTCGTCGGTGGTCGCGAAGATCTGATCGGCTTGCTCGTCAAACAGCAGATGATAGTCGCGGAAATGCGGACCGCTGACATGCCAATGGAAATTCTTGGTCTTGAGATAAAGCGCAAACGTATCCGCAAGCAAGGCGTTGAGCGCACTCGCGATATCGCGGCGCGCATTCGCGCCGAGATCGGTTGGTGTCTCGAGCGGCGCCTTGCGGCGTTCCTTTACGGTCTTGTCCATGTGGGCCTCTCCTTGAGGGGGATGCTGCGATAACGCAATTATATGGCAGCAAGTTGCCGATCGATCGTTTGCTTTTGCTAAATTTTGTCAGAAAAAATGGCATTGCTGTCCCATCCCACGCTATTTGTGTATCCAGTGGGTTAAGGGCTCACGCGACGCCAACCTCGAAGCTTGCTCGCAGCAGCAGGAAAAGTGCAAGTCCGTTCAAGAGATGCCAGACAAAATGGGTGCTGATATCGCAGCAAGAACTGCCAGCAGGAATGCGGCATTGCATGGCCCGGCGAGCGCCTCGCTTCTGCCCCGCTAGCAATAGAGCAGGTCTCCCCAGCGCTCGTAGGAAGAGTTGGACGCGCGGGAATGTTCCACGCATCCCGCCTTTCATTTCGCGACCTCGCGGCTTATGCTCTCGCGAAGGGGCGAGATAACCCGGGGGAAAGACAGCATCATGAAGCTGTTGATCCTGCCTATCCGCACATCGCCGCCACCAGCCAGCACGATCCCTCCGATAACGTTTCCGGCGCCGTGCGGCGCGGGCCGCAGGGCGACGAGGTCCGCCTTCCCGGAGGGACTTAGGTGCCTTGCGGCTTCTACTGCTATTACACTCTCAGAAACGCGACGGTCGATTTCTGGCGTCGCTATGACGTGTTCGCGCAATAGGACTCCGCCGGTTTATTCGTCAGGCGGGATATCTTCCTCGTTGGTCGGCGCTTCTTCATCGTTGTCGTTGCTCGTCGGCATTCCGAGGCTCGCCTTACACTCGTCCTCGAAGCCTTCGTTCTTGGCCATGAGGTCTTCGAGTTTCGGAAAGCTCGTCGCATCCTCGTCGGTGATCTCGTCCTTGTGCATCTTGGTCATCAGGTCGACCTCGGCCTGAGTCATTTTCTTGTCGTGATATTTGCCGACGATGCAGTCGCAATAGCTTTGCGCCGTGACCTTGCTTCCTGCCTGCAGCCCCGGCTCATCGGTGACCACCGGATCGGCGACGCAGGCAGCGAGGAACGTATCCGTGTTGAGCTTGCTCTCCGGCGCTTGCTTCGATGCGGCCTCCGCTCCCCAGGCCGCGAAGCTGAGAACAACGAGAACCATCGCGCCGCGCATCAGACCATCGACCATGTTACCCTCCAATGGCGCGCAGAGCGGCTCTGGTGAGAGCGGCTTAACTGCCGCGCCTAAGCATAAGAAAGGAATCGATCTTTCGGCAACTGCCTACCATGCGGTTGCCCCGGTAGTTTTGGTTCTTGGTTTAGGGATTTGTTTACTGCTTCTTGGGCGGCGGCGCGAGCCGGATATGCAGCTCTTTCAGCTGCTTGTCGCTGACCTCAGACGGCGCCCCCATGAGCAAATCCTCAGCCTGCTGGTTCATCGGAAACATCACCACCTGACGCAAATTGTCCTCTCCGCAAAGCAGCATGACGATGCGGTCAACGCCGGGCGCGATGCCGCCATGGGGCGGTGCGCCATATTGTAGCGCTCGCAGCATTCCGCCGAAGCGCTGCTCCAGCACGTCCTTCGGATAGCCCGCGATGGCAAACGACTTCTCCATGATCTCCGGTTTGTGATTGCGGATGGCGCCAGAGGAGAGCTCCACGCCGTTGCACACGAGGTCGTATTGATAGGCGAGGATGTCAAGCGGGTCCTTGGTTTCGAGCGCATCGAGACCGCCTTGCGGCATTGAGAACGGATTGTGCGAGAAGTCGATCTTCTCCTCCTCTTCATTCCATTCATACATGGGGAAATCCACGACCCAGCAGAACTCGAAGCGGTCTTGCCCGATCAGACCAAGCTCGCTGCCGAGCTTGGTGCGGGCGCGGCCGGCGAAGTCGACGAATTCATTTGGCAGCCCTGCGACAAAGAACGCCGCATCACCGCCCTTTAGCGCGAGCCGCTCGCGGATCGCCTTGGTGCGGACCCGACCGAGATTGTTGGCGATAGGCCCTTTGCCCGCAGGATCGACCTCAGCGCCCGAGCCTGCTCCAGCCTTCTCGAAGCTGATATAGCCGAGCCCTCTCTGTCCTTCGGCAATCGCCCACCCGTTCATACGATCGCAGAAAGCGCGCGAGCCTGCACCAGGGGCCGGCAACGCCCAGATGCGCGTGTTCACATCCATGTCGATCATGCTGGCAAACAGCTTGAAGCCGGAGCCGCGGAAATGCTCGGTGACATCCTGCATCTCGATCGGGTTGCGCAGGTCTGGCTTGTCGGTGCCGTATTTGCGCATCGCTTCCGCGTACGGAATGCGCGGGAATTTCTGCGTCACCGCCTTGCCGCCAGCGAACTCCTCAAACAGCCCGCGCATGATCAGCTCGACCGTGTCAAACACGTCCTCCTGGGTGACGAAGCTCATCTCCAGATCGAGTTGATAGAACTCTCCAGGCGAGCGGTCCGCACGCGCGTCCTCATCGCGGAAACAAGGCGCGATCTGGAAGTAGCGGTCGAAGCCCGCGATCATGATCAGCTGCTTGAATTGCTGCGGCGCCTGCGGCAACGCATAGAACTTGCCCGGATGAACGCGGGAGGGCACGAGATAGTCGCGCGCGCCTTCAGGGGAGGAGGCGGTCAGAATCGGCGTCTGAAACTCGAAGAAGCCGGCCTCGCGCATACGATTGCGCAGCGACCAGATGATCGCCTGCCGCGTCATGATGTTGCGATGTAGGCTCTCACGGCGAAGATCAAGGAACCGATAGTTGAGCCGCATCTCCTCCGGATAGTCTGGCTCGCCGAACACCGGCAGCGGCAGCTCATTCGCTTCCGACAACATCTCGATTGCCTTTGCCTTCACCTCGACTTCCCCAGTCAGCAGGTTTGGATTGATCGTCTCGGGCGAACGGGCCACCACATCGCCGTCGATGCGGACCACCCATTCAGGCTTAAGTCTCTCCGCCTCGGCAAAAGCCGGCGAATTGGGATCGACCACGCATTGAGTGATGCCGTAGTGATCGCGAAGATCGATGAACAGCAGCCCACCATGGTCTCGCACGCGATGCACCCAGCCCGACAGCCGAACGCTCTGGCCGACATTCCCTTTCCGCAGCTCGCCGCAGGTGTTGGTGCGATAGGGATGCATCACTGGAGGACAGAATTGAAGAGTGAGGATTGCGCCGGGAACAGCGCATGGGAGGCCCCGCTTTGTCAAGGAAAGTGGCGACGCCGGAACAAAGCGCGCCGTTTTGTTCGACCAACGGCGGATTGAGGGAGATTATCATGCCCGGGATCGTTGAGACCCTTCCGGTGAAGACGCGTTTGCCCCTTGAGGTATGGGCGCTTGCCGGATTCGTGACACTGTTCTCGCTCGTGACTTCGGTCGCGCACTTGTCATCGCTGAGCGATGGAGCCTCGCCTGTGATTGAGCACGCCACCCAGCAAGAAACAGCGCGCAACCGGACACCAGTTTGAGCGATCACCTCGACCGCGCCGCGGCCCGTCGCGTCCCCCTTCACCCAAGAACGTCAAGTGAAAAAGTGCAGAGTTAGGTGGATCTGTTTCGATTGGCGCTCTTGGCCTCGAGCCGCGCGTTAAGCTATATCCGCACCCGATGCATCTCATTACCCATACCGAGGACCTGACCGAGGCCTGCGTGCGGCTTGGCGCCGCTCCTTTTGTGGCGGTGGACACCGAATTCATGCGCGAGCAGACCTTCTGGCCGAAACTCTGCCTCATCCAGATGGCGGCGAACGGCAGTGAGATCTTGGTTGACAGCCTCGCGCCCGATCTCGACCTCAGGCCCTTCTTCGATCTGATGGTCGACGAACAGGTGCTGAAGGTCTTTCATTCGGCCAGACAAGACGTTGAAATCGTCCATCATCTTGCTCGCGTCATCCCTCATCCGATCTTCGATACCCAGGTCGCAGCCATGGTCTGCGGCTTCGGCGAGGCGGTGAGTTATTCGATGCTGGTGAAGCGGCTGCTGAGCCGCAACCTGGACAAGACTTCGCGCTTCACCGACTGGAGCCGGCGCCCCCTCTCTGACCGCCAGCTCACTTATGCGCTCGGCGATGTTGTGCATCTCCGCGACCTCTACCCTAAGCTCCGCAATCAGCTCGACCGCTCCGAGCGCGCCAGCTGGCTCAACGAGGAGATGGCGGTGTTGACGGACCCCGCGACCTATGAGCTTCACCCGGAGCAGGCCTGGAAGCGGCTGAAGATGCGCATCAAGACGCCGACATCTCTCGCCGTGCTTATGGAGCTTGCCGCTTGGCGTGAGCGCGAGGCGCAGACCCAAGACGTGCCCCGCTCGCGCATCCTTAAGGACGAAGCGCTTTATGACATTGCGAGCCAGGCGCCGCGCACGCAGCAGGACTTGGGGTCTCTGCGCACCCTGCACAATGGCTTTGCCCGCTCGATGCGCGGCCGCGCCGTACTCGAGGCAGTGTCGAAGGGGCTGGAGCGCGATCCGAAGACTGTCCCGCCGATCGAGCGCGGCGAGCCCATGTCACCGGAGGCCCAGGCTGTGGTCGATCTGTTGCGCGTGTTGCTTAAGGCAACCGCTGGGCGGCATGGCGTGGCGCCGAAGCTGATCGCGACCAGCGACGAGCTGGAGGAGATCGCGCGTTCCGATGAGATCGACGTTCCGGTGCTGCGGGGTTGGCGGCGAAAGCTCTTCGGCGACGATGCCCTTGCACTCAAGCGCGGCGAGCTTGCGCTCGTCATCAAGAAAGGCGAGGTCGCGGTGCTACCGGCTGATCAGCCAAAGCACCAGCGAAAGCAAGAGGCTCCCGAGGATTGAGGTGGTGATCGGCAGATAGAAATAGAAACGTCCGCGGTCGATGACGATGTCGCCGGGAAGCCTGCCAAGACCGTAATGCACGCTGGCAAAGGTCAGCAACGCCACCAAGGCGAGAAAGCCGATCACCCCGAGAGCGTAGCGTGCCATCAGCGCGGTTTCTTCGGTGCGGTCTTGGCGACGCGCATCTTAACCGTGGCGCGCACGTCCTCAGGCAGGTCCTCCAGCGCTTCAAGCATGGTCTTGAGCTCGGCACGGAGTCCGTGAATCTGATCGATCAGATTGAGCAGGACCGGTACCTGCTCCTCATCGAAGCCGAGCTTGTCCTCGAGATCGCGGATTAGAGCCGCACGCGCCATGTCGGCTTCGGAGAAGCCTTCCCTCTCTTTTGCGGCCGGCCTGATCCATCCTTGCTGTACCCAGACACGCAAGCGCGTCACGGTGACGTACGGCACTCTCGCCACGATGTCGCGCTCGGTCAGCATCAGGCTTGCTCTCGCAACTTCCGTCGCGGATCGTAGCGGTGCTTGTCGCGCCACTCTTCGGCGAAGGTCTTCAACTCCTCATCAATGCGGTCAGGCATCACCACGGTGAGCTTGACCAACTCGTCACCCTGCTTTCCGTTCTTGCGCTTGATCCCGCGGCCTTTCAACCTGAGTGTCTTGCCAGTATTGGCACCGGCAGGAACAGTGGCTGACACGTTGCCCGTGATGGTGGGCACCTCGACCTTGCCGCCGAGCACGGCCTCGTCGAAGGTGATCGGCACTTCGACCAAGATGTCGTCGCCCTCGCGCTTGAAGACTGGGTGCGGCCGCACCAGGATCTCGACGAGAGCGTCGCCGGCGTCCGCCCCGCCCAAGCCGGGCATGCCCTTGCCCTTGAGGCGCATGACCTGACCTTCCTCAACGCCCGCAGGGATGGTGACGTCGAGCGTCCCGCCATCAGGGAGCGTGATGCGCTTCTTGGCACCGTTGACCGCCTCGAGGAAATCGATCTCGAGCCGGTATTGCGCGTCCTGCCCGCGCATGGCGAAACGCTGGCTGCCACTGCGCGCCCCTCCCCCTCTGCCGAACAGATCGCCGAACAGATCGGAGAAGCCGCCGAGGTCTTCGTAGCCGGCAGTCGAGCGGTAACGAGCACCGTCCTCGCCGCCGGCATATTCACGGTAATAGCGCTGCTGCGGGCGCTCCTGCCCGCTTGCATCGATCTCTCCGAGATCGTAGCGCCGCCGCTTGTCCGCATCGCCGAGGATGTCGTAGGCGGCGGTGATCTGCTTGAACTTGTTCTCTGCCGCCTTGTCCCCCGGATTGAGGTCCGGGTGAAGCTTCTTGGCGAGCTTGCGGTAGGCCTTGGCGATGTCCTCAGCCTTTGCTGTGCGCGCCACGCCAAGAACTGCATAGAGATCCTCTGCCATTTATGGATCGAAACGCGGGAGTGACAGGAACGCAACTCAAAAAAGATGGCCGTGCCCGGCCCTATGCCGGGCATCCACGAGTTTTCTGCTCGCCAATGTAGAGATGCGTCTGGCCAGGACAAGCCCGGCGGTGACGAACCTATTGTCGCTGAAGCCATGTTCAGCTTGCGGCCAGCTGGAAGGACGGCCCGACCCTGATCTCCGCATCCCGGTCGACCAGGTCGGCGAGCACCTTGAACCTCCGGTCCACCCGCTCGCCATCAAGATTGGAATAAGGGTCTGGCAAGCTCCATATCAGCCGATTGCCTTCATAACTGATCGGCGTGTTGGTGAGCACGCCAGGCATCGAGGCAGAGACCATGTGAGCGGCGCGGAACGCGGCGCCCAGAATGCGCGCGCGCTTCAGCATGTCCTTGTCGACAAGCTCGAGTAGGCTTTCGCTGAGCTCGTCCTTGATGGTGCCCTCGTTGCGATAATAGACGGTGAGCGCGAGAAACGCGCGGCCGGGATGATCGACGCCAACGAAATTGCCGTGCGCCACGAGGTTCAGGCTCTGAATGCCACGGTAGTCCGGGTGGGCGTGCCAGCCAATATCGGAGAGAAGGCAGGCGGCATGGCGCAGCCTTCGTTGTTCCGGCGTCTCGACTGGACCTGGAGCGCGGAACAGCGCGTCGGTCCAGAAGCAAAGCTCGTAGGCCGAGTCGATCGAGCGCGAGCGGCGCCTTGCAAGATCGTCGCAGGCCGCGAGCAGTGGGTCCTTCCGCCGCTCGGCCTCGCTCAGCATGGTGCAGAGCAGGCCCTCGCGGATACCGAACACCGAAATCACGACCGCGCGCGGCTTCACCACCCTGAGCAGCCGTTCCAATACCAGCGAGCCGTAGGGAATGGTCTCGCGCCGGGCGCCAGAAATATCGCGAATGCCGGCGAGCGAGCTTTGCGACTGCTGATCGAGCAGGCTTGCGAATTTGAACGCGTCCGCCGCTTCGATCCGATAGTTGTGCATCACGTTCAGCGGATAGTTGGTCTGCGTCATGTGCAGGCGCGCAAGCGCCCGCCACGTTCCGCCGATGGCGTAGAAGTCGCGGCCCTTGCCCTTCTCCAGCCAATCGACCTTGGCGAGCTCTACGTCGACGATCTCACGAGCGCGCTTGAGATTGCCGCCAGAGGCGTCGATCAGCCGCAAGCCGCCGAGCGGCAAGGTCGCGGCATTGCCGAGCCTGCCCTTGCGCACATCGATCAGCTCGAGGCTACCGCCGCCGAGATCGCCGACGAAGCCGTCGGCGTCGTGAATGCCAGCAATGACGCCAACAGCGGCGAGCTCTGCTTCCTCGGTGCCCGAGAGCACTCTGACCGGCACGTCGAGGATGCGCTCGGCCTGGGCGATGAACTCATGACCATTCTCGGCTTCGCGCGCCGCGGCGGTGGCGATGGCCTCGACGCGGGTGACGCCCATCTGGTCGATCAGTGCGCGGAAGCGTCGAAGCGCGCGAAGCGCACGGGACACAGCATCGGCCCCAAGCCTCCCAGTGGTGGCCAGCGACCGCCCGAGGCCGCACAGCACCTTTTCGTTGAACAGCGGCGTCGGTGCGCGCGTGGCGCCCTCGTATACAACGAGCCGTACCGAGTTCGATCCGATGTCGACCGCGGCGACTGGATTTAGTTCATTTCTGCGGGCCATGCGGGGATTTGCTCGCCAGGCATCAACCGGATTCGACGAGCCGCGCGAACCGCGGCGGCATGTTCTCTTTAAGCGAGGTGCCGCGGCCCGAAAGGCTTGGGTTGGTCATGAAATAGTCTTGTGCACTGAACGGCTCCTGCCCCTGTCCTAGCCGAATTCGCTCGGAGTTTCCATCGGGCCGCAGGCGCCAGCTCTGCACGTTGTCCTTGAGGTTCGCGACCATGATCTGGTCGAGCACCTGCTCGTGCACCGTCGGGTTCTTGATCGGAACGATTGCTTCCACGCGACGGTCGAGGTTGCGCGGCATCATGTCGGCAGAGCTGATATAGACGGTCGCGTTGCGGCTCGGCAGGCCGTGTCCAGCGCCGAAGCAATAGATTCGGGAATGCTCGAGGAAGCGCCCGACGATGCTCTTTACGTGGATGGTTTCCGAGAGATGCGGCACGCCCGGCCGCAGGCAGCAGATGCCGCGCACCACGAGATCGATATCGACTCCGGCC
>Ga0182033_10000520_pt1 | contig 18401 bp, 20 predicted proteins | sample tim00Cox0000000H_FD_125968 | JGI IMG/M metagenome (GOLD analysis project Ga0182033, IMG submission 125968) | Lab enrichment of tropical soil microbial communities from Luquillo Experimental Forest, Puerto Rico - timezero.00C.oxic.00.000.00H | ecosystem: Environmental > Terrestrial > Soil >...
AATCCATGAGTTCCTCAGCCGAACAATAAACAAAAAATAAGTACGATCAAGTTTATGCCGAAGTCCGAAAAGAGTTGACGAAGAAGAGCTGATCAACTTCTCATCGGCGATCATCACGTTCAACGGTCGGAATCGACTTGCGAAAGGTTTCCGCAAGATCCCATGTGAGTATCAGCCACACCAGATCGGTTAAGCCGGTTATCGCAGCACATCACCGAAAGGACAGAAGCGATGCATAACATGAAGAAGCTCGTCCTCTCTGTATTTACCTTTACCTTCGGAATTGCCACGGCAACGCATGCCCAGCAAGTGAATACGCTCCTTACGAAACAGCTGCCGGAAGCACCAGGTAAAGAGATTGAAGTCATTACCGTCAATTACGCGCCAGGAGCCGTCGACCAGATCCACCGCCATGATGCGCATGCGGTTGTCTATGTTCTCGAAGGGGAAGTTGAGATGCAGGTTCGCGGAGGCATGCTTCAGCGGCTTGGTCCCGGGCAAGTATTTTACGAATCACCTGGAGACGTTCATACCGTAAGCCGTAACGCGAGTAAGACGAAACCGGCGAAGTTCGTCGTATTTTTTGTCAAAAATGAAGGAGCACCGATTCTCACTCCCGCTCACTAGCTTCGGACGCGAGCAATGTATTTCCGCGATGAAATCATTTCGCCGAAAGCAATGTTCGTTACGGGGAGGCACGTACTAACTGTGACAAGGATTGCCACGGTTTCCGTTCCAATCGTGGCTGAGACATGCGCACGCAGAGGAGCTGGGTTTTCGCGATTTCTCCAGCTTGTTCCTGGTGAAGGAGAATCGCAGACAGCTGGGAAACTCTGCGTGTCGCATCTCTTTTATAAAGGTCAGCTTAACATCGCGAGTCTTTGCAATGGACGACCGAAGCGAAAGCTGGGCGCAATGCCAAATCTTGAATCTGGCGATCGAATTGAACTGTTCTACGAAAGATTCCCCGGGAAGCGACAATTCGGGCGACCGTTAACCATTTGTTGAGCGATCAGGACGAAGGAATGGGCCTTATATGAATTCAAACACCGCGCAGCTCACCGAGAATGGGACGGAGATTGTCCGTCTGTTCGCACGGTTTGCTCTAGGAGCTTCCTTTCTATCCGCTGTGGCTGATCGCTTTGGCTTATGGGGGCCACATGGAGCAAAGAACGTATCCTGGGGAGATTTCGCTCATTTCGTGAAGTACACGGGCGCGGTGATGTCTCTCTTCCCCAGTTCATTGACGGTGTCGTTTGCATGGGCAGCTACCGTCGCGGAGACGATCTTCGGGATATTGCTCATCGCAGGCTTCAAAATACGAATGGCCTCCGTCCTCTCCGGCCTTCTCCTTTTGTCATTTGCTATGGGCATGGTCACAGGTCTTGGCATCAAGACGCCATTCGACTATTCGGTCTTCTCGGCGGCCGCTGCAGCATTCTTACTGGCGTTCTGGGAGCCTGACCGATTCACGTTAGACAAGCTTCTGAATCGATCACGAAACTGAGCGGGAGATCCGATCACTAACAACACTAACTTCGATAGCGTGAACGCTACGCGTAATAGACACAGCGAATTCAAGGAGCGAGTGCTCGATCTCCAGGAGAGCCGTCGTTTTCTGAGTGCGTTGAACGGGAAGTCCATGCCATTCGTGCGCGAACACTTCCAGCGGAAGAGCAAGACCAACGACTACTGCGACTCCGTGAACCACCTTGGCCATCGCCAGAATTATAGTATCGCGGCTCATCGGCAGCGGGAAGACGCAGCCTTGTGGCGGGCGTTGTCAGCCAGGAGGCCAACAGCATGAAGATTACAAAGCTCAAGAAGTTCTTTGTCAACGGCGCAAGGCGCACTCGGCGACTTGGCCAATTGGCCAATTCAAAGACGATCCGTCTAATTCTTATCGAGCGGGACCTCTCAACCCCGCGGCCCCAAACCAAACGGTCGGTTGGCCAATTGGCCAATTCAAGCGTGATGTGAAATCCGTAAGTGACGCCAAAGCAACGACTTAGATATTTTCACCCCCGGCTGTTAACCGAAGGGTTGCTAGTTCGAATCTAGCCCGGGGAGCCAACTTCTCTCGTGTTCTCAGCTACTTAGCGACCACGATTTTCCCTTCTGCTCCTTTCTGCGGCGAACTGTCACGGAAATGTAACGGTGCGCACTTTCCGTACAGCCGCTTGTTTGTTTTTTCCACGGCCATTCTCACCTGATCGGCCATTCCCAACTGGTAGTGACGCTTGGTTTCGGGGCTTGTGTGGCGCATGGCGCGCTGCCAGCTGTCAGCACGTGCGTTCCTACTGTTACGATTTGAATCGTCCAATCGGGCCAGCCACTGTCGTCTAGCAAGGACGCATCGCAAAGTGGCCGAAGATCATAGATCGCAGGTTCGCCGCCAGTCACCACAAAATGTCTCACGTGCGGACCATTTTTCTTTGCCCAAGCCAGAATCTTTTCTTGGTCCATGGAGGTCCACGGAGGTCCACGCAGGCGAGCCGCTCGTGCACACTGTTGCATGGGCCAAGAAACCAGTGCAGCTGCAGCCAAAGCTCGCAATGTCCCGGCCGAAGATCGTCACAATCGACATGCACAAACGAAATGCCGCGCAAGCATGGCAAGGCGGGGATCACGCGCTGCCCGCCATTTTTTTTTGACCGGGTACTGGGAGCAACTTTGCCGGGCACACTTCCGCGCGCTGTTTATATCACATGATATAACGACTTGAAAACGCTGGGTATTGACGCCTATGATCTTCACAGGAACGTAAACAATCCCTTAACCTTGCAGGAAACGGTTCAGTTTCAGCCAGTCGGCCAAGCCGCGACGGATCGAGGCTCGGCGCGATTACGCTGCCGAACGTCCGATTTATTGTCTCCGAGCGTAGAAGGAGAGTGAATTCGAGAGCGGCTGGAAGGAAACAGGCTCATGCACAGGGTATACGAAATCTTTGAAGTTTTGCCGGGTGGCTCACCACACAGGGCGACCGTCGTCTCCAGCTTGGAATTTGCGAAAATGGTGCTTGAAAGCTTGGCAAGCCGCACGAAGAACGAATGCTTTGCTGTCGATGCCAAAACGCGCCAAGTCGTGATGCAGATGAACGTGACCCCAGCAAAGCTGCGAAGGATTTTTCAGATTTCTTACGATGAAGAACAAGGACTTCGAAGGGTCGAACTCCTAAGATCACGCGGTTATGGCATGATCTCTGTAATTGGCAACGACTCAGCCAAAGTCCTCCTCCGGTCGCCCCAGCGTTACGACCTCTTCATTATTGGTCATGCCGCACCTGAAGAAACCAGAAGAGAAATGGTTGATTGGCTCAAAGCTGAATACCCAACGGTCAAAATTCTTGCCCTCAATCCTCCCAATCAACAAGTCCTCGGAGCGGATTACAACATGCCACAGAACGGGCCGGAAAAGTGGTTGCCGATTGTCTTTCAGTTAGCGGGGCCGACCACTACCGCGGCCTGATCGGAGGCATTATGCCGACACCACAAGCTGCCAAACAATTTCACACGCTTTGCTACGAACATCACATTGAAATGAGCGTGACTGAGGTTGTCATACAAACGGAGGGTCCGCCGACGCAGATTTCAGCGTATGCGTGTCCAGCGCAAGATTGCGCCGTGCATTACGCTGCCTCGAAGGGGTACTTCGTCGCCAGCAAGGATGGGCAACTCGAACGGGATATGGCGCCGCGTGTAAGGTGTCCTCGGGACGGCCAACTCATGTGTCTGGCGGAAGTCAATCCAGAGAAGAGGACCTTCCGCTTATGGCGATGCCCGCAATGTGATGCGAGCCGGACGAACGAAGATGGCCTGGTGAGCGAAATCCCTTGGGAGCACCGGAGGAGAAACAGCAAATCGCCCGTCCTCTAGCCGCTGACAGTAGACCACTCTCGCTGGTGACTTCGGACTCAGTTTCCTGGCGGCGACTTTGCAACGGCTTCGCCAACCGTTGTTTGTTGTACCTGCGAGCTTGTCCGGTCCGGGAGTGTTCTGACTTTGCGCTTAGCGCCAGGCTATGTATGGGCTCGCGACTTCACGCGAACGCGGCGGCGTATCCGCCGACTGCGGCGACGATTCTGAATCCCAACACATCAACCTCGCGGACCATGTTTTGAGTCTGCTCAAAAAGGTTGTTTTTTATGCGATGTTTCTAACGATCGATTCAGTGCTCCGTTTCCGAGCGATCAGTCGCGTTACAATTAATGCGCATCTTCGCTAGTTTCTATTTGCTGCGGTTGCGGCGGAAGAAGTGAGCCAATTTTGAAACTGATGACGAACGAGAAGCTATTCAACCGCAGAGGAACGCTACGGCTGTAGTCAACTTCCAGATCGACGTATTTGATTAGTTGCACGTCGATGCCCGCGTTGAAGCCATTGTCGTGGCCGACGCCTGCCCCGCTTGTCTGAACGCCTGTTCTGCTAATCATCGTCTGTGTTCCCCACGGCAGGAAGTCATACGCGGACGCGGTGAAGCTGAACGGACCGGCGTCCACTTCCGTGCCAGCCTCAAAGGAGGCGTTTAAGCCGTAGGTGATATAGGGACGATAGAAAAAGCTCGTTCCCTGAATGGTGTTTCCGATGCCACCCTCCACAAACGGCGCGAAGTTTCCCCAACCATGCTCAAAGTGGTTTAACCAATTCCATGTGGCGTGACCAGAACTAAGCCCCTTTTTCTTGTCTCCAGTGGGTGCGCCGAGGTGGATTGTCGAAGCATACTTGAGTGAATGGCCGGGGTAATTCCACTTCAGGTCCATGGCAACGTTCCCGATGCCATTGCCAGAAAGCACCCCTGGATTGGTCTGCGTGATGGAAGACGGCGTAAAGATGAAATAGTACGGGACGGCCAGATACATGCCGAAATATCGCGTAAAGTTATAGCCGACACCGGTAGCCACATCCGTGATCGCGCCGCCGTCGCCGATCGTGCTGCCTTCGAATTTCGTACCGAATCCCCAGCCCGGCGTGAAGCCTTCTGGTTTTGCAGGGGGGCCTTTGGCAGCAGGGATCGGTGTTTGTGCCTGGAGCACAGAAGCCCAGGCTGAGCAAACAAAAAAAGACAAGAGCGCGGCACGGCGATAAAAGCGCAGCAACCAGTTCAAAGAAACTCCATGTGTCTTTACATTTTGCATTTTTGTCCCGACTCGGAATTTCGGATTGGGCGCGATGCTGGGCGCAGATTGGCTGGATTCGTTTGCAGTCTACAAGACAGACTGGGAAGGAATCACCTGTACCTTAGGGCAGGCGCGGGTTGACCCTTGTAGCGACTTGCTCTTTGATTGAAACAGAATTAGTGTGTGCACACGATTCCAAAGGGGAGTTTCGTTGAAAACGATGAATGGATAATCTTATTTGCAGGAAGCGAATGTAACTGTGAGTCCTGCAGTAATCGCGCTCCAACTCCTTGACTCAGCCATGCATCGCAATACAAGCCAGCCTAGATGAGACGCCGTCACCAGCCATTGCTCTGTTCTTATGCGAAGAGTTGCCTTATTTGTAACCAATTCGGTGTTTGTCGCGGTGTCTGCAGGCGCGGTTTCTCCCACTCTCGCGCAACCGCCCCCCCAATCCGCCGTCGCGAATGTCGGCGTTGTCTACGACGGTCCCGACTGGCCGCTAGCTGACGGCTATCTGGGGGCGCACTACATTAAGAACCTCCTGGGGCACTTCGGCCTGCGCGGTGAATTGGTTCGACTGGCCGATTACCGACCGGATCAACTCACGCGCTACCGCGCCACTTTTTACATCGGGAGTGACGCAGGAACGAAATTGCCCGCGGAATTCATCAAGGACGTAAGATCCTCGCGCCAGCCGTTCTGCTGGATTGGACTGCAGATCGACCAGCTGCTGGTAGATCCCATAACGCGGCGTCAGTTCGGCCTCCGCTACGTAGAGAATCAGGGGAATCGCGCTGCCTGGCGTGTGGAGTACAAGGACACGTTGTTCCCAAGAGACAACTTCACTTTAACTGTTGTCGAACCGCTGGAAGGGAGTCCGGCGGAGGTGCGCGCAACTGCTGTCCAGAGCGACAATACGAGGAAACCGTACGCGCTGAGGCGAGGCCGATTCTGGTATTTCGCCGATATCCCCTCCGGCGCGCAGGAAGCGAGTCGTTACTTGGTCCTCTGCGACCTGCTGCACGATATTCTTGAAATTGATCACGCGCCTCAATCGCAAGCACTGGTCCGCATCGAAGATGTCAGCGCGGAAGGGGCGCCAAGCGACCTCCGAGCTGCGGCCGATGTGTTGAGCAAGCGCCACATACCCTTCCAGATCGCCACCATCCCGATCTATCGCAACCCCTGGAACAACGTGGAGATGCGATTATCCGACCGCCCTCCGGTAGTCGAAGCAATCCACTACATGATCGACCGCGGAGGAACCCCAGTAATGCACGGCTGGAGTCACCAGTATCACAGCTCGACTGGCGATGATTACGAGTTCTGGGATGGGGTCAAAAACAGCCCGATAGCCGGGGATTCAGAGCAGGAAATAGCCCATAGACTCGATGCAGGGTTGGCTGAGCTTTTCGCAGATAATATCTTCCCAATTGCCTTTGAGACCCCTCATTACGCCGCCTCGGCGGCCGATTATCATGCCATGCAGCAAGCGTTTAAGCTCTTCTATGAACGCACCATGCCGACGCCAAATCTCGTTTCTGTTCAGTATTTTCCTTATCCCGTCATCGACGAGTTTGGCCGCTATGTCGTCCCCGAGAATATCGGTTACCTGCCCTTGGAAAAGCCGGATCCAAAAGTCGTAATTGAAAATGCCCGATACATGCGAGTCGTGCGGGACGGTCTACCGTCGTTCTATTTCCATCCCTTCCTCGACGCGAAGCTGCTGGATCAGGTACTCGAAGGCGTTTCCTCCTTGGGATATCACTTTGTTTCGCTGCGGGAGTTTGGGGGCGATGTAGAGGATGCCGGCCGTTATGCGGTGCGTACGAAATCAGGTCGCGTGCAATTGTCCCCGCAGGGTGAGTTCTGGCGGCTACGCCGGTTTGACGCTGCTGGAAAACTCATGAGCGAGCAAACGTCGCCTGCGCGCGCCAATCATCCGGTCGAAGTTAACGTTGACGTGCCAGCGGGCGGCTGGGCGGCGCTGGACTGTTTCAAGAAGACTTCGTCGCCGTATCGCCTCGCCCAGGTCAGCGAGCGACTGTCTGGGTGGTGGAGGCGGTGGACCACTCGCGGGCGTTCTCGGGAGACAGCCGCGGCCTACGATGAACCCCGGGAGGCGTGGATTCTGTCGCTTGCCGGCCGGTCCGCCTCAGAGGTCAACAACGAACGGAGTTACGTTTCGGTCTTGGGCATTTCCGGCTTTCTCGTTCGCTCAGTGCCGCTGGAGAAATTCTTGGAAGCGCCGCGTGACAAAACCACGCTCCTGGTGGTACCCGACGGGGTCGGCGGCCTTCTAAGCGACGCTCAACAAAAAGAGATCTTGCGCTATCTCGCGTCCGGGGGATTGGTTGTCGCGGATGGGCATCAAAACTGGCTGCCAGCACTCGGTTTTCAGAAGACCGGTTGGAGTCTACCCGTGGCGGAGATCCAGGAGGTGTCGGCGGAGGGTGCGTCGTTCAGCTGGCGGCCCGAGGAACTGGCAGAGCGTTATACCCCACCTCCGGGTTCACAGCCCTTCGCGCTCGACACTAGCACCAAACAACCCGTTGCCGTGGCCGGCCAATACGGCTCCGGGCGGTATCTCTATCTTTCGGTACCGCTCGATAACCACACGCCGAATGGCGTGAGTCATTACCCATTTCTTGCCGAGTATCTAGCCGAAGCCTTTCACCTGGGCTCGGCGTTGCGGGGTGGCCGGATCGAAACCTATTTCGATCCCGGCTACCGCGCAGGCGTCAATCCGGACAACCTGGCCCGTTTCTGGAAGCAATCCGGCATCCGTGCGGTATATGTCGCTGCCTGGCATTTCTATGAACACTATACCTTCAACTACGCCGCGTTGATCCGCGCCTGTCACCGGAACGGAATTTCCGTGTACGCCTGGTTCATGTTTCCCCAAGTGACCCAGGCGATGTGGCTGCAGCATCCGGACTGGCGCGAGCAAGCTGCGGCTGGCGGAGATGGCCGTCCGGGCTGGCGCTACCTCATGAATTTTCAGGACCCGGCCTGCTTTCGCGCAGCGATGGACTGGGCGAAGGACTTGTTGGGCTCGCAGGCATGGGATGGAATCAACATCGCCGAGTTGAACTTTGACGCCACGTATCCGGATTATCTCAACGCCAACCGCTTCGTGCCGATGAATGATTACGTGCGTTCGGATTTCGCCAGGAAGTCCGGCTTCGATCCTGCGCAATTGTTCGCGTCCGGCTCGCCCTATTATCACCAACGTAATCCCAAAGCGCTGGCCGCATTCTTGAGCTATCGCGAGGACATTGTTACCGAGTGGCATCGACGCGTCCTCGGCGAACTGGCTCCGCTTGCGCGGGAGCGTGGTCTGGACGTCATCGTAACGACCCTCGATAGCCTCCACAGCCAGTATGTGCAACCTGCCCTGGGCGTGGATTCGCGCCGCATCGCTCGACTGATGACGGAATTCGATTTCACGCTGCAGGTGGAAGATCCAGTGGAACACTGGACGGAGCCGCCAGACCGCTACAAGCGTTACGCGGAAACCTACCGCAAACTTGTGCCCGAAGAGCGCCGCCTCATGTTCGACATCAACGTTGTCAGCGACCGCAATACCAGGGACACCTCGCTGCCCTCCACTCTTGCCGAGGGGACGGAGCTAGTGGAAACCGTGAAGGCTGCTGCTGTCCAGGGACGTGTTGCCATTTATGCCGAACATACGGTCGAGCCTCAGGACTGGCGCCTCTTGAGAATCGCGCTCGCGCGGCCGGCGCAAGCCGTCAAGAGTGGCGACTACTATCAAGTGGCCAACCCGCTTCCCGTGTTTCTGGATGCTCCCAGGGACCGGGCCTATTCTCTCGACGGTCATTCCGGGCTCGTTGTCGCCTCCACTGGCCTGTTCATCCCCCCAGGTGATCATGGCGTCACCGGTGACCGTCCAAGGTTACGGTTTTCCGACTCGACCGCAGCGATCGGGTTGTCCAGCCTCAGCTGTGATTTGTTCGCGGCTCAGGCGCATCCGACTGGGTTCGCTATTGAGTACACCAGCCCGGCTCAGGCTGCGATCGTCTTGAGTCGAAAACCGCACGAGATTTCAGTCGATGGAGGCAAGGTCGACCTGCCGGTCGAAGGACACGGAGACGAATGGGTGCTCCTGGCGCCGCGAGGGAAGCACCTTGTTGAGGTTCGAACACTCACGGCCACTGGTCTCGCGGTTACTTGGTGGAGTCAAATATGGTCCTGGGCCATTACTCTTCTTGGCGCCACGGCAATCCTCTTCATGCTTTGGCTGTACTTTCGAGTGCGGCTCCACCAGACCGACGCCTGGAGAAGACCCGGCTGATGCAGCGTTCTACCGGGGTGCTGATCCTTGTGTTTCTTTGCCCGGCAGCCAGCCGCCTACGAGCAAGTCAACACGGAACGAAGCGCGATGAATTCACCTTGTCCTTACTAAGAAGGACGCACCCGGCCGATATGTGACGCGTGGTATCGCATTTAGCTGACGTCTGTGACGTACACACAGCAGCGCGCGCCGCAAGGCGTGCCATACGACTAAAGGGAGGCGTGCATGTATTCAGCGACAACTCTTGACGTCATGTTCCTGCTCATCGTAACCGTCGTTTGGTTCATGATCGCTTATCAGGGGCTTCTCTTCTTCAAGGGATATGCGTATTACCAACGAGCTCGCCGTTCGGGACCGTTCGTCCCCGCGCTGCCAGACTCAGACCTGCCCGGCGTGTCGGTGTTGGTCCCTTGTCATAACGAAGAGTTGGTGATTGCGGATACGGTGCGAACGCTCTTAGCATTGGATTATCCCGCCAACCTGCTGGAAATTTTAATCATCGACGATGGCAGCTCCGACCGCACTGCCGAGATCGTGCGGCAGTTCACTTCAGGTGGGCGTGTAGCGCTGTTGCAGGTGCCGGCGGCGTTCGCCGCCAGGGGGAAGTCGGGGGCTTTGAACTATGCCTCCTCTCACGCCACACATCCCATCTTGGCGATCTACGATGCGGATAACCGCCCCGACCCGGGTGCGCTCCGGCCGCTGGTCGAGGCTTTGGTGCTGGACTCCGGCCTAGGAGCCGCCATTGGCATGTACCGATGCTTGAATCGCCGGCGGAACCTGCTCACGCGGTTCCTGAATATCGAGGGCATCGCATATCAATGGATTGTTCAGGCGGGCCGTTGGGAGCTGATGCGATTCACTGCTCTGCCGGGAACAAATTACGTGATCCGCCGTTCCCTGCTCGAAACACTTGGCGGCTGGGACGAGTCAGCGCTCACCGAAGATGCGGAGTTGACCTTGCGAATCTACGAAGCCGGCCGCTCCATCATGTTTGTGCCGGCTTCGGTAAGCTGGGAGCAGGAACCGGAGAACCTCCGCACCTGGATGCTTCAAAGACACCGCTGGGTCCGCGGGCAGAATCACCTCTTCAAAAAACACGTGCCGACATTGTTTCGCATCCGCCCGCGCTCGATCGGGCTTGAGCTGCTGTACTCCCTTTCACTGTATTACGCGTTCTTCGTGGCCATTGTGATCTCCGACCTGTTTTTCCTGTTCAGTACGACCGGGCTGCTCCGCATTGAGGTAGCCGGGCCTTACAAGTTGGTTTGGCTGTTCGCGTTTCTAGGTTTTTTCTTGCAACTGGCAATTGCCCTAGCATACGAGAATGAGGACAAATCGGTCGTCAATCATCTGCTGGTTCTTGCGATGTATTTCACCTACTGCCAGCTCTGGATCCCCGTGGTCGCCCGAGCGTTCTTTGATGATTTCATATCGCGGCGGCCGGCGAAATGGGCCAAGACTAGGCGTTTCCAAGTGATGGAATCCCGCCAGCCCTGACGAGGTATGGCGTTGAAAGACAATCGCCATTCGGGGGAAACGCAGCGTTTATGGATCAGCCCGATGTCCCGCGAGCGTATTCCCAAGATCCTGGTCGTATTCGGTACCCGCCCCGAGGCGATTAAATTGTGCCCTGTGGTTTTGCACTTCCGCCGGGAGCATCCGGAGTTCTCGGTTAAAGTCTGCGTCACCGCCCAGCACCGGCTTTTGCTGGACCAGGTTCTGGAAGTATTTCAGGTTCAGCCTGACTACGATCTGGATTGCATGCGCCCCGGCCAATCCCTGTTTCATTCCACGTCAACCATTTTGGTGGCGCTCGAAAGGGTCCTGGCCCAGGAGAGGCCTGACCTGCTGCTTGTGCAGGGAGATACGACTTCGACCTTGTGCGGTGCCCTGGCGGGGTTCTATGCGCGCGTCCCTGTGGGACATGTCGAGGCCGGCCTGCGGACCGGAGACCTCCATGAACCGTTCCCTGAAGAGTTAAACCGCGTATTGGTGGGACGCATCGCGTCCCTGCACTTTGCAGCGACGGAGTGGGCCGCTCAGAATCTTCGCAGAGAAGGAGTCCCCCCAGCAGCAATCACCGTGACAGGGAACACGGGGATTGACGCCGTGTTGTGTATTCGGGACCGTTTACGCCGGGGACTCTGCTCGGCGCAGCCGCCGGCTTTCGACTCGAGGCGCAAACTCATTCTGGTAACGGCGCACAGGCGCGAGAGTTTCGGAGACGGCCTCGAACAGATTTGCACCGCTCTGGCCGAGGTAGCAGAGCGCCATGATGTGCAGATCATGTATCCGGTGCATCCCAATCCGAGCGTCCAGCACGCTGTCAACCGTCATTTAAAGGGACGTCGCGGTGTCGCCCTGGTCGAGCCGATGGAATACGTTTCGTTTGTCGCCACGCTCATGCAGTGCTCCTTCGTACTGACGGATTCAGGCGGCATTCAGGAAGAGGCGCCATCGCTCGGAAAGCCCGTATTGGTGATGCGCAACAAGACCGAGCGGCCCGAAGCCGTGCTGGCCGGTACGGCCCGATTGGTGGGTCCCAGGAGAGAACGGATTGTTGCCGAATGCAACCGGCTTCTGGACGACCCGCAGGCATACCAATCCATGGCCCGTGCTCACAATCCTTTTGGGGACGGTCGTGCAAGCGAGCGCATCGGTAGGGCCATTTGCGAATTCTTAGGCTGGACGCCCTCCTTAGTAGCCGCGGGAGATTCGCTGGGGTGATCGGGTTATCGGCCAGGCCCCTGCTGGGCTTTGGCCGCGATGTGCTTTGCTATACGTCGTTAGAATATCGACGAATCCATATTTTTAATGGGCCAGGCACTAAGGTATTCGCCCGATTCCCACTTCCCACATAGCACCGTTCAAAAAACTCTGTCGCAAATTTCCGCTAACAAGCGCAGGCAAATTTCCTGGAGATGTGTTCCGAGCGAAGGCTGAACCGTGCGACGGTGGATCGCCATGGCGATGTTTCTTGTCTTTGTAGAGCATCAAAAAGGGGCGCTAAGTACTGTGCCCCGGTCAGTTTGCACGAATTTGTCAGCGCGCGGCTACTTGCCGAAGAACTCGACGTGAACGGAGCGGCCGAGACGCGAATTGAAGAGTACGTACAAGCCAGGATGGTCGTAGTCGTCATAGACGTAGACGCGGTCGCGGTCCCATTCCCAGTCGCGGCAGCGAGGAACGTCGTAGGGCGCGAGGACCCAATTGGATTGGTCGTAGAGAATGATGTGCCGCGTGCGCGGATCGAAGCCGCGGACCACAATCACATGACGAACGTACGGGTAACGCCCGTACGGATAGTAGTGGCCGGGGCGAATGCGCTCGCCATCGTAATCCCAATGGTCGTAATCACGGTCGTGATGCTTGTACCAGCCCTTGTGCTTGCCGTTGTCATGGCGGTAGCCGTCATCATCGTCGTCGCCGTGCTTGTACCAGCCCTTGTGTTTGCCCTGGTCGTCGTCTTGCGCACCAGCTGAGGCGATCGGCGCACACGCGAAGCCGAACGCAGCAAGCGTCAACAATGCAAGTAGCTTTTTCATGGTCTTCTCTCCTGAAGACTCCTGATTCAAGAATTGGGCATTTCTCCCTGTGCCCTGTGATGCGTTGGAGTTGGCTGGGACCGGTATCAAAAACCGGTATGGCTCCGCGCTTAGGTACATAAACACCATTTGCGGGGGAAAGTTTCACGAGCCAATCGGTGTTTGCCTTCAACGAGCAAATCGCGGGCTAACGTGGTCGTGCGGGTTGATGCGTGTGGCTGCCTGCGCGGCCTCCACCAGCAAGAAGCGCAGCAAAGAGTTGCCTTGCTTGCTGATGTGCCCCAGCCGTTGCTTGTCACCACTGGAGTCCTCGCTTGGTATCATCCCCACGTCGCCGCATTCGTCCGCGCAATTCAACTCCTCCAAACTCCTCCCAGTGGACAGCGAGCCGAGCTTGTGATTCAATCTTGGTACGCACCACTTGCACTCCATGCTGCAATTCGAAATTTTCAAAGTGGAGCCAGACGGCCGCCTTCATTGGCTGGCGGCGGCAGCAACTATGCAAGTCGCTGAGACGCGTGTTAAAAGGCTTCCGCCGGGAAACTATGTCATCATTGCCGACCAACATACCCCAAAAAGGATTTCGATCAAGTCGCCGGCCAAACAGATAGTTTTTCAGATCTGCTACGATGACAGCGAGGGGTCAACCGCGCGGGAATCGCTGTTCAGAAGTCTTGGCCATGAGGTCATTTCGGTTGCGGACAACGACGCTGCAAAGGGTGCGCTTGCTTCGATTCCCAGGGTCGATCTATTTATCCTCGGCCATACCGCACCTGAGCAAACGCGAAAAGAGATGGTCGATTGGCTAAAGGTGAATTTCCCGAAGGCTAAGGTAGTTGCACTGATTCCGTCCGCCATACCCGAGTTGCTCTGTGCCGATTACAATGTACCGCAGAGTAATTGGGATGCGTGGATTTCTCTATTCGCCATGAGCTGACTGAGCCACACAATCGAACTCAGGATTCCAACAAACCCCAATTTCCAACTGGGCCAGTACGAATTCCAGTTCGGGCTGGCGATGGAGACGGCGATGCCGCAATGCCCTATTTGCCTATCTGATTGTCACAAGCAGGCAGAAATCAGCAAATTAGAATGCCGATGCGAACCAGCGTGACGATGTTGGTCTCTCGGGCTAGCGCTCTTCGAGACTAACGGTCTGAGGAATTTCGAGTGGCTCCCTGGCGTGGTAAAGTTACGATTGTGCGCCCCGAAATTGAGCAAGTCGTGCAACTCATCCAACAAGGCGACTCCCAGTCCCTCGAACAAGCCCTGGCGTTGCTACAAGACACGATTTTTTCATTCAGCATGAAAGTGTGCGGCCAGCGGCAAGACGCCGAAGACACAATGCAGGAAGTGCTGCTGCAATCAGTTCCAAATCTGCCCAAGTTCAGCAGCGCAAGAGCTCTGATGGTTTGGCTTTACAAGGTGGCCAAAACTCGGTGTCTGATGAGCCGGCGCAAGAGCAAGTTCGCTCCCAAAGAAGCGCTCTCGCTCGAAGAGCTGATGCCTGACCGGCGGGAATTGAAAAGACTATCGGGCAACGGCGGGCCCACCCCGGAAACATCGCTTATGCGCCGAGAGAACGCGAAGCGGCTGCGAGATGCGGTGCAGCAACTGCCACCGGAGTATCGCCTTATTCTCGTTTTGCACGACATGGAAGAGCTCTCAGACGAAGACATCGCTGAAATTACCGGGCTGCGTCCCGGGACGATTCGTGTGCGGTTGCACCGAGCGCGGTTATTCGTTCGAAAGGAGCTTGCCAAGACACAGCGGGACGGTGCTCGCTCCAAGCCAGAGAAGCAAGCTGCACTTGCTGCGCTGCATCCGCGCGCGCGAAATTGTAAGCAAATGTTCGCGGAACTTTCGAACTACCTCGATGAAGACCTCGATGATTCGCTCTGTGCGGAGTTGCAGAAACATATGGAAGGCTGCGAGCCGTGCAAGGCTTTTCTGGCAAGCCTGGAAGAAACCATCCGAACTTGCCGAACCGCGCCGAATGAGCGCCTTAATGAGCGGACCGCGGTAAATGTCCGGCGCGGAGTCCTTTCCAAATACCAAGAATTGATGGCAAGCATTCGCCGACCTGCCGCAAACAACATAAAACCCAGTTGAATCCCTCTCGCGCCATTTGAATCTAGCAACTCTGCCCACCAAGAAACCCTGTAACAAATCCTCCGCGATTGCATTTGTTCGTGTGAATCCGGAAGGCGGGAAGCGGGGGCACATAATGATCAGCGGAAAAGTCCAACTAACTCAGGCACTTAAAGCGGACAGGCAATTTGCGGCAACGACTGGGAGCGAGCACCATTTGCTGCTTGACGATGCGGCCGGGGGCACGGGACCTAAACCGATTGAATTGGTCGGCGTTGGCTTGGCGGGCTGCACTGCCTTCGATGTCATTACCGTTCTGCGGCAAAAATTCCATCAAAAAGTGACCGGTTACGAAGTAAGGGTAGAGGCCGATCAAGCAGCACGCCCTCCGCAGATCTTCACGGCGGTCCGCATTCACCACGTGGTTACCGGCTTGGAAATCGATCCGGCGGCCATCGAGGAAGCGATCAGGCTGTCTGAAGAAAAGTACTGCTCCGTGGGAGCCATGCTGAAACACACGGCCGCTTTCCAAACCACTTACGAGATTGTGCAGGAGAAAATCCCGTGGTTGTCGCGGACTTTTGTCGAGGTTCAAGCATGAGTGCGAACCTCCAATGGGCCTGCGGAGTGTTGAATCCGCAATCCACAGTGGTGATGTCATGAAACACCGAAAGCAAATACTGACAATTGTATGGCTCGTGGCTTGTGCAGCAGTGAACGGCCTGAGCGGATGCTCACACGAGCGAAAGGCCGAAGCGGCATCGCCAGAGCCCGCGAGTAATGTACAGACTATAGTCGCGCAGAGGATGTCTGTGCCCGACTGGCTGGAAGCGGTGGGAACTGTGCGCGCCGCCCAGACGAGCCAGCTCGCCAGTCAAATCATGGGAAACATCGTCACCGTCCAGGTGCACGAAGGGGACCGCGTCCAGCGCGGCCAGGTGTTGGCAGTGATTGACGATGCGCAGCCACGCGCGTCTGTCGAGCAGGCGACCGCGGCTGAGTTCGCGGCACAAAAGGATCTTTCCGCCGCTGAATCCGAGTACGCGCTTGCGGCGATTACGTTGCAGCGCTACCAACCTCTCTATAAAAGGCAGACGGTGAGCGCTCAAACATTCGACGAAGTCAAGACGCGTGCGCAATCAGCCGAAGCACGGCGTGATATGGCCAAAGCCAATCTCGCGCAAGCCAATGGAGCCCTGGCACAGGCTCGAACTTCGCTCGGGTACACACGCATTCGCGCTCCGTTCGCAGGCGTTGTGACGGAAAGAAAAGCTGATCCCGGAACGCTGGCTTCGCCCGGCATGGCCATTCTCACTCTGGAAGACACGCGGAATTATCGGCTGGAAGTCACCGTGGATGAGAGCGACCTCGGCTTTATGCGCGTCGGCCAATCCACGTCGGTAAAAATTGATGCTCTGGGAAGCACCGAAATCATCGGCAAGGTCGTGCAAATTGTTCCGGCAGCGGATCCGGGAAGCCGCAGCTTCCTCGTGAAAATCGAGCTACCCAAAGACGCCCATCTGCGCTCGGGACTGTTTGGTCGCGCGCAGTTTGCTCGCGGAGAGCGGTCCGCTCTGCTGATTCCACGCACGGCGATAATCGAGCGCGGTCAGTTGCAAGGAGTCTATGTCATCGACTCCGAGCAGATCGCGGGCTTGTATTACGTCACGCTGGGCCGCACTTCTGGACAGCAAGTGGAAGTTCTTTCGGGGCTGGAAGGCGGAGAAAAAATCATTGCCGCGCCGGCTGACCGAGAATTGGGCGGCAAACGCATCGTCGCACGGCCATGAACGATTCCGTTTCCAATTCGGGCTTCGTAACGCACACGTTGCGCGCCGCGGGACGCGTTGCGCACATTTTTATTCAGTCGAAGCTGACTCCGCTGGCCATCGGCGCAGCGCTGCTGCTGGGTGCCTTCAGCATCCTGCAGACGCCGCGCGAAGAAGAGCCACAAATCGTGGTCCCCATGCTGGACGTTTTCGTCCAAATGCCGGGTGCCTCCGCGGAAGAAGTGGCACAGCGCGCTACCGTGCCGATGGAAAAATTGCTCCGCGAAGTGCCCGGCGTCGAATACGTCTACTCCATCAGCCATCCGGGATTGAGCCTGGTGATCGTACGCTTCTTGGTCGGCACCAAAGAAGAAGACGCCATCGTCAAGACGTACAACAAGCTGTATTCCAATTTCGATCGCATTCCGCAAGGCGTTTCCCAGCCGATCATCAAAGCTCGCTCCATCGACGATGTGCCGATTCTTTCGCTGACGCTGTGGGGCAACAACAACGACGCTTACACGCTGCGAAGAATTGCTGCGGAACTGGAACACTACATCAAGCAATCCGATGACGTTTCCGAGACCACCATTATCGGTGGGCAGAATCGCAGAGTGCGCGTCATTCTGGATACGCAGCGCATCGCCGCTTATGGCCTGACTCCCAGCTCCGTAGTCGCGCAGCTTGGCGCCGCGAACGAGCGCACCCAAGCTGGCAGCTTTGCGCGAAATAATCAGGAATTTCAGGTGGAAGCCGGAAATTTCTTCATGCGGCCAGAAGAGCTCCAACAAGTTGTTGTTGGAGTCCACGCTGGGCGGCCAGTTTATTTACGTGATGCGGCCGCAAAAATCGAAGACGGACCCGCCGAGCCTGACAACTATGTCTTGTTTGCGAACGCCAAAGGAACCACAGGAAGTTCCGCAAACCCTGAATATCCCGCGGTGACCATCACCGTGGCGAAGCGTAAAGGGGCGAACGCTACGTGGATTGCGAATGGCGTGTTGCACAAGGTCGATGGGTTGCGTGGAAACACTTTGCCCAAAGATGTAAACATCACCGTGACGCGAAATTACGGCGAGACCGCCAAGGACAAGTCCGACGAACTGCTCAAGCATCTATTCATCGCTACGCTATCCGTCACGCTGCTGGTCGCCCTGGCGCTCGGTTGGCGCGAATCGGGCGTTGTACTGCTCGCCATCCCCGTAACCCTCGCACTCACGCTGGCCATCTTCTATTTCTACGGCTACACGCTGAACCGGGTCACGCTGTTTGCGCTCATCTTCTCGATCGGCATTCTTGTGGACGATGCCATTGTTGTGGTCGAGAACATCGTCCGCCACTTCCGCCTTCCCGAAAATCGCAGCCGGTCTCTCGCCGACGTTGCAGTCGAAGCCGTGGACGAAGTTGGGAATCCTACGATTCTGGCGACCTTCACGGTGATCGCCGCCATTCTTCCCATGGCGTTTGTGCGTGGCTTGATGGGACCGTATATGCGGCCGATTCCGGTTGGCGCTTCTGCCGCGATGGTGTTTTCGCTCTTCGTAGCTTTCCTAGTCTCT
>Ga0182033_10000522_pt1 | contig 18385 bp, 16 predicted proteins | sample tim00Cox0000000H_FD_125968 | JGI IMG/M metagenome (GOLD analysis project Ga0182033, IMG submission 125968) | Lab enrichment of tropical soil microbial communities from Luquillo Experimental Forest, Puerto Rico - timezero.00C.oxic.00.000.00H | ecosystem: Environmental > Terrestrial > Soil >...
CGAGACTGCCGCGCAAGGCGCGGTTCCAGGCGGGAAAATCCATCGCCGCGTCGAGCTCGCGGGCAAGATGATTGGTTTCGCCGAAGCCGAGCGCCATACCAAGAAACAGGCCTAAAATTTCGGGCAGCATGCGCGGGGCTCTCGTCTGGCGAGACTGCGTGGACCGGATGCGAGTGCTTCCAAAAGGAGAATGTTCTTTCGGAGAATTTTTCGCAAGCTGTGCCGAATAGGGGCGATCCTGAAGGATGACCGCCGGGCATGAAATTCAAGCAGAATCGCCTTGGTGGACCTACGCAATTGCGCTGAGCCATCAAGGCCTTGTCGTTCGTTTCCCAACGAAATCCTGCTTAGACATCTTTGTTTTTTGTATCAATTTTATCTGAAAACCGGCCTCCACTTTTCGGAAATGATGCTTAGCTGGAAAGCGAGGCGGGGGTCACGAATCTTTTCAGCCGGCCATGGCCTTGGCTCGCCTCGCTCCAGGTTGTCTGAGAAAAATCGATGACGGCGAGGCCGGCGGTGGGGAAACGGTGGCGCATCCTGGCAAGGCCTTCGCTGTCGCCGTCGCGGGTCAGACTCGAGGCAAATTCCGCAAGACCCGGATTATGACCGATGATAAGCAGGGTTTGAGTGCTCGCAGGTGCTTGCCCGAGCGCGGCTTGCAGGGCGCGGGCCCCTCCATTGTACAGCGAGGCTTGAAAATCGACCGCGAGTTTTTTACCGAACGCGCGGGCTATGATCTCGAAAGTCTCGCGGGTCCGCAATGATGTCGAGACAAGGCTGAGCGTGGGCAGGAGCTCTTTTTTGGCAAGATAAGCCGCAATCTTTGCGGCTTCGCGACACCCGGTCTCGGCCAGTGGCCTTTCACTGTCGCCGCCCGCCGCATGAGCCACAGCCTCGGCATGCCGAAGAAGCAGAAGCCGTATCATTACAAGCTACAGGCTGGAAAGTTGCGATAGGGATTGAAGCAAGGGTCTGGCATCCTTCACGGCGGTTACGGAGAGCGGCCTGCTCGAACAAATGCACATCACGCGCCTTTTTCAAGGGCACGCCGGGAAGAGCGGGATGATTTTCTCCCGTCGCGGTGATGCGACGCAGACTTTCAGCATCCAGGAGAAGCATCGTCCTTCGCGAAGTTCTCGAAGAGAGCTTCAGCACGACGAAGCGGCGGCGCCACCATACCGAATGATAACATGGACGCGGGCGGCGCCGTGGACAGGACACGACTCTGCCTGCACTCTGGCTGAACCACCCGCCACAGCCGTAGGCGCTCCCTGCCACGACTGGGAAGGAATGTCGAGCGCTCTCCCTTGTTTTCGCAGGCCCTCGAAAGGGGATGATGCGCGTCAATGATTCGCCAGTTTATTGATGAGCAAAATCCGCTCGCTTCAATCGGATTTTGCCCCTTCATTATTTGCGAAGGCTATCCGAAAACCGCTCCACATTGGCGGTTGCGGCTTGCCCGACTGCTTCGGTCGTCTGGACGGCCGCATTGAACGATTTCAGCACCGCATCCTGATAGGTCTTGGCTAATTCCATGGGGAAAGCCGGTACGAGCTCGCCCAGTCTCCGCGTACGCTGGGCGGCTTGCTCGAAGGATTCCTTCACGAAATTCGTCTGGATCGCCAAAACCTCTTCCAGGCTGCGGGCATTGCGAAGTTTTTCCACGGCCTGAGTCGCATGTTCGAAGGATTGCTTCGACATTTGCGCGAGTTCGTTGGCCAGCACCTGGAAATTCTTCGATGCAGCGTTCACGCTTTCCACTGCCGCATCAACGCCGGTCGTTGTCCTTGCGTCTTGTTGAGCCATCACGGTCCTCCTCTGCTATGCGGGTTTGCAATGCGCCTACACGAATGAACGGCGCGGGATCATCGGAGTTGCCCCCAAGATCCAAAAGAAGCTGGAAAAACCGTTAAGTCACGATCGAATCACCAAAACTGAACATTTGGCATGGCGCACGACCGTTTTGGCATTCGAGCCTAAAAGATAAGTCGACATAGCAGGCCTATGGGACCCTATGACGATCAGGTCCGCTCCCCAGTCGTCGGCTTCTTCCAGAATTTCTCTGTAAATCACGCCGGTTCGCACATTTTGGGAAATGCGCTCTTTCGGCAAGGAAAGGGTCGTGCCGATTTCCTCGAGCATGTGCAGGGCGCGCTCCTGCTGTTTTCGGTCGAAATCGGCTGGGACAAATTCCATGAAACTGGCGGGGAGCACTGCCTCCACAGTCAAAAGCCGCAGCCGTGCGTCCTCGGGTGCCAGTTCGGTTGCCGCAGCGAGAGCCGGCTTGGCAACACCGAGTTCATTGAGATCAATCGGGATCAGAATCGATTTGAACATGTTCGGATCCGATGGTGAGCTGAGAACGCTTCGTCTCGCAGTTCAACTTATGCTCTATTGCTCAGAATGCTCTAACCATCGAGTTGCGTCAACTAGAGTATCTTCCGGTCTGAGCAACGGGAGAGATGGAACATTTGCCGCTTCGGTTCTCACGATGCAGCTGCCGTTTCGCGAAGCGCCTCACTGACCGCGGCGATCGCCGCCTCTGCCGCCTCGCCATCCGGGCCTCCGGCTTGCGCCATGTCGCGACGGCCACCGCCGCCCTTACCGCCAAGCTTGGTGGAGGCCGCCCGTACCAGAGCAACGGCATCGAAGCGCTCGGTCAGATCTGTCGTGACGCCGACGACAACACCGGCCTTTCCGTCTGGCCCCACCCCGACTATGGCCACAACGCCAGAGCCGACGTTTTGTTTAGCCTCATCGGCCAAGGATTTCAGGTCCTTCATCTCTATGCCCGCCACGGCACGGCCGAAGAATTTAATGCCATCGATCTCCTGGATCGCTTCAGTGCTTCGGTCTCCGGCTCCCCCCATCGCGAGTTTCTTGCGCGCCTCGCTCAACTCGCGTTCGAGTTTGCGCCGCTCATCGATGAGATTGGCCAGGCGTTTTGCGGCATCTTCTTCGGGAGCCTTGAGCAAGGCCGCGACATCATGCAGAAGATGGGCTTGCGCATTGAGATGACGGCGCGCCGCCATGCCGGTCTTGGCTTCGACACGGCGGACGCCTGCCGCGACAGCGCTTTCCGAAACGATCGTGATAAGTCCGATATCGCCGGTACGCGAGACATGGGTGCCGCCGCAGAGTTCCGTTGAAAAAGCCTGGTGCGTCATCGGAGCCGAATCGTCTGCCTGCGATTGCCCCATCGAGACAACCCTCACCTCATCGCCATATTTTTCGCCGAACAAGGCTCGGGCGCCAGAGCCGATGGCCTCATTGATCCCCATCAATCTCGTCACAACCGGCGCGTTCTCCAGCACTGCGCGATTGGCGATATCCTCGACGCGTGCAAGTTCGTCTTCGGAGATCGGCTTTTGATGAACGAAATCGAAACGCAACCGATCTGGCGCGACGAGCGAACCTTTTTGCGCGACATGATCGCCAAGGACCTGACGCAGGGCTTCATGAAGAAGATGGGTCGCCGAATGATTGGCGCGCACCGCGTCGCGGCGTTCATGATCGACGATCAGCTCGACCGCAAGCCCTACGGACAAATCGCCTTCCTCGACGAAACCTTCGTGAACATGAAGATCGCCAAGTTTCTTTTGCGTATTGGTGACACGGAAACGCACACCGGGCGCTATCACGACACCGGTATCGCCGACTTGACCGCCCGCCTCGCCGTAGAAGGGCGTCTGATTGAGAATAATCGCCCCCCTTTCACCCAAGGGGAGGCGATCCACTTCCGTGCCGTCCTTCACGATCGCGGCGACGATGCCTTCGGCGCGTTCCGTATCATAGCCGAAAAATTCGGTGGCGCCTGTCTTTTCCTTGACGGCGAACCAGACGGCCTCTGTCGCGGCTTCGCCAGAGCCAGCCCAGGCTTTCCGCGCCTCGGCACGCTGGCGTTGCATCGCTGCCTGGAACCCTTGCGTATCGACATTGAGACCGCGGGCTCGAAGAGCGTCCTGCGTGAGATCGAGCGGGAAACCATAGGTGTCATAGAGCTTGAAGGCGATATCGCCGGGCAAGGTGCCATCTTGCGGCAGAGCACGGGTTTCTTCGTCGAGGATCGAAAGGCCGCGCGCCAATGTGACCCGGAACCGGGTTTCTTCGAGCCTCAGCGTTTCCACGATAAGGGCTTCTGCGCGCAATAATTCGGGATAGGCCTGGCCCATTTCGCGGGTCAGGGCGGGGACCAGCCGCCACAGCAAGGGCTCCTGCGCGCCAAGCAGCTGGGCATGACGCATGGCGCGGCGCATGATGCGGCGCAGGACATAGCCGCGTCCTTCATTCGAAGGCAGGACGCCGTCGGCGACGAGAAAGGCTGAAGAACGAAGATGATCGGCAATGATGCGATGGCTGGCCTTTTGCGGACCGTCTGGATCGACGCCGGTCGCCTGGGCAACCGCCAGAACCAGTGCGCGCATGAGGTCGATCTCGAAAATCGATTCGACCCCTTGCAGCAATGTGGCGATTCGTTCAAGGCCCATCCCCGTGTCGATCGATGGCCGGGGCAAGGCGACCCTCTCGCTGGGGCTCACTTGCTCGAATTGCATGAAAACGAGGTTCCAGAATTCGAGAAACCGGTCGCCATCTTCGTCGGCGCTTCCGGGCGGGCCGCCATAGAACCTTTCGCCTCGGTCGAAGAAGATTTCCGAGCAAGGTCCGCAAGGACCCGTATCGCCCATGGCCCAGAAATTGTCGGAGGTCGGAATGCGGATGATCTTCGAATCCGGAAAACCCGCAATTTTCTTCCAAAGATCATGGGCCTCGTCATCGTCGTGATAGACGGTCACGAGGAGTCGGCTCTTGGGCAGATCCAGGACTTCAGTGATTAATGTCCAGGCGAGTTCGATCGCGAGGGGTTTGAAATAATCGCCGAACGAGAAATTGCCCAGCATTTCGAAGAAAGTGGCATGGCGAGCGGTATAGCCGACATTGTCGAGATCATTGTGCTTGCCGCCCGCGCGCACGCATTTTTGCGCCGAAGCCGCACGCGAATAGGGCCGCTTCTCCACTCCGGTGAAAAGATTCTTGAACTGAACCATACCGGCATTGGTGAACATCAGCGTCGGATCGTTACGCGGCACGAGCGGCGAGGAGGAGACGATCTCGTGCCCGTTCCTGCCGAAGAAGTCGAGAAAGGCCGATCGAATTTCATTGACGCCATTCATTTTCGCTCACACCCGCTGCACACGTGCCTCAAGTCCCGTTCCCCAAGTCCTGTTTCCTATGTGTAGGCCGGCGTTGCAACGACAAGGGCTCAACCGGCGCTTGCGGCTTCGGAACCCATCTTGTTTCGCACGATCCGGGCTAGGTGCGAACCCCAATTTTGGCGCCTTTCAGGTGAAATGGGACCCAGTTCAACTGACATGATCCGCCATTCGCGGAAGCGACGCTTTACTCGCCCATATCCGCGTCATCGGTCTGATCGAGGATGCGATCGGCGATGAGACCGGAATTTTCCCGGATCGCCTGCTCGATCTTATCGGCGACCTGCGGATTCGCTTTCAGAAAATTCTTGGCGTTCTCGCGGCCCTGGCCAAGCCTCTGGCTATCGTAGGAAAACCATGCGCCGGATTTCTCGACCACGCCCGCTTTGACGCCGAGATCGACAAGTTCGCCGACCTTCGACACGCCTTCGCCATACATGATGTCGAATTCGACCTGCTTGAAAGGCGGCGCAACCTTGTTCTTGACAACCTTGACGCGGGTCTGATTGCCGACGATGTCTTCGTGATCCTTGATCGATCCGATGCGGCGAATGTCGAGCCGGACAGAGGCATAGAATTTCAAGGCATTGCCGCCGGTCGTCGTCTCCGGGCTGCCGTACATGACGCCGATCTTCATCCGGATCTGGTTGATGAAGATGACCATCGTCTGGGACCGCGAAATCGAGGCTGTGAGCTTGCGCAGCGCCTGGCTCATGAGCCGCGCCTGCAGGCCCGGCTGATTATCGCCCATCTCACCTTCGATTTCGGCGCGCGGTGTCAGGGCCGCGACCGAATCGACGACCAGAACATCGATCGCGCCGGAACGCACAAGCGTATCGGTGATTTCGAGAGCCTGTTCGCCGGTGTCGGGTTGCGAGATTAAAAGATCATCGAGATTGACGCCGAGTTTGCGTGCATAGACCGGATCGAGCGCATGTTCGGCATCGATGAAGGCACAGACGCCGCCTTTCTTCTGAGCCTCGGCAATGACATGCAAGGTCAGGGTCGTTTTGCCAGAGGATTCCGGCCCGTAGATCTCGATCACGCGCCCACGCGGCAGGCCGCCGACGCCCAGCGCAATGTCAAGGCCGAGCGAGCCAGTGGGCACCGTCTCGATTTCAACGGCTTTTTGATTCTTGCCAAGCCGCATGATCGAGCCTTTGCCGAAGGCCCGTTCGATCTGCGACAGAGCGGCGTCGAGCGCCTTGGTTTTGTCCACGGACGTTCCTTCTACAAGGCGGAGATTCGCTTGAGTCACGCGTTTCATTCCTTCTGGCATGAGCAGGGTGAGCAGTGCAACGTGTCCTAAAAATTGTCCTGCAACCGCCCTGCAAGTTATCCTGTGAATGTCTTTACTGTACGCGTTTTGTTCTAGCCAGCAAGTTCTTTTTATGTTCTAGTTCACGGTTAATGGACGAGGTTAGCAGGATGGAAGGTTAACAAGATGGTTTCGATGGTGCCCTCCGAAAATCCCTCAGCCGGAATTGCCTATAGTTTAGGCTAGGGAATGGCGCGTGAATTGCTTAGATCTTCGCCGTCTTGCCTGGAAATTCGAGATCAATTGCAGTCGCCCTATGCCCGATACGAATGAACCGAAAAAAATCCGCGTGATTCAAGACGATCTCATCAATTTCGGCGAGGTCCTCCCTGAAGTGAACGAGATTCTACAGCGTGGCGTGTCTCTTTACCGACACGATCCGGTCGGCGCGGACCTCGCCTTTCGCGAAGCCCTGGCGCTCGCGCCCGATCAGCTGCCAACTTATTTGTGCCTTTATAAGATCCATACCTATCAAGGTAATCTCGATGAGGGGCTGGCGATCGCCCATGCCGGCTTGGCCGAAGCGGCGCGGCAAGCGGGGCTCGACCCGGACTGGCATGCCTGGCGGCCGGGCGACATTTCCGCTGACGTGAACAGTGCTGGCCATTTCGCGCTCTATACTTTGAAGGCGCTCGCCTTCATTCATTTGCGGCGGGACGAGAGCGCCATTTCGCAAACCATCCTTGCAAAGCTTGAGGAATTGGGAGCGATGGAGACTTTCGGTGGAAGCGTCATCGCGGCGCTCGCGGCAGGCGTTGGCTAATGAGGGGTGGACGGGAGAAGCTCTTTAGGGCCGGGTTGGCCCTTCGCCGAGGGCTAGTTGGACCGGTTTTTGCTTCAAGCTGCGAATTAACCGGCCACGAAGCAACGATCAACCAGACGCGAGTAGGTAGATGGAACCCGTATTCATTAGAACAACTTCTGATGGTCGCAAGATCGAGGTGATCGGTCCTAATGTCTGTGTCGATGGCAAGCCTGTTGCCAATTCTCTTGTCGATCTGAAAGTGCATCCCAACAGGGAAGCCATTCTCTTCACGCTTCCAAATGCGGCCTTCATGGCTGGGCCGGTCGTTCTGACGGCGGAAGAAGCCTCGGTCGTGCGCGGCGCGCTCGCAGCTGCCGCGCCGGCGATGACCGACCGCATCGAGATCACCGAGCGGTTTCGGGCCGCCTGGAACAAGCGCAACCATGAAGCAGGCATTGAATAAAGGCTAAGATACCGCCACAGAGCCATTTGCCGAAGCATCGGATCCCGGCCTTGGCCGGGATCTTTTTTGCGGGGCAGGCCACCACATTATCGCGAGCGCGGCAGGTGCCGCAGTCGCTCAAGCCGTGTGGCCCTTTACCGCCTCGATCAGCTGTTTCAACGAGAAGGGCTTCGGAAGAAAACCAAAATCCTCGCCCTCCGGCAGGTTTTTAGCGAAGGCTTCCTCAGCATAGCCCGAAACGAATATGACCTTTGCCCTGACGCCGCGTTTGCGTAATTCGCCAAACATCGTCGGGCCATCCATTTCCGGCATGACGACATCGGAGACAACGAGGTCGATCTTGCCCTGGTTCTGCTCGACGACTTCCAAGGCTTCGAGACCCGAGCCCGCTTGCAGGACGGTATAGCCCCGCGAGGCCAATGCCCGGGCGCCAAAGGCGCGCACAGCTTCTTCGTCCTCGACGAGGAGAATGGTGCCATTGCCGGTCAGATCGGCGGCGGGAGCCTTCGCCGGTTCGTCGGGGGCTTTTCCTTCTTTCTCGTCCGACACATAGCGCGGCAGCAGGATCGAAAATGTCGTGCCTTTGCCAACCGTGCTCGCGCAGAAAACATAGCCGCCGGTCTGTTTGACGATTCCATAGACCATAGCGAGGCCGAGTCCGGTGCCTTTGCCAACCTCCTTGGTGGTGAAAAATGGCTCGAAGATCTTGTCCTTCACTTCGGGCGGTATGCCGTGGCCGGTATCATCGACTTCAATCGCGACATATTCGGCTGGAATGAGTGATTTTTCATTGAAGGCAGCGCATTCCTGCGGCGTGACATTGCGGGTGTGCAGCTCGATGCGGCCACCTTGCGGCATGGCGTCGCGCGCGTTCACGATCAGGTTCACGATGACCTGCTCGAATTGATTGAGATCTGCTTTGACGAGCCAGAGATCGCGGCCGTGCTTGAGGTCGAGATCGATTTTTTCGCCAACGAGACGGCGCATCAGCATTTGCAGATCGGACAGCACATCGCCAAGCTGCAGGACTTGCGGGCGCAGGGTCTGCCGGCGCGAAAAGGCCAGAAGTTGACGCACGAGACCGGCGGCGCGATTGGCATTCTGCTTGATCTGCATGATGTCCTGGAAGGACGGATCCGTCGGCCGGTGATTGGCAAGAAGCAGATCAGAATAGCCGATGATGGCTGTCAGTACATTGTTGAAATCATGTGCGACGCCGCCGGCAAGCTGGCCGATCGCCTGCATCTTTTGCGATTGCGCGAAATTATTCTGCAGGGTGCGCTGCTCGGTCGTATCGAGCGCATAGATCGTCGCTCCCGCGCCGTCGCGTTCTTCAAGAGCGGCGACGAAGAGGCGGGCGGTGCGTTCGCCTTGGCCGGTGAGGCCTACGTCGACCGGCGGAATATCGGTTTTCGATTGCGCGGCGGCAGCGATCGCGGCCTCGAGAGCGGGGCGGTCGCGCTCGACGATGGCGGCATAGAGCGCTCGCGCGGCGCCTTCGTCGGCGAGCTTCAGCGCATCGGGCATAAGCCGTGCGAAAGCGGCATTGGAACGTGCGATGTGTCCGGAATGGTCGATGATCGCGATCGCCATGGGTGTCGAGTTGAAGACCCGGGCAAAGCGCACTTCCGCCGCGCGCAAATCTTCCGCCGGTTCCTCGCCAGCCGCCCGGTTGAGGACGAGGGTACGCGAGGGGCCGGGGGAGGCGTCATGAGCGAAGGCAACGCGATGGATGAGCCGCACTGGCAGGCTCTGGCCGCCGCGCCGTTTGAGATCCATGTCGAATTGTTCGGTGCGCACTTCGCCGGGACCTCCGGCGATTGAAGCGAGCAGGGACGCGCCGCCGCCGGCCACGAAATCGGCGAGCTTGAGACCGCCCGAGCCGACCTGCGCGAGGTCATAGTCGAGCCAGGCGGCCAAAGTGGCGTTCATATAGGAGACGTCACCTGTTTGATCGCAGGAGAAGAACCCGGCCGGCGCATGGTCGAGAAAATCGATCGCATGTTGCAATTCCTGAAACACATTCTCGTGCCGCTCGCGTTCGCGGGTGACATCGGCGACCGTCCAGAGGCTGATCCGCCGGCTGTCGCTGGTGTCGAGCGGGCGGACTCTGATCCGATACCATCCGACACTTGTTTCACCCGACAGCCTCGGGCTCAGGCGCAATTCCTCAGTGTTGCGCTTGCCCTCGCGCGCGGCCTGGGCGAGCCGGTAAATCGCCTCGGAAATATCCGGGGCACCGGAAAAAAGTCTCTCGACCACTCGCAGATGAGCCGGATCATCCGTGCCGGAGAGGGTCATATAAGCGTCATTGGCGTAGACGATCTTGGCATCGGCCTCAGTTACAATGAGGCCGTCCGGATTGCTGTCGCAGATCAGCTTGGTAATATCGTTCTTGGTGGCGTGCCCGGAAAATTGCAGAAAACCGACGGCATAGGCAAAGAGGGCGAAAATGCCCACGACCGCGAGCAGGGCGAGAAGACCAACCACGAGGTTGGCCGCCTCGTTGCGAGGGAGCAGGGAAAAGGCCACCGCCGCCGCAACCAGGAAGCCGGCGAAAAGCAACACAAGGCCGGGGCTGCCGGAGCGTTCCGTCCGATCGACCGCGGCGGGAATCTTCTGATCGTTCATAAAGGTTTCACCCGGAAGTTTCACCCGGCGAAGCGAGGAGCAGAACGGATGCGATAAAGAAGAATCGACACATGTCGTCGCACCCAGCATGCGGTGCCGCCGTCATCTTTGCAATCATGTGATAGAGAACCTCACCCGCAAAATTCTCGTAAAGCCTTGGGGAGCGGCTGTCATTCTATAATGTAACGCAGCGCAAGCGGAACAAGCGGTATAATCGAGAGGAATCGTTGACCTCAGGCGATGTGCCGGAAAGGAACCTTAAGGATTCAGCGTATCTGAATCGAGCTTAATCCTCTGTTGAGGTGCGAGGTGCGATGAACTTGCGGGGCCCGCGCGGTGTTTACCATGCATCGCGAAGGCCAAATCGAGCCGCAGAAAAGAGTGCCCGTTGGCGTGCGCGCATGGCGTGACTCATAAGTGGAGATCAAGATGAAATGTTCGATCACGGCCGGCCTTGCCGCGGTGACCTTGATCGCCGGGGCATCTGGCGCTTGGGCGCAAGCCTATCATTCGACGCAGCCTTATGCTCCCTATTATCCCCTCCGCGAGCAATTGCCGGTCCAGGTACAACAACAATTGGAATATGATCGATCGGGAACGATAGGGCGCATGGGACTCGGGGCCAGTCCCTATCATCCGGAAGGCCCGGGCAATGTCACGACACCCGCGCGATGACATGATCATGAGGTTTGCCCGAAATCGCCGGACGTCGCGTTAACCATTTATTAACTTTACCGCACATGGGCCGCTTGGTCGTGATAGACTTTCCGGCTAATGTCGAAATGGCGAGTGAGCCGCAAGATGCAGGCCTTGACTGACCAGATTTTCGAGAACAAAACATTAATGTACGCTGCCGCCCTGATTGCTTTTCTCGTCGCGGCGGTCCTTATCCTTTTGATCTTCCGGCTCGCGTTCGGACGAAGGCTTCGTATGCCTGGGGGCAGGGCTCGGCAGCCGCGACTCGGCGTCGTCGATGCCTTCGATCTCGACAGGCAACGTCAGCTTGTCATCGTCCGGCGTGACAATGTCGAACATCTCATCATGATTGGCGGGCCAAACGACGTCGTGATCGAGTCGGAAATCATCCGCGCGGAGGCGCGCGACTCGAGATTGCGCGACGCAAGAGAGATGGCTGCAGCGCCCGCCAATGGCTTTGCCTGGCCGCCAGCACCGCCGAGCGTGGCGCCAACGCCAGAGGTCAAATTGCCAGTCCCCCCGGTCGTGCCGGAGCCAGAGCCGCAAGCTGCGGCCGTTCGGGCTGAAGAAAGGTCGCCGCCTCCTGGCCCGCCACTGCAACCTCCCGCGCCACCGCCCCGGGCGCCCGCCTTCCCATTGCCGCCGAGACGCCCGCCGCCGCCGCTTGCGACGGGCGGCACGAGACCTTCGCCGTTGCGCGAGCAGGGAGCAGGACGCCTGGACATTGGCCAAAGGCCGGAGTCTGGAACAAGCCCGGCCGCCGCCTTCCCGCGCGCCCCGATTGCGACTCCTTTTATACGGCCACAACGGCCAGTCCAGGGACCTCCAGCACCAGAAAAAACGCCGGCTTCCTCGGCCCAAGCGGCTTCGACACAAGCGTCTCAGCCAGGGGCGCCGGCACCAGTTCCCGCGCCCCCACCCCCGCCTGTTGCGTCGGCCGCGCCCGTTGCAGCAAAGCCCTCTCCCGCCACGGAAACCGAGGCAGAACCCGCTCCGGCACTGGAGCCAATCGACACATTAGGGGCGCTCGAAGAGGAAATGGCCAAGCTTTTAGGGCGGAGCCCGAACAATCCTTAAAGGATTTTGCGCCGGTTCTTCTGTTCAAGTTTCCAAGAGTCGCTCGTTGCGACATTATATACCCGGAATCCCAACGGAATTCCGGGTTCCCTTCTGGCAAATCGCTGACGCGAAAGCGATTTGCCAGTCCTTCGGAACCGCGGTATATTTCAAGTATCCTTGTAAACCCGCTCGCGCTTTTCATGCCGTTCCTGCGCTTCGACCGAGAGAGTCGCGATCGGCCGCGCATCGAGCCGCTTCAAACCGATAGGCTCGCCGGTTTCTTCACAATAGCCATAGGTTCCATCATCGATGCGACCCAAAGCCGCATCGATCTTTGAGATCAATTTGCGTTGGCGGTCGCGGGCCCGCAATTCGATGGCGCGGTCTGTTTCCGAAGAGGCCCGGTCAGCGAGATCGGGATGATTCTCGTTTTCATTTTGAAGCACGACCAGAGTTTCCCGGCTCTCTCGTAGAATCTCCTCCTTCCAGGCGAGGAGCTTGCGGCGAAAATATTCGCGCTGGCGGTCATTCATGAAGGGCTCGTCTTCGGACGGTTTATACTCGTCGTCGATCAGTTCGGCAGGCACTTCCGAGTCTCCTCAACCGAAAATTGCTGTCCTTATAACGTTAGGCGGAGCTCTATACAATGAGTCCCAAGGGAGTCCCACGGCAGATACTGAACGCTCGCCGATCACGTAAAATTGTTCACATCTGGCAGGTGGCGCGATATGTCGCAGCGTGGCCAGCGGGCCGTTCACAGGAAGCTGAATCCCCAAGAATTGAGGGGACGAGGCCGTAAAAAAAACGGACCCTTGATATACAGCCCTTTCAAAGGAACAGGCGGTCTAATACCAATGGTTATAAGGAATGAGAGTTGGACCACTCTGTAATTTTCGGCACATCTTTCTAAAAAGCGGAAATTTGAGAAAGGAACCAAGGATCGCTCTTTGCGATCCTTGGTATAGCATAAGTCAAATTGTATTCGGTCAAGCGATTATATACCAGCAGGTCCGGCTTATAGAGCCATGGCCTTCTTCAGGTTTTCATCGATCTTGTCGAGGAAGCCGGTGGTCGAAAGCCATTTCTGCGAGGCGCCGACGAGAAGCGCGAGGTCCTTGGTCATGAAACCGGCCTCGACCGTATCGACGCAGACCTTCTCAAGCGTCGAGGCAAATTTCGCGAGTTCGGTATTGTCATCGAGTTTGGCGCGATGGCTGAGACCGCGCGTCCACGCGAAGATCGAGGCAATCGAGTTGGTCGATGTTTCCTTGCCCTTCTGATGCTCGCGATAATGGCGGGTCACCGTGCCATGCGCGGCTTCGGCTTCGACCGTCTTGCCATCGGGCGTCATCAGAACCGAGGTCATGAGGCCGAGCGACCCGAAGCCCTGCGCGACCGTATCCGACTGCACATCGCCATCATAATTCTTGCAGGCCCAGACATAGCCGCCGGACCATTTGAGCGAAGAGGCGACCATGTCGTCGATGAGACGATGTTCATAGGTCAATCCGGCCTCGCTAAACTTCGTCTTGAATTCGTTATCGAAGACTTCCTGGAAAAGATCCTTGAAGCGGCCGTCATAGGCTTTCAGGATCGTGTTCTTGGTTGAGAGATAGACCGGATATTTGCGAAGGAGCCCGTAATTCATCGAGGCGCGGGCGAAATCGCGAATGGATTCATCAAGATTATACATCGCCATAGCGACGCCGGCGGACGGGAATTTGAAGACTTCCTTTTCGATCACCGTGCCATCGTCGCCTTCGAACTTGATCGTCAAGCGGCCCTTGCCGGGCACTTTGAAATCCGTGGCGCGATATTGATCGCCGAAGGCATGACGTCCGACAACGACGGGCTGCGTCCAGCCAGGCACGAGGCGCGGCACATTCTTGCAGATGATCGGTTCGCGGAAGATCACGCCGCCCAGAATGTTGCGGATCGTGCCATTCGGCGACTTCCACATTTCCTTCAGGTGGAACTCTTCGACCCTTGCCTCGTCCGGCGTGATGGTGGCGCATTTGACGCCGACGCCGTGCTTGTTGATGGCATTTGCCGAATCAACTGTCACCTGATCATGGGTCGCGTCGCGATTCTGGACCGAGAGATCATAATATTCGAGATTAATGTCGAGATAGGGATGAATAAGCTTGTCGCGGATATAATGCCAAATGATCCGGGTCATCTCATCGCCATCGAGTTCGACGACAGGATTGGCGACCTTGATCTTATTCATTGGCTTAACCTCTACGACTGGGGGACTGGCAGGCAAACGGCGGCGTCTGCCCGATCTTCGATCGCGCCCCTATAGCACCGGTCCGGGACCGGGCAAAGTCAGAGCCCCGTGATGGGGATCAGGAAATCCTTCGGCATTATTTCGCGGGCGGAGCGTGCAGCGAGGGCACGAATGCCGAATCGACGTCATTGACGAGAGATTCGAACAGAGCCTGATTCTGCGGCAACGCGCCGCGGTAGGCTGCGACGATTGCCGGCTTCAGGCGCGGCTGTTCGGTCAGGATCTTACGAATGTCGAATTTGGCGAATTCCTGAACATCCCTATCCTGGAGCGCATCCGTATTGGCCGCGCGTTCAAGCCGCATGGGCGCCAGGCTCAGATCGTTTGGGGCGGTGAAAAAGGACATTTGCAGGAAGGCGGCGACACGCGGGTCCGGGTTTGACGAAACGCCAGGGAGCTTTGCCAGAAACAGCCAGGCCTCACCATTGATAGGTGCGAGGAGGACGGCGCGTTCAGCGTCGCTTCGGGCGCGATTGATCCTTGCCGTTTTGGCCGTGCTGGCTGCGTTCGTGCGATCGAGCCAGAGAATGTCGGATTGGGTAAAGCTGCTTCGCGCCCAGAGATCGCCACGAATCCCTGCAAGGGCCGCCGCCCATCCGACCCGGTCTTCGGCTTCCCTGAGGGCCAAGCCGCCGTTTCGTTCACGCGGCAGACCCGCTGTCTGAAGCGCCAGAAGTTCCGGAACGAGGACCCACATGCCACAAATCCCAAGGACAAGGGCAAAGAAGGCGAGACCCGCGCGCACCTTGATGAGCGACTGGGGAGGCGAGGGGACCGTGAATCTCGCCGGCATGGGGCGTGTGGGTGGCTCACCAAAACTCATGAATCATCATCCGTGCGATAGGTATCCCTGCCGCACCGGGGACTCCGGCTTTCGGCAGTAAATGATGTGAACCCCGACTTCTTGCTTAGACGCAGCGCAGACGCACCTGAGTCTAGACCATTTTGGACTCTTTTCGAAGCCCGCCGCCGGCAGGCCCGCCAAGAGGGGAGCGGAATGCGTCCGTGGCACCAATGGTTTTTATTTTGGAGCGTTTGTATAAATGAAAGCCTTCTCGTCTTTTTCGAGGACGAGGCAGGTCAGGCGCCCGGTCGCATAGGCCCCAGTGTCGATGTTGATCCGGTTCTGGCGTAGTTCGGGGTCGCGCACGGGTGTGTGCCCATGAACGATGACCTTCTCGAAATCACCTTCATGCAAAAGGAAATCGCCTCTTATCCAGAGCAGGTCTTCCTCGCGCTGACGTGCCAACGAGGTGCCGGGGCGCACGCCCGCGTGAACGAAGAAGTAATCGCCGCAGGTGAAAGAAAGCGGCATGCCGGCGAGAAATTTGCGATGGCTTTCGGGAAGGACTCGTTCGAGGGCGACCGCCAGTTCCTCCTGTTCGGCAGGTCCAGCTTGCATCGTTGGCCGCAGCCCATAGGAAAGGAGCGTGGCGAGCCCCCCATATTGTCCCCAACCTTCCAAAATGCCCGGATCCTGGAGAAATTCGAGAAGATAGCTTTCGTGATTGCCTTTCAGGCATAGGGTTGGATGCGTCTTGGCACGGCTGATCAGACGGTCGAGGACGGCTGCAGACTGGGGTCCGCGATCGATGTAATCGCCGAGAAACACATGAATGGATTTGGACACAGGACGTTCGTCGAGATCGGCGTCAATGCCGGCGAGCAGCCAATCGAGCAAATCGACTCTGCCGTGAATATCGCCGACCGCGTAGATCCGTAGCCCATCCGGGAGCCGGGGCAGCGGCCGAGGTGTAGAAGAAAAAAAACGCGGTTTCCACATCAAAGCAAAGCTTCAGCGAGAACGTTCAAACGATGGATCTTATACCACAGGTCATAAAGAATGACCTGTGGTGTCACCCTCGAATTTTCGCCAACCCTTTGAAAAAGCGAAAATTCGAGAGAGGAACCAGGATCGCGTTTTGTGATCCTTGGCATGCGTGTCTCAATATCACACCTTTTGTCTCCCATCCTCAGGGCTTTTCCTTCGATGTATAGCGGAACGTCTTCTCTCCTGCGGCGGTCCCGAGGATGACGTCCTTGGTTTGATACCCGCGGACCTCCACGTCGAGGCAACGGATCGAGTTTGCATAACAAAGTTGCAAGTGGATCTTTTGCGGGCACTTATTCTCAATGCCGACGAGATGATTGATCATCGTGGGATTGACGGCTTGCGGGCGGGCAAGCGCTTCGAGCGCAAGGCAGGGCTTTCCAAGGGCATTCTTATGGATCGTACCGCCCCTCTCCGCGGCGCCCTGTAGCGTGAAGGTGTCGGTGGAGGGCTTGCCGACGGACGTTTCGGCCGGCTGATAGGGAGCGATGCCGGAAGCGGGAGCCTGTTCGGCAGGCTGATAGGGGCGGCCAAGCGTCGGGGGGGTATACTGGGCGTGAACGAGACCGGCGCTTGTCAGTATGAGGCCAAGGCTTTTCAGGGCGATGCGTATCGCGATATTTCTCATCTGCATAATCCTCGGGAAATTTTGGCGATGATGTCGGGGTTTCCGAGCCGCCGGCGTGCTTGCGTCGGGACTTTTGCTTAAAGCAACCCTGATGAAGACGAGGTCACATCACATGAATACCACAGGTCATACACAATGACGCGGAGCGCCCTTTTGCGATCCTTGGTATTATACCAAGGTTATTTTATGACCATTGCCACGTTACCAACGGTCGGTCATAAAGAATGACCTGGGTGCCACTCTCGAATTTCCAATCAACCCTTTGAAAAAGCGGAAATTCGATAAAGGAACCAAGGATCGCCCTTTGCGATCCTTGGTATACCGCCGTTCCGAAGGAACACACGGTTCAACTCTGGCAAATCGCTTTCGCGTCAGCGATTTGCCAGAAAGGAACCCGGAATCCTCAAGGATTCCGGGTATATAAATCAGGCGGGGCAAGCGTGAATTTCTGCACGCAGCACGCCGGATATGTGGAACTTTATTCCACATATCCATATTTGGAATAGTATTTCCGGTAATAATGATTGCCGTGATAGCGCTCGTAGCGGCTTTGAGCGCCAGTATCCACTTTATTGAGAACGACACCCAAAAGCCGATCATAGACTCCATGTGCATCGGAGAGGGCCCGCTCGATCACATCGATCTTGGTCTTGCCCCACTCGACTGCATAGATATAGGAGTCGATGATGTGACCGGTTGTCCGGACGTCCACGATGGGCGCCACGGGCGACAAGTCCACGATAATATAGTCGTATTTTTCACGAAGAAATTCGATAAGCTTTTTCATGGCGCCAGACGCCAGGATTTCATTCGTGTGGGGCAATTTGGACGTCGCGCCAGCGGCGAGGAATTTCAAACTCGTGCCGGGGACGGTCATTATTGCTGCGTCGAGCGAGAGACTGCCGCTCACCACATCGATCAGACCGGGCCCATCCGGCCAATAGCTCCGCGAGAGCGAAGGAATGCGAAGATCGGCATCGACCAGGACGACGCTGCCGCCGGCATCGGCGATGAGATGGGCGAGATTGGCCGCGATGGTTGACTTGCCCTCATTCGGCAAGGTCGAGGTGATGCCGATAACCTTGTGCGATTTCAGGACACCATTCAAGTCGGCGGCGATCTTCAGCGAGCGGATGGCCTCCGCATAGCGCGAGAAAGGTGAATCCACGACATATCTGAGAAGCGATTCGCGGACTGCGACTCTTGCCTGTGCCGATACGGGTTCATTTCTACCCTTGCCATTTATGGCTGAGGTTTTCAGAGCCGGCAGCATGGAGAGGCAATTGACTTGAAGCGTTTCCTCCACCTGGCCGCTGGTCCGCAGCACCTGATCCGACATTTCCCGCAAATAGGCGACGGCGAAGCCAAACAGGGCGCCACCGAACAAAGAGATGAGCGCCACGATTGACCCACGCGGCGCGCTTTTCTGCAAAGGCTTGGTTGCCGGGGAGATGAGCCGGGCTTCGCTGATCGGGAAGGATTGCTGCTGTACAGCTTCCATATAGCGCTGC
>Ga0182033_10000524_pt1 | contig 18351 bp, 19 predicted proteins | sample tim00Cox0000000H_FD_125968 | JGI IMG/M metagenome (GOLD analysis project Ga0182033, IMG submission 125968) | Lab enrichment of tropical soil microbial communities from Luquillo Experimental Forest, Puerto Rico - timezero.00C.oxic.00.000.00H | ecosystem: Environmental > Terrestrial > Soil >...
CTTCGATCTTTCCGGCCTCGCTCTTCAATTTGGCGATTTCCTTGGCAAGCCGCGTCTTTTCGGCTTCGAAATCGATGATTCCTTCGAGCGGCAAGGCGGCGATCGTTCCCCGCACAACGATCTGTACCGCATGCGGCGGTGCCTCTGGCGCGAAAGTGAGATCGGATAGCCGCGCGAGCCGCTTGATCGTCTCGTCCCAATCTTTCGCGCGCGCCTCAATCTCCCTGCTCGTGCCGACAAGCGCAAGCGGGATCAGCGCCGCGGCCGGCACGTTCATTTCCGAACGCACGGAGCGCACTTCCGAGACGAGTTCGACCACCCAGCCGATTTCCGCCTCGGCGTCCTCATTCTCGCAGCCTTCGAGCCTTGGCCATTCGGCGAGCGCCAAAAGGCTCTCGCGGGCCGGTCCTTCAGCGCCCTTGATCGCCCAAAGCTCCTCGGTGATGAAGGGCATGAAGGGATGCAGAAGCCTGACGATGACATCGAGCACGAAGGCCGTTGCCGCACGGGTCTCATCCTTCGCCGGACCATCTGCCCCCTGCAAAAGCGGCTTGGCAAGTTCCAGATACCAATCGCAGAAAATGTTCCAGACGAAGCGATAGGCGGCATTCGCGGCATCATTGAAACGATAGCCCTCGATCGCGCCCGTAACCTCCGCGACCGCCTTGGCCGCCTCGCTGACGATCCATCGATTGAGAGTGATCGTCGCCTGGCCCGGGTCGAAGGCCGTTTCACGGGTACAGCCATTCATTTCCGCGAAACGCGCGGCATTCCAGAGTTTCGTCGCGAAATTGCGATAGCCTTCAACCCTTTGCGTCGAAAGCTTGATGTCGCGCCCCTGTGCGGCCATCGCGGCCAAGGTAAAGCGCAGCGAATCCGCGCCATATTGCTCGACAAGGTTCAAGGGGTCGATGACATTGCCCTTGGACTTCGACATTTTCGCGCCCTTCTCGTCGCGGACGAGCGCGTGAATATAGACGTCGGCAAAGGGGACCTCGCCCATGAAATGCAGGCCCATCATCATCATCCGGGCAACCCAGAAGAAAATAATGTCGAAGCCGGTGACGAGCACGCTCGTCGGATAATGCCGCTTCAGTTCGGGCGTCTCATCCGGCCAGCCAAGCGTGGAAAAGGGCCAAAGCGCGGAGGAAAACCAGGTGTCGAGAACGTCCTCGTCGCGGATGAGACTTGTTGCCTTGCCATAATGGATCGTAGCGGCAATTTCTGCTTGTTCTTCAGATGGTTCCACGAAGATCTTGCCATCCGGTCCGTACCAGGCCGGGATCTGGTGGCCCCACCAGAGCTGACGCGAAATGCACCAGGGCTCGATATTTTCGAGCCAGTCGAAATAGGTTTTCTCCCAGTTTTTCGGGATGAACTTCGTCTTGCCTTCACGGACTGCCGCTAAGGCCGGCGCGGCAAGGGTTTTGGCATCGACATACCATTGATCGGTCAAATAGGGCTCGATCACCGTGCCAGACCGGTCGCCATGCGGCACCATATGCGGATTCGGCTCGACTTTTTCGAGGAGACCCCGTTCCTCCATCATATCGATGATGCGGGTACGCGCCTTTTCGCGCGGCAGGCCGTGCAGGTGATCGAGCACGAGGCCCGCATCTATTGAAGCGTCCAGACCAAGGAGGAAGGCGTCGTTTTCTTGAAGCGATAGATTAGCTTCAGCATCGAATATATTGATAAGAGGAAGATTATGCCTCTTGCCAACCTCGAAATCGTTGAAGTCATGCGCCGGTGTGATCTTGACCGCACCGGTGCCTTTTTCCGGATCGGAATAAGTGTCGGCGACAATCGGAATCAGCCGCCCCACAAGCGGCAGGCGCACCTTCCTGCCATGCAGATGGAGGTAGCGCTCATCGGTTGGATGAACGGCCACGCCCGAATCGCCAAGCATGGTTTCGGGCCGTGTCGTGGCGACGGTGATGAACTCTCCCGTATTCACGCCATTATCATCGACGACCGGATATTTGAAATGCCACAAATGGCCCTTCGTCTCCACCTGGACGACTTCGAGATCGGAGATCGCGGTCAGAAGCTTCGGGTCCCAATTGACGAGCCGTTTGTCCTTGTAGATCAACCCTTCCTTGTAGAGTTGGACGAAAACCTTGACGACAGCGCGTGAAAGCCCCTCATCCATGGTGAAACGTTCGCGCGACCAGTCGCAGGAGGCGCCGAGACGTTTCAGCTGGTTGATGATGGCCCCGCCCGATTCGGCCTTCCAGGACCAGACTTTTTCAAGGAATTTCTCGCGGCCAAGGTCGCGCCGGCCGGGTTCCTGACGCTCCATCAATTGCCGTTCGACAACCATTTGCGTGGCTATGCCCGCATGGTCGGTGCCCGGCTGCCACAAAACGTCCTTGCCGCGCATCCGCTCGAAACGGCAAAGAATGTCCTGCAATGTATTGTTGAGCGCATGGCCCATATGCAGATTGCCGGTGACATTCGGCGGCGGAATGACGATCGTGAACGTGGGAGCCCCTGCCCGTTCAGGACGTCCAGCCCGAAAAGCGCCCTCGGCTTCCCAGGCCGCCGAAATCCGGCCTTCGACCGATTGGGGATCGAAAGTCTTTTCCATCATCAGCTTAATTATCCGCGTTTCATTCGCAGGCCAGCGGCGCACGATCTCGTAAGGGCTTTGGCCTTAAAAAGCGGAGCCCTCGAAGGTTGTCAACGCGCGGGACAAGATTCGTCGCAGGATCGGCTCACAGACGACAAAAATTCTCTACCTTGGCTCTCGCCTGCTCCGCTCAAAGGCACTGCGCGTGATCGCGGCCTGATCTATTCGCCGCGCGAAACCCGCTCGATCTCGGCCCGGACGAGGCCTTCGACCATGCCGGGCAGATTTTCGTCGAGCCAAGTCTTGAGCATCGGCCTCAGCATGTCATAGGTGAGCGCGACAATTGCGTCCGAATTCTGAACAAACCGGCTCGCGAACAGCGTCTTGAAGGCCGTGGTCACGGTTGCATTGGTCTCGGCCGAAACAAGACGTGCTCCGGACGTCAACGGCTCGCCAGTGGCATCCTGTGTGTCGCGACGTTCATCGATCACATGGACCGGGCTGTGATGGTCCTCCACGGAATTGATCTCCCCATCGGCTTCCACACGGACAGAAACCGGCAGCGGGTGCAAGGCCTCCGCGCGCAAGACACCCTGGCTTGAGAGGCCCTGGTCGTCGGCAATGATCCGCCGGATCGACGCGAGAATCTCTTCCATCGAAGGCTCATGCGCCTTTTGTTCCGCCGGTCGGCTGTCTCTTGCTATGGGATTGACTACGCTCATGGCCTCTACGCTTTCAAACGGGATACGCCAAGCGTATCACAAGACACGCAAAGGGAGTCGCGCGCCGCTCGCATTGATCACCCCTTGCCAAAAGTCAAATTAGTCCCTGCTTCCATTTGCTGGCAAGGTGAACAATTGGAATCATCGAAGCATTTTCCACACGATCCGCAAATGCTTCGAATCGGAGGGGCCAATCGGCGCGATGAGGTGGTCCGAGTTGACGCAATGCGCGGCGGGATTTTGGCCGGGCTCAAGCCCTCACCCTTCTCGCCAAGGTGCACCCCTCATCCGGGAGCCAATGCCTCCACGAAAGACGCAATTGCTTTTACGCTTATGCTTTCGATTTCAAGACGTTGCGCCAATCCGCGAACGGGGAGCTGCTTGGGAAAATGAGGCTCAGCGCCCATCCGGGGTATGCACCCCAATCCACTTATCCTTGACCTGATCGAAATGAATGGTCGGGTCATATTCGATCACGTTCAGGCTCAGATTGGCTGCCGACAGACGCCCGACAGCGGACATCACCGCATAAGAAGCAACCACCCTGTCGTGTTGCGCCGAGACGAGGGCTACCCGCGTATTTAAGAGGAGCTGCTGTGCATTGAGCACGTCAAGCGTGGTGCGCTGGCCGACTTTTGCCTCCTCGCGGACGCCTTCCAGGGCGATCTCGGCGGCCTTGACTGCAGCCAAGGTCGATTGGATGACAGCTTTCGCACTCTGGAGAACGCCCCAGGCGGAAACGACCGCCGCACGCACGGAGTTGCGTTGCAGATCGGCCTGCAGACGGGCCTGGCTCAGTGTTTCCTTTGCCTGCCGCACCTGAGCATAGTAGAGGCCCCCTTCGTAAATCGGCACCGAGACCTGGGCCGTGACAGCGCCGTTGAAAACCCTGGCTCCCGAGACGCCCTGAAAATTGTAGTTTTGCGCAACAGTACCGGTCACGCCGACGGTCGGATAAAGCTGCCCTTCGTTGATCTTGACCTGCAGCTCCGCGGCATCGACCTCGTGAAGCGCGGCCTGAATGCCTGGATGTTCGCCAAGCCCGACATCAACGGCGACTTTGACATTGCGCGGCAAAAGACTTTCGATTGTCCGCGCGGCCTCGAGATGCTTCGGCTCGACGCCAATCACCTGACGGAAATTGGCAACGCTCGTCTCGAGATTGGCTTGCGCGACGAAATAATCCGACCGTGCCGAGGCAAGGCTCGATTCCGCTTGCGCGACGTCCGTGCGTGTCACCTCGCCGACATTGAAACGGTCCCGTGTCTGCCGCAATTGCTCTTCAAGGACCGTGATATTGTTCTTGCGCAGATTGAGGACAGCCGTATCGCGCAAGACATCCATATAGGCGGTAGCGCCATTGAGCAGAACAGTCTGCTCCGTGTTGCGGAGGCTCTCGCGCGCCCCGAAAATATTGGACTGCGCCTGCCGCGTGCCATTCAGAGTGCGATTGCCGTTGAATAGATTCTGCGTAACGCTGAGAGCAAGGGTGCCTGGGTCCGTGGCGGCCCTTGTTCTTCCGCCCGTCACACGGGAGTCGAGATAATTGAAACCATATTGGGCACTGGCAGTGGCCGTCGGCCGCCACTGCGATGTGGCTTGCGGCAACGTCTCATCGACCGCACGGACCCCCGCCCGTTGCTGGTTCAAATCGGGATTGCCGCCATAGGCGCGCGCCAAGGCGCTCGACATTGTTTCAGCCTCGGCGCGCATGTCATAGCCCGCACCGGCGACGATGAGACCTAAAATCAAGCCGGGCAACCGGCGGGCAAAAGCCTGTATTTTGTCATGGGGGCCCGAAGGCGCGACGCGATCCATCGCTTAAACCTACCCATCCTTCCAAGACTTCAAGGATCTATCCCAATTGCAGGGACAGGAACGCCGCTTCGACCAAGACCGCTCGCACCGAAACCGAAAGGGCCATCCACTCGATTCATTGCGAGGCTGCAGCTTACCCGCTCGCCCGCATTTGCGCGCGGCCAATTAGCGCCCAACCCAAGAAAACCGGGAGGTGACGCAAAAATGCGACAGAGGCGGGGTGGCCATTGCGAGCCTTGATATATCCGGAATCCAAAGTAACCGTCTGTTCCTTCGGAACGGCGGTATAAGGTCTCGGATTATTTGCAGGAAACACTGTCATCGTACCCTGACCGCCCATTGATCTCAGGGTTCCCTCCTGCAAGTCGCTCGACCGGAAACGAATTGCCGCAGCCGCGTTGCCGGTTCATTCAAACGGGGAGGGCTGCGATCACGAGAAGGGAACCTTTGGTTAAGCTTTCAGTGGACCGAAGCGCCGTTTACCGCCACTCAAAAGAACGTGAATTGCTCAGCTTTGCGAAAAGCGTCGATCACAGGGGCAGATGCGTCAAAAAGGACGCGTGAACTGATTTCGCCGCCGATCTTTTCGAATCGAACTGCCTTGCCAGCGCGCCCCGTCGTGTCGCGCGCAAGATGCTGGATTGCGAGCAGGCGTCCGCCGTCCTTCAATTGGGCGAAAAGCTTATCGAGATTAGCCTCGACCCCGCCATTGATGAAAATAATATCGAAGGGCGCTTCGGAGGCGGCGCCTTGGTCCAGCGGGCCCACAAAGGTGCGGACCTGCCCCAGACCGGCGGCGTCGAGGGAATGACGCATCGAATCGGCCAAGCCCTTGTCCGATTCGACGGCAACGACATCCCCTGCAAGACCCGCGAGCAGCGCGGTCGAATAGCCGCTTCCCGAAGCTATATCGAGCACTTGATCGGTGGCGCTGACGCGGGCGCCTTGAATGAGACGCGCGAGGATAAGGGGCGGCAAAAGGCTGCGCGCTGGGCCCGGCTCACCTGGTCTGAGGAGAAGATTCGAATCGGAATAGGCGAGCGGTGCCAGTTCGGCGGGAAGGAAAATTTCCCGTGGCACGGCGAGCAGACGCTCGAGCAGGAGCTGGTCCGTCACGTCGAAAGTCCTGATCTGACAATCGACCATGGTTCGGCGAAGAACCTCGGATTGAGCCGAAGGGCCGGCCAAGTAAGCCGCGAAAGAATTTGCGACGCTCATGTCTTGCATGACCTTCAAGATCCTGTTCGAGCAAGCCCCCTGGCCAATGCCGGGTCCCGCGCAAGACAAGCGCTCTTGCGCCCCGTGCTTATAGGTCGAGGCACAGCCTGTGTCCATCACAACCGCGCTTGCCGCGCCCGCTCGTGACATGGCATGGCAGGGCATGGCTTGATAAACCACGACCGCCCTTCCCGGCCGAAGCACTCAATTTATGCCCGAATCGCCGAACACGCGAAGCATGCAATCGCAATCGCGACGATTGCGATCATCACACGCGGACAGCGCTGATCTTGGCATGGCGCAATTGCCCTCGGCCTCGCCGGCGCGATCATAGCCGCTTCCGCTTATGTTTGAGAAACTTTAGCCTTTCAAACGCTTGTTGCATTCACTGTAATAACCGCCGCCCTTCTGGATCCATTTCAGACCGCCATTGGCATTGGTTGCCTTGTTGGCATTATATTGATCGAGGCAGGTCTTCTGCCGGGCGGCACCCGGCTTTTCATTGGAATGGCTGGGCGAGATAGCGGTCGGGAAGACAGCGTTTCCAGGGACCGCCGCCGGGGCAGCCGGAGCAGGTGCGGCCGTCGCGGGCTTGAGGGGATTGACGGCTGTGGCGGGCGCCGGCGCTGTGGCGGGCGCCGCCGGGGCCGCGGTTCCCTTCAACTCGGCCGTGCATTGGCTATAAAATTGCGGCCAGGCGAGACCATTCAAAGTGCCCGCAGCCTTGGCGGCCTGATATTTCGCGCTGCACTGCTGGCGCACGCTCTGAGCCTCTGCAGGCGAAAGCGCCGCGCAAAACCCAGCCGAAAGCGTGGCGAGAACAATTGCCGAACGAGCGAACCGAATAGACATCAAAGCCCTCCTTCGTCATGCACACGGCGATGTGCGCGGCAATCTTACCCGCAGGAATGCCGATTCGCAGAGTATGGATTTAGCAAATGACGATATTTTTCACGAGCGACACGCATTTTGGCGATTCGCGGGTTTGGCGAATCGCCAAACGGCCATTTGCGACCCTGGCGCTGCATGATGAAGTTTTGACCCACCGCTGGAATGAGACAGTTGGCGCCGAGGATGAGATCTGGCATCTCGGCGATTTCGCCCTCAGTTCCGACCCAGAGCGCATAGCGAGACTGCTTGCCGGCCTGAATGGGCGAAAAAATCTCGTCATCGGCAATAATGACAGTGCTGCGACACTCGCAAGCCCGGCTTGGGCGAGTGTGCAACACTATGCCGAACTTTTGATCGATGGGCGCCGTTGCATCCTATGCCACTATCCGTTCCGAACCTGGAATCAAATGAGCAAAGGCGCGTTCAACCTGCACGGGCATTCACATGCCATGCTGAAGCCCTTGCCGCGCCAGGTCGATGTCGGCGTTGATGCCTGGGATTACCGACCGGTCATGCTCGATATGATTTTGACGAGACGGCGAAAAGTTGCCGCCTCGCAGGATTAACCGGCTTGGAGCTGGGCGTCAGCCCTGACCGCTTGCGGCAGCTGCGACTTCCGCCGCAAAATCGCTCTCCTGCTTCTCAATCCCCTCGCCGAGGGCATAGCGAACATAGCCAGTCAAAGTGACCGGCGCGCCAGCAATCTTGTCTGCCTCCTTGACGACCTGTCCAATCGTCTTGTTCGCATGTTCGGCATGGATCGAAGGCTGATCCAGGAGGCAGACCTCCTTGTAATAGCTCTTCAAGCCCGAATCGATGATCTTTTCGAGAACATTTGCAGGCTTGCCGGCATTTTTGTCGGCGAGGACGGCCTTTTCACGCTCGACGACTGCCGGATCGAGCCCGGATGAATCGAGCGCCAGCGGACCCGCCGCCGCCACATGCAAGGCGATCAAACGCCCGAGCGGCGCGAGCGCATCGGCATTGCCCGTCGATTCCAGGCCGACAATGACGCCAATCTTGCCGAGGCCTTCGGAGACGGCATTATGAACATAATGGCCGATGAAGCCTTGCGTCACATGCACAGCTCCAACCCGGCGCAAAGTCATGTTTTCGCCGATCGTCGCGATGGCATTGGCGATGGCATCCGCCACTGTGCCGCCGCCTGGATAATGAGTGCCCTTGATCGCCTCGACGTCGCTCAGGCCTTTTTCGACGGCAACCAGGGCAATGCTGCGCACGAGCGCCTGGAATTCCTCATTACGAGCGACGAAATCGGTTTCCGAATTGACTTCGACAACGACGCCGTCATGGCCGTGAACGGCGACAGCAACGAGGCCTTCGGCGGCGATACGGCCGGATTTCTTGGCAGCTTTGGATAGGCCTTTCTTACGCAGCCAATCGATCGCGCCTTCTATATCGCCGGCGGTCTCATTGAGGGCATTCTTGCAATCCATCATGCCGGCGCCGGTCTTCTCGCGAAGCTCCTTTACCATTGCGGCCGTGACGTTCGCCATAGGGGGAAATCCTTATTGGTTCCAGCAGGCTCGTCCAAATGCCCGGAGGGTTTAATTCAGCTCGATATAGATCATATGACGAGGCCCGCAAAACTGCAGCGCCTCGTACCGCAGCCAAGCGTCAGACTGCGATGAGGCCGCGCGCCTGATTGATCCAACCGTCACGCTCGATACGACCGCCGAGCTTGAGGTCATGATCGATCTTGGCAGCATCTTCAGGCGTCATGGCCGCCACCTGCCAATAGTGGAAGATGCCGGCATCGTTGAGCTTCTTCACGATCTGCGGCCCGACACCCGGCAATTTCGCGAGATCGTCCGGAGCGCCGCGCGGCGCGTCGAGCAGCTCGAAGACTTCGGCCGGCACCTCGTAGACCGCACCCTCTTCGGGCGGCAGCTCCTCGCCTGCTGGCTGTTCCAGCTCACCGAAATCGATCCCGCCCGCGCCCTGGCTGCGCGAAATGCCGTCGAGAGCGGCGCGCGCGATGAGATCGCAATAAAGCGTGATGGCGCGTCCAGCATCGTCATTGCCGGGAATCGGATAAGTGATGCCGTCCGGATTGCAATTGGTGTCGAGGATGGCAGCCCCCGGAATATGCAGGCGCTCCGCCTCCTTGATCGCCAATTGCTCCTTATTGGTGTCAATGACGAAAATAAGGTCGGGGGTGCCGCCCATGTCCTTGATGCCGCCGAGCGCCTTCTCCAGCTTGTCGCGCTCGCGCGACATCATCAGGCGCTCCTTCTTGGTAAGGCCGACGGCACCCGCGCCAAGCTGCTCGTCAAGTTTGCGAAGCCGCTGGATCGAGGCTGAAATCGTCTTCCAATTGGTCAACATGCCGCCAAGCCAGCGCGAATTGATGTAATATTGCGCCGATCTCTGCGCCGCATCGGCGATCGCTTCCTGGGCCTGATGCTTGGTGCCGACGAAGAGCACGCGTCCGCCGCGCGCAACTGTGTCGGACACCGCCTTCAGCGCCTGATGCAGCAAAGGCACTGTCTGGGCGAGGTCGATGATGTGGATATTATTGCGGGTGCCGAAGATAAAGGGCGCCATTTTCGGGTTCCAGCGATGTGACTGGTGACCGAAATGCGCCCCCGATTCGAGGAGGCCACGCATAGTGAAATCAGGCAACATGAGATTTGTCTCCGGTTGGAACCGCCGCGGAGCGATATCGACCTTTTCCAAGGGAAAACCCCAATAGAAAAAGCCACCGGGAACGGGCCTTAAATCAGGCCCGCGCGATCCGCGTGTGGAATGTACGCGCTTATAAGAGCCAACCAGCCCGGGCGCAAGCCGCCTTTCGCCAAGCCGCCTTTCGCAATGAACAGGTTCAGGATTTCATGGTTCGCCAAGACCACCCCAAAATGCCCGGGGATTTTAGGGACCGTCGCAATTGAAAAGAATACGAGCGGCTTGATATATAGTGTGAAGCTGAGGGGTTTTGGTCTTGAATTTTCATGGCCTCGTAGACAAGAATTCGGGCAATTGCCTCCGCGCCGCGCTTTGCGGTCCAATGGTTAAAAGAACAAACTGACAAGAGGGAAGAGCAAGACATGAAAACAGGCCTATCCTTCGCATTCATTCTGGCTCTAACCTTCATAAATCCAGGCTTCTCCGGATACGCCCTCGCGCAGGTCAAGATCGGCATTGGCGGGCCGATTACCGGCGCCGACGCGAGTTTTGGCGCACAATTGCGCATGGGCACAGAGCAGGCGGTCACGGACATTAACGCCGCGGGTGGCATTCTCGGCAAAAAGCTAAGCCTTTCGGTCGGCGATGATGCCGCCGACCCAAAGCAAGGCGTCTCTGTTGCCAATAAATTCGTTGGCGACCAAATCAGCCTCGTGGTCGGCCACTTCAATTCCGGCGTCACCATGCCGGCGAGCGAAATCTACGCCGAAAACAACATTCTGGAAATCACGCCGGCTTCGACCAATCCGCAGATCACCGAGCGGGGCCTTGAGACAATTTTCCGGACCTGTGGCCGCGACGACCAGCAAGGCGCGGTCGCAGCTGAGTTCCTTGCGAAGCAAAAGGGCAAGAAGATTGCCATTCTCCACGACAAGACGACCTATGGAAAAGGCCTCGCCGACGAAACGCGCAAGAAGCTCGCGGCGCTCGGCGTCAAGGACGTGCTCTACGAGGGCATCAATAAAGGCGAAAAGGATTATTCAGCCATCGTCTCCAAGATCAAAGCATCGGGCGCCGATATTCTCTATTGGGGCGGCCTCCAGACAGAGGCTGGGCTTCTCGTGCGGCAAATGCGCGATCAAGGCGTCGCAACGGTCTTGATGGGCGGAGACGGTATAGCTTCCGACGAATATGCCGCAATCGGCGGTCCGGGCACCGAGGGAACCTTCATGACCTTCCCGCCGGACCCACGCAATCGTCCGGAAGCGGCAGCGGTCGTCAAGGAGTTCAAGGCGAAGAATTTCAACCCGGAGACCTACACGCTTTATTCTTATGCCGCCGTCGAAATCATGAAACAGGCGGCAGAAGCGGCAAAATCCCTTGACCCCTCGGAGATGGCTAATGTCATGCATTCGGGCAAGACCTTCAAGACTGTCATCGGCGATATTTCCTATGACAAGAAGGGCGATATCACCCGCTCCGATTACACTGTCTTTGTCTGGAAAAAGGGCCCGGACGGTCGAATCAGCTATTATGAGCTCGGCAAGTAATTCGCTTTTGAACGAATCCATTTTTTCCGGCAAGCTGCCCCATGCTTGGACAGCTTGCTTTTACTTGGGCCGTTTATGCCGGAGAAGCGCTCGGCTGACACCTGGTAATGTCGAACTTCAACCAAGGTTCGCAAGACCCGGAAATGTCTGCAAAAGCCAGAAGGACAGATTCTGGACTGAGCCGGTCAGAAAGGCGATGCCGGTGAGAATGAGCAGCACGCCGACAACCTTCTCCACCGCGCCAAAATAGACGCGAAACTTCTTCATGAAACGGATGAAGGGCTCGATCGCGACCGCCGCCAAAAAGAAGGGCACGCCGAGCCCAAGGGAATAGGCCGCGAGGAGCGTGCCACCTTTGCCGACAGTCTCTTGCGAGGCGGCCACAGCCAGAATTGCCGCGAGAATCGGCCCGATGCAAGGCGTCCAGCCGAAGGCGAAGGCAAGGCCCATGATATAGGCGCCCCAGGTGCTGACCGGCCTTTGCACTGAGACGCGCGCCTCGCGATAAAGCAGCGCGAAGTGGAAAATGCCGAGAAAATGCAAGCCCATGAGAATGATGACCGCGCCAGCCAATCCCGACAAAAGAGCGAGATGGGCGCGCAGAACCTGACCAAAAATCGAGGCCGTCGCACCGAGCCCAACGAAGACGGTCGAAAAGCCCAGAATGAAAAGCGCGGCGGCGATCAAAATATCGCGTCGCGCTTGAGCTTCGCGGCGGGTCGCCACTTCCTCGATTGTCGTCCCGGCGATAAAAGTGAGATAAGGGGGAACCAAGGGCAGCACGCAAGGGCTCAGGAAGGACAAGAGACCGGCGAGCGCAGCGGCGGGGATTGTGACATCATGCGACATGATGAATTCTAGCGTCTTTGACGTTTGCGAGAAAGTGCGGTTCAGTGGCCCTCTCGGACAAAACCATGTGATCTTACGGGGGATCAGCCATGATGAAAGCCAGGGATCTTCATGAGGCTTACGACGGAAGAGGCAAGGCAACGCCGGCAATGCGCTCCCCCGGGGTGGCCATAGGCGAGAACCGCGCAGCGGATATTTTTAGAAGAGTGTCAAGTATTTTAAGCGAAACGCCGGAAAGAATGCTGGATCTCACCGCGAAACCCCTTCGTGCTTCCGCGCAATGAGCGTTTTCCTCGCCTTTTTCTGCAATATCATCTTCAACTTCGCCATCGGCCTTCTTGTCGCCAAATTTCTGGGGCCCGAGGAATATGGCCGCTTCGCGCTCGCCCATGCGACGGCCATCGCAGTACAGACGGCTTTCTTCGACTGGGTCCGCCTCGGGGCAACGCGCTTCTATTCGGAGCGGGCGCGGCGTGAAGAACCAGCCCTGCGCGTGACACTCGATGTCGGTTTCGCCCTGATCACTTTCAGCCTTGGGATCGGTGCAGCCCTGCTCTTCATGACGGGCATAGAATTCGCCCTGAGCTATAGCCTCATCGCCCTGGCGCTCGGGATCGCCGTCACCAATGGCCTTTTCGATTATTATTCGGCGCTCGTGCGCGCCCGGTTTCACGATCCGCTCTTCATCCGCCTCGTCCTGGTGAAGACCTTTTTGTCTTTCTTGCTTATTGGCGGCGGCGCCTTTTGGTTCGGCTCGGCCAAAATGACCCTGCTCGGCGGCATTGTCAGTCTCGGCGGCTCGGTCATTACAGCGCGCGCGGCGCTTCGCGATCCGGAGTGCGAGATCCGGCTTGCCCGGCTGTCCATCGCCGAGGCGCTCATGCGCTACAGCCTGCCTATCGTGGGAGCCAATCTCCTCTATCTGTCAATTCCCCTCGCCAATCGGTCCATGGTCGCGATTTTTTACGGCTTTTCCGAAACCGGGCAATTTTCCCTCGCCTATGATTTCGGAACCAAGGCGATCCAGGCGATCGGCTCGGCACTCGACGTGATCTTGTTTCAAATCGCGGTCGCAACGCATGAATTGCACGGACCGACCCAGGCACGGCAGACGATCGCCAACAACATGGCGATCGTGATCGCGATTGTCTTGCCCGCCTGCACCGGCATCTGGCTCTGCTTGCCATCGATCGAACAGATCGTCGTGCCCCTGGAGTTCCGCGGCCATTTCAGTCTGCTCCTGCCCTTGATGATGACAGGTCTTTTCTGCTCGGCGATCATCCAGTTCGGCATCAATCCGATCTTCCAGATCGAAAAGAAGACCGCGCCTTTGATTGGCGCGGCGCTGATTGCCTGCGTGGTCGATTCCCTTCTGGTTTTGGTCTTGCCGCGCAACCCCGACGCATCGAGCCTCGCAATCGCCCAGGCCGGTGCGCTCTTGGCCGCGCTGATCGCCCTCATTATCTTTGCAAGTCTCAACAGGCCGCAATGGCCAAGCCTGCGCGATCTCGCCACCGCCGCATTTGCCAATGCGGTCATGTCGGCTGTGCTCCTGCCTATGCGCGACAATGAGCCAGGCATCATAACCTTGGCCGAACAGATCGGCGCCGGGCTCATCATCTACGCACTCGTTGCGATGAGTCTCGACATCGCCGGCCTGCGGACGATGACATTTGCCCGGTTGCGCCTTGGCGCCGTGTCCAAGACGCTCAATAGTGCTGAATAATGTTAGCCGTCAGGGCTTTTTGCGTTGCCGCAGATTCAACGTCACCCAGCCCTCAAGATGAAGCTGGCGCACCAGCGCCATACCCTGCATGGAATAGGCACTCAGCACGCCCGGCACGTCCCGATCGAGAAGCCCCGAGAGCACGATATCGGCGCCGCGTGCTGTCAATCTCGCGACTGCGGGTGCAAGATCGCGTAGGGGCCTCGCCAGAATATTGGCGAAAACAAGCTCGTAGGGCCCACCTTTTTGCAACGCCCCATGCGCCACGCCGCGCGCCTCGACCGGACGGACATAGGCACCGGCTCGATTGAGCCGCGCATTGGCGCGGGCGGAAGCAACCGAAACCGGGTCGAGATCGCCTGCCTCGACCTTGCAATGAAAGAGTCTCGCTGCCGCGATCGCAAGCACGCCCGACCCCGTGCCAAGATCAAGAATGGCGCGCGGCCTTCGCCTTTTCGCGATCTCGGCAAGCATGAGAAGACAGCCGCGCGTCGAACCATGATGGCCGGTACCAAAGGCCAGCGCCGCCTCGATTTCGATCCCGATATCATTTGCCTGCACCGCGTCGCGTCCATGTGAACCATGCACAAGGAAACGCCCCGCCCGGACTGGTTTCAGTCCTTCGAGAGAGGAGGCCACCCAATCGCGCGCTGGGACAATGTCGAATGCGAGCGCGTCGGCGGCCTCCGCGCCAATGCCAGAAGCAACGAGCGCCCGCACACCCGGTTCATCGGGCGGCACAGTGAAATAGACTTCGACGAGCCAGTGCCGTTTGCACCGGTCCTCGGTTGCCCCAGGAACTTCAAAAGTGGCGACGGCGGTGTCAGTGGGATCGAGGGTCTCGATCATGATGTCGGAAAGCACGCGCGCCGTCGCCTCGTCGCAGGTGAGACGCATGATATGCGCGGCATGATTGGGCGGCGGAGTTTCGAGCATGGCCGCGCGTAACACGCCGCCTGGGAAACAGCAACGGGTGGCTTGCCGTGGCGCAGAAGCTCTTTATGCTCCGCTTATGATCCCTGCTGCTTATCGAACACGCTTGACCTTGGCCCTCACGACCGGCCTTGCGGTCTTGCCGGCCATGGCCGACGCGCCGCGCCCTGCCCCCTTGCCAAAAGTGCCGCCGGTTCCGGTTCAGGCCTATGGCGACAAAAATGCCGAATGTCTCGAATGGACCAATGGCTGCGTGCTTTGCCGTAAGGATGAGGATGGAAAAATCCATTGCTCGACCCCAGGCATCGCCTGCCAGCCGGAGGATATCATCTGCAAGGCGAGCCCGCGGAAATAGCTTTTCCACACATAGCAACCTTCGCTCAATCGTCCCCGTGGCTTGAAATCGTGCAGGCCGTCAGGTCCTTGTCCTCGATCGAAAAGACCTTGCCGGCCTCGATCGCCAGATCCTTGACGAGGCAGCTGCGCCCATTCGCATAGGCAATCTTTGCATCGTAGCGCCCGGAATTGAGGCCGGTAATCTTCAAACGTTCATCGTGATCAACGCTCTTGTCCTTGTCATGCAGGCACAGGTTCTCGCCAAACTGGCCGCTGCCGGCGGGCGCAAGCCGCAGCTCCGTCACGGTCGCTGAAGTGAGGTTCCAGAATTGGGTTGCCTTTGGCTCCGCTTGCGCCCCCGCGCAAAGCAAGATCAAACCGATGAAAACAGCGAGGAAATTGCGCATGGTTTGTCCTGTTTTCTGCCGTGTCGCGATGATTTTGCCTGCAGGATAAGCAAGGATGCCTTGAGTCGCCAATGCGCAAAGGCGAACAGTTGCGAAATGATGGGCGACCCACTAGAAGCGGCAATCCAAACGCGGCTTGCACCTCCTTGATTTGGCGTGTTTTCAGACGGCGGAGCGGTTCCCCTTTCGCCGGAAAATGCGCTGGAAGTGCGGATTAATACAGGAGTTTTCATGCGTCCGTCCAATCGCGCCGCAGATGAAATGCGTTCAGTCACCTTCGAACGCAATGTCGCGCGCTATGCCGAGGGCTCCTGCCTCGTCAAATTCGGCGGCACCCATGTGCTCTGCACGGCTTCGCTCGAGGAAAAGCCGCCGGCCTGGCTGCGCGGCCAGGGGCGGGGCTGGGTCACCGCCGAATATGCCATGCTGCCGCGCGCGACACATACGCGCACCAAGCGCGAATCGACCTCCGGCAAGCAGACGGGACGCACACAGGAGATCCAGCGGCTGATCGGCCGCAGTCTGCGCGCAATCACCAATCTGCAGGCTCTGGGCGAACGTCAGATTACCATCGATTGCGATGTGCTGCAGGCCGATGGCGGCACCCGCACCGCCTCGATCACCGGCGCCTGGGTCGCGCTCCACGATTGTTTCAAATGGATGCACGGGCGCTCGATCATCAAGGACAATCCCTTGCGCGATCATGTCGCGGCAATTTCCTGCGGCATTTCGCAGGGCCAGGCCGTGCTCGACCTCGATTACGCCGAGGATTCCGCCGCCGAGACCGACGCCAATTTCGTCATGACAGGCGCGGGCGCCCTCGTCGAGGTTCAGGCGACAGCCGAGGCTGCCGTGTTCACCGATGCGGATTTGCAGACCTTGCTCAACCTTGCCAAGGGCGGCATCGCGAAACTTGTGGAATTGCAAAAGCTCGCGGTGGCCTGATGGCGCGTCTTACTGCGACAAAACTCGTCATCGCCACCCATAATCCAGGCAAACTCCGGGAAATGCGCGAGCTGCTTCACCCCTATGGCGTCGAGGCAGTGTCCGCAGGCGAGCTTGGCCTGCCGGAGCCCGAGGAAACCGGATCGACCTTCATCGAAAATTCGGCCATCAAGGCGCGCGCTGCTGCGAAATCCGCGAATCTTCCCGCGCTCGCCGATGATTCGGGGCTTTGCGTCGATGCGCTTGATGGCGCGCCGGGCATTTATTCGGCCCGCTGGGCGGGCGACTCGAAGGATTTCGCGGCGGCGATGAAAAAAATCGATGAGGCTTTGAAAGCCGAGGTGAAGCTTCCGCCTTATACGGCGCATTTCGTCTCGGCTTTGGCGCTGGCCACACCCGACGGCGGGCTGGAGACTTTCGAGGGCAAGGTTTTCGGGCAATTGGTGTTTCCGCCCCGCGGCACGCGAGGTTTTGGCTATGATCCGATTTTCCTGCCTGAAGGGTTCGAGAAAACCTTCGGCGAAATGGAATCGGAGCAAAAGCACTCGATCCCAGCCGATGGATCGCTTGCACTGTCCCACCGTGCGCGCGCGTTCCAGCTCTTTGCCCGGGCCTGTTTGACGCCCTGCCCCCCCGAAATGCGAGAAGGGACTTGAACTTCGGCGCATTGCACAATATTCTATTGCAATGCAGCAAAATGCCCATTGGGCCAACGCTGGATTTTTTCCGAGGTTAGTCTCTCAATGTCCGCTGTCTGGAATACGAAATATGGATCGAGGCGCGTTCGCCACGATCCGCCAACCTTGAAGGAAGCAATCGCGGCCGCGCAAGGCTTGTCGGATCAGCTGCAAGATCAGATCGAGATCGCTGCCGCGCTCATGGACTTGCCCGTCGAAGACGTCCGCGCCGAGGTCATGAAAAACGCGCCGGCACGCAAGGCAACGCAGATCGTTGCGCCAAACGCCCGCGAGCGCGGGAGCCGCACCGTCATTGTTGAACGCAAGACAAGCCGTCGCCCGGTTGGGGCCAGGACATTGACCACCTCCCGTCCATGACGCGGCGAGGGGTCGAACATTAACGGGGGTCACGACTCGAACTCGATGCCCTCGTAGATCGCCGCAAAAGTCAAAGCCGGTGCAAAGGGCGGAAGCGGCAAGGTTGACCCCAGCCCCTCATATTCCCGCAACTGCCAAGCGTCCCCCCGCGTCCAAAGCTGCGCACGAAAATCCTCCTGCGAAAGAAAGAGAATATAGCGCATCGAAGCTATCGCTTTATATTCCTCAAGCTTGCGCGTCGTGTCGATCCAATGCGTTGCCTTTGAAAGGACTTCGACCACCAAAGCCGGTTGCGCGAGAACTGTCGCCTTGGGGTCGAAAGCGCCACAATCGACGGTCACGTCGGGATAGCGATAATTTCCTTTCGGCGTCACCACTTTGCCATCTGCCGCGAAAACGCGGCAAGTTTGGCCTTTCAAGGATTGGCGTATGGCGGCAAAGACGTTACCTGTCACAAGATTATGCGCCTGACTGGCGCCGACCATCATCTTGTTTCCCTCCCAACTCGCAAATTTGAGCTGAGGATGGCCGTCAATATATTCGTAGCGTTCGAGCTGGTCACGATGCCAGGCCTCGAACTCCTCTGGCGTCATGGCCCTTGCTTGCGGGTTAGCCATTCTTTGCCTCTATCAGCGGACCAAGACTACCCCGCCTGCACGAAGCTCTCCAGCACCATTTTCCGC
>Ga0182033_10000525_pt1 | contig 18346 bp, 19 predicted proteins | sample tim00Cox0000000H_FD_125968 | JGI IMG/M metagenome (GOLD analysis project Ga0182033, IMG submission 125968) | Lab enrichment of tropical soil microbial communities from Luquillo Experimental Forest, Puerto Rico - timezero.00C.oxic.00.000.00H | ecosystem: Environmental > Terrestrial > Soil >...
GCGATCATTCCGGAGACCGTCGACGCGCTAGAGGCCTTCGACCTCCAGCTGATCGCCGCGGCGCACTGCACCGGCTGGCGGGCGTTGGGACAACTGGCCCAGCGGTTCGGGGATCGCGTCGTCCAGTCGGCGGTCGGAAAGCGCTTTGTGCTGTAGGAACACGTGGAAGGGAGCTGTTAGATTAAGCTGGAGCCTCGGTTGAACCTGTGCCGGCGGTGGCATGGCGCCAGGCTTCAAAAACGGCCTCTCGTAAGAGCCTCATCGCCCTTTTATATAATCGCCCTTTTTTATAACAGCGTTATTCACCCTTTGCCCTTGACGCGCGCAGACAACGTGCGCAATGCGATTTGAAATCTTCGCCTGGACCGCCGATCTCGACAAAATCATCGCTGCCGTCAGACGCGGGTACCAATTGTTAGGTTCGAGCCACTAGGAGGTCTGAGGTTTTTCCCCCGCGAAGTTTAGCTTGTCGGCCATCCGGGCCAGGTCAGGGAGAGATGCCGCCCTCATCTTTCGCATGACCTGGCCGCGATGGACCTTTACAGTAATCTCGCTGATGCCGATGTCGTACGCGATCTGCTTGTTGAGTCGGCCGGCCACCACCGATGCCATCACTTCACGCTCGCGAGGCGTGAGACTGTCGAAGCGCGAGCGCAATTCGGCGATCGCCTTTTCGTTCTCCAGCCACGCGCGATCCCGCGCCAGGCCCAATTGGATCGCGTCCAGCAGATCTTGATCACGGAACGGCTTGGTCAGGAACTCGATCGCTCCTCCCTTTATCGCCTGAACCGACATCGGGATGTCGCCGTATCCGGTGATGAAGATGATCGGAACGTGAATGTTCGCCGCCGAGAGCTCTCGCTGAAAATCGAGACCACTTCGGCCAGGCAACCTGACATCGAGCACAAGGCAGGCAGGTCCTTCCGGACGCCCTTCTTTCATAAATTCGGGCACCGAAGCCAACGCCCTGACCTGCAGGCCCACCGAACGCAGCAAACCTTCGAGCGACTCGCGGATTCCCGGGTCGTCATCAACGATGATGATGGTGGGCTCCGCAGTCATCATTCGCTCTCGCTGCAATCGACGCCCCGCAAATCTCAGGTCAGCGGCAATCCCGCAACTGGGACATCCTAAAATCCCGCGCTCGTAGGACAAGGGCTTTTTTATCTCGGTCGCGGCTCACCAACATCCAGCCACACTCGCAGCCAACGGCAATTCTGTTTACACCAAAGTATAATCGCGAACGGCTTCGTTTTGTCTTATCTGTACAATAGCCCCGTCGCGTAGCTCGGATCGCGGCGGGTTCGTTCTCTCGGAACCCGGGCGAAGGAGTTGAAGTGCGGAAACCCAAGCCCCTGATCTCCGTCGTCGACGACGACGAGTCGATGCGCGAGGCGGTCAGGGGGCTCATGAAGTCGTTGGGATATGCGGCCGAAGCTTTCGCGTCTGCAGAAGAGTTCTTGAGCTCCCGCCAAGTCCCCCGCACCTCCTGCCTGATCGCTGACGTGCAGATGCCCGGGATGACAGGGCTCGAACTGCATCGCCACCTGGTAGCTACGGGAAAGACCATACCGACTATTCTAATTACAGCTTTCCCTGACGACAGCATGCGGGAGCGCGCGTTGGGGGATGGGGTCGTTGGCTACCTGAGCAAGCCATTCAACGAGAACGACTTGCTAGCTTGTATCCGCCCGTCGCTTAAGATCTGACTGGGCGCCAAGAAGCGTTGATGACCGCCGCCGGCTAAACGCACCGGCGGTGAGCAGATCGTCCAGTCCGCCCCTTTTGATTCCCGACGAATGTGATTGGGAAGAACCCCATCTCGTGGCAGAATCCGGTATACAAACGGGGGCTGCCTCGTATGCCGAACGACCAAAACCAGAGCACTAAATTCTCGCGTTTAGTGGCGGAGCTGCTGCTCGGAGGCGCCGCTGTGGCATTCCTTACCTGGATCTGCTTCCAGCTCAAGCTCAATATCGCCACGACCGTTCCGCTCTATATGATCGTTGTTGTGCTGCTGTCTCTTAGGGGCAGAGTCGTTCCTGCGGTGCTTCTCTCTGTTATCGCTGCAGTATTCCTGGCTTACTTTTTTAGTCCGCCGATTTTCAGCTTCCAGATCGACAGTCCGGAAGATATCGTGACAGTGGTTGTCTTTGCGACAGCGTCATTCCTCATCACAGGGCTTGTGAGGCGGACGCGCAGGTTGGGGGAAGCGGCGGCGCTGAGGGATCGGCTTCAAGTCATCATCGACACCATTCCTGCGGTGGTCTGGAGCAATTCGCGCGACGGCTCGGCCGACTTCTTGAACCAACGCTTCCGTGACTATACAGGCCTCTCATTGGAGTGGGGACGCAGCTGGGTCTGGATGGATGCGCTACATCCCGACGAACGCGCCATGGACGACTGGGTCGCGATGCTCGCGGCTGGAGAGCCGTTCGAGAAGGAAGTGCGTCTGCGGCGGGCCGACGGAGAATATCGCCGGTTTCTGTTGCGCTTTGCCCCGCTGCGCGATGAACAGGGAACCATCGTCGAATGGTACGCTGCGAGCACCGACATAGAGGACCTGAGACGCGCCGAGGAAGAGCTGCGCCAGCGAGAGGCCCACTTGCGTGACGCGCAGGTGGAGCTCGCCCATGCCAATCGCGTGACAGCTACGGGCCAGCTGGCGGCATCGATCGCTCATGAGGTCAGCCAGCCGATCGCCGCTGCACTGACCAACGCCAGTGCAGCGTCGCGCTGGCTAGGCGCAGAGCCGCCCGATCTCGATGAGGTCCGGCTGGCCCTTGACCGGATCATCAGGGATGGCAGCCGAGCCAGCGACGTGATCGGCCGGATTCGCGCGCTCGTCAGGAAGGCGGCGCCGCGGCACGACCAGCTGAACATCAACGAGGAGATGCTCGAAGTCATTGAATTGACGCGCAGCGAACTGCGCAGCAACGGGACCTCGCTGCAGACACAGCTGGCTGACGGCCTGCCGCTCGTTCAGGGAGATCGTATCCAGCTTCAACAGGTGATGCTAAACTTCATCCTCAATGCTGTAGAAGCGATGAGCGGATCGAGCGAGACCACGCGGCAGTTGCTGATCAGAACCGAGCGAGATGGACCAGATGGCGTGCTCGTCGCCGTCGAGGATTCCGGCCCGGGCATCAAGCCGGAAAGCTTGGATCGGCTCTTCGACCCATTCTACACGACCAAGCCGGGCGGTATGGGCATGGGACTGTCGATTTGCCGTTCGATCATCGAGGCACATGGCGGACGCGTGTGGGCCACGACAAACGAGCCCCAGGGCGCCGTCTTTCAGTTCACCCTGCCTCGCCAGGGAGGGACAGCGTCGCAGCAGGCGTTGGCCGCGGGTTGATGAATGTTTGATGGCTTCGAGTGGCGGCTTCATGGATCGATTATCACGATGCCCCGTTCAGATGTTGGCTCCTGCAACGAAACGGGAGTCCAGATTCGGAAGAAGCGCGATCTGCCCATGCGGGCTAACCAAACCTTTGGGCGATGTGGGCGTAGAGGGCCCGCAGTGCGGTGGCTTCGGCCCTTCAGGGCGGCCGGGGCGGGATCGCAGGCACGCCATCACATCGGGATGCGCCCATGGGACGCCGGGCTCGACGAATTCCTGCAGATAGCGGACGCGCCGGTCAAGGCCGCCACGTCGACGCGGCCTCATGCCACGAGACGGGCCTCTTCCGCGATGTGCACGGCGCGTACGCGAAATCGGGCAACCCACGGTGTATTGGCAGCGGCAGTAGACGGTCGAGGCTCGTAGTTACCTCTCACGACGACCTCGTCGCCCTCCGCGTAACTGGCGATGAAATTCCCGGGCGACACCGCCTTCAGCGGCGCAGACGACCGGACACTGTCCCGTACCCTCGATGGTAAAGCAGACCCGAGGACCGAACTCCGGCACTCTGAAGATGACGATGCCGGCGATGCGGCCTATAAAAATATCCTCAAGCATAATAGCCCCTCCTTCCTGCCCTCTCGCACCTCGCTGGTCGAGGTCATCTCGAAGCGGGCGCCGTTGAGGCTCGGGCGGTCGGTGGGCCGTCTCTCGTCAGGAGACCCACGACGGGAACGCCGTCTGGCTTATTGAAATCCCAGGAATTCTCGGACAGGCCGACGAAGTCGCGGATCGCCGGGTCGGTCGACCAGGCACGACGGAGCGCCGCCCGGGTCAGATCCGCGGGCACACCGGCAGCCAGGAAAGGCCGGATGTCGGATCCGCCGCCAATCGACTCGATCGGAGGCAAGCTCGCCAGATCGAGAAGGAATTCGGTTGCAGGATGCCGGCTGAGTTCCTCAATGACCGGCGTCTTGACGAATGCCGCGTTGCCCAATCCGCTCGAGAGGACGGGCGGTGAATTCTCCTGTATCTGAGCCATTGCTCGGTCAGCGAGAATGGCGGGCGCGGATAAAGCCAGCAGCATGACCACTTCGGAGCGGCGAAATTTTGCCGTCCTTTTGCGTCGACCGAAAATCTCCCTTGGCGGCTCCGCCTTTGTAAAGCGTGACGCGGCGCTGGAGCATTCTCGTGATTGATAACAGCCGGACAATAATACCGAGCGCATGCCTTCCTCCCGCCGATCATTTGATCGGCTTGTTGAGCTGCTTTGCTAAGGTCCTGGCTGAGTCGGGAGCACGGCAAGCCCCACAACTCGCAGATGGGCGGCTGCCGTTTACCGACTAAGAAAATAATCCAGAGGTCCGCGAGGAAGTGTGAGGCAGTTCACACTCGACGAAATATCGATCCGCCGCCAATCAAGCTTTGGTTCGGAGGTAAGCCTAAACGCCCTTTTTTTGTCACAGACCAGCTAAATCTGCTTTAATATTCGGGCGCTGAGCTGGCGAGCAGCGGAGCCCAAATTTACGCGAACCACTGCGTGATGTGGGCGTAGAGCGCACGCAGGGCGGTGGCTTCGGCGCCTTCCGGGCGGCCGGGGCGGGATTGCGGGTTCCACGCCATCACGTCGAGATGCGCCCAGGGGATGCCGGGGTCGACGAATTCCTGCAGATAGAGCGCCGCAATGATCGCGCCGGCATGCGGCGATTCCGCCACGTTGTTGATATCGGCCACCTTGCTGTCGATCATCTTGCGGTAGGGCCGCCACAGCGGCAGCCGCCATATCGGGTCTTCCTCGGCCCCGGCGGTGGCGAGCAGGTCGCGGGCGAGCCCCTCGTCGTCGCAGAAGAGGGCCGCGACCTCGGGGCCGAGCGCCACCCGCGCCGCGCCGGTCAGGGTCGCCATGTCGATCAGCAATTCGGGCTTCTCGGTCGAGGCTTCGGCGAGCGCATCACACAGGATCAGCCGCCCCTCGGCATCGGTGTTGCCGATCTCGACGGTAATTCCCTTGCGGGTGCGCACGATGTCGAGCGGGCGCATGGCGTTGCCCGAGACCGAATTCTCGACGCAGGGCAGCAGCATGCGCAGCCGGACCGGCAGACGAGCGTCCATGATCGCCTGTGCAAGCCCAAGCATGATCGCCGCGCCGGCCATGTCCTTCTTCATCAGCCGCATGCCGGAGGCGGTCTTGAGGTCGAGCCCGCCGCTGTCGAAGCATACCCCCTTGCCGACCAGGGTCACCTTCGGCGCCGCGGGGTCCCCCCAGGTGATGTCGACGAGGCGCGGCGCGCGCGTGCTGGCGCGCCCGACTGCGTGGATGGTCGGATAATTCTCCGCCAATAGATCGTCGCCGGCGATGACGCGATGATCGGCGCCGGCGTCTTTGGCGACGCGCAGCGCCGCGGCCGCTAGTTCTTCGGGGCCGAGATCGCCGGCCGGCGTGTTGGCGAGATCGCGTGCCAGAAACACCGCGCGCGCGAGCCGCTCGACGCGGCCGCGATCAGCCCCCTTCGGCCAGACGAGAGCGGCGGTGGGGCGGCTTTTCGCGCTGTAGCGCGTGAAGACATAGGTGGCGAGCGCCCAGCCGAGCGCGAGCCGGCTAGGGTCGGCACCGTCGGGCGCGGCCTCCAGCCGATAGCTCGCCTCCGGCAGCGCCGCGGGCAACCCGGCCAGCGCCCACATCCCTCTCTCGGCATCGGCGCCGGCGCCGAGCCCTACCAGCACCCGGGCGAGCTTGCCGGTTTCCCCCGGGACCAAGGCATGCTTCCCGCTCTCCGCGGAAAAACCGGTCGAGGTCAGCCAATTGCGCTCGCACGGCGCCGACTTGTCCAGCCAGCCGGGGAGTTGGTCCTGGGTCAAAGCGATGATCGGGACCGCGCCGTCGGTTTCGTCGATCAGGGAAAAGGGCATCTCAATCTCTCACGCCGTCATACGGCAATGGAGAATGCCGGGTCAGGGCCGGGTTTGCAAAGCAGACGACATTAGATGCGTCCGCCGGGCCAAGGCGCGTTTTGCCGGCGGCGAATTTTATTTGAGGCATTCGACGATCACGCTGCTGGCAGCACGGTGTCCCGGTGGGCTGGATGCGGAATAAATCCGACGGCAAGGAGTCCTAAGGGTCAGTCGGGGCCATAGGCCCATTACCACAGCCAAAGGCTAGATATGCCTGACCAGTCAGCTTTGCTGTCGCGACGCGCGCTTTTCCAGTGCGCAGCAGGTGCTGCCGGTGCAACGGCGATCCTCTGCGGGGAGCCGGAGCGGGCAGGCGCGGTCATCAAGATTTCCAAGACGGCGGTCGCATATCAAGACCAGCCTAATGGCGACAAGGCGTGTGACAAGTGCGCTCAGTTCCAACCGCCCGCCGCGTGCAAGCTCGTTGACGGCGCAATCAGTCCGCGGGGCTACTGCCAGCTTTTCGTGCCGGTGCGGCAAACGGCGAATTGACAGCCGCTGAAAATTGAATGGCCGGCGTTCGAGCCGCCGCTTCTTGCATCTTGCAATGGAAATGCCGGCAATGGAAATGCCGGCATGCTCTGGCGGGCCGATCAGGTATTAGACTTTCGCCTTCGCAAGCTGCCGCTCGGCATTCTCGTCGCCGGGATGATTGCCATCGTCGCGCTGGCGCCGCGGCATGCCGCCGCCCTCCCGCTTTACGCGCGCCAGACCGGACAGACATGCGCGACCTGCCACGCGGCTTTCTTGGAGCTGACGCCATTCGGCCGGCGGTTCAAGCTCGGCGGTTACACCTTGGGTGGCGGAGATTGGAAGGGCCCGCCGTTTGCGGTCATGTTGCAACCGACCTTTACGAATACTCAGGCGGCTCAGCACCCGGATTTGGCGTCAACAACAATTTTGTCCTGCAGCAGGCGAGCCTCTTTACCGGCGGCAAGATCACCGACAATCTCGGCGCCTTCATTCAGGGAACGTGGGACGGCGTCGGTCATAGCTTCGCCTGGGACAATACGGACATACGCGTCGCAAAGCAGATCAACATCAACGGCCATACGCTGCTCTGGGGGGGGGAACCGTCAATAATAACCCGACTGTGCAGGACGTCTGGAACACGGTTCCCGCCTGGAGCTTTCCCTACATAAGTTCTCGGCTGGCGCCGATGCCGACGGCGGCTCCCTTCATCGACCAGGTCTACGCGCAGCAGGTTGTCGGTCTCAGCGGCTACAGCTTCCTCGACGACACGTTCTATTTCGAGTTCGGCGGTTATTGGCCATTGGGTTCCAATACGCAGCGAGCCCTCGGGATTGACCCGACAGGACAGAGTCCGATCAGCGTCATCGCGCCGTACTGGCGGGTCGCGGCTGAGCCAATTTGGGGAAATAATGCATGGGAAATCGGCATCTTCGGGCTCGGGTCGAAGGTCGTTCCGATGGGGATGATTGGCGCAGGCACCGATTCGTTCACCGATATCGGTATCGACAGCCAATACCAGTATCTCGGCGATCCCCACACGGTCACTGCGCGTATCGCCTGGGTACACGAGAACCATAATACCAGCGCCAGCCAGACACTCGGGTTCGCCGACAATTCCAACGACCAGTTGCGGTCGTTGAATGCTTCGGTGTCCTATATCTATGACAAGACGTGGAGCCTGACCGCCGGGCGGATCTCGGTTGGCGGCACTCCCGATGCAACGCTTTACGGCACCTTCACCGGAAGCCCGAACAGCGCCGGCTACATCTTCGAGCTTGCCTATCTGCCATTCAGTCGCGGCGGCCCGGAGTTTTGGCCGTGGCTTAATTTCCGGATCGGCCTGCAATATACGCACTGGAACAAATTCGACGGGGCCACGACAAATATCGACGGTATCGGAAGAAACGCCAGCGGCAACAATACCTTCTTCGCCTATATCTGGACGATGTTCTGAGCAAGTATCGTGCTCTCCTTACCGCTGCAGCGCGACGGGCCGGCGCGGCGCGCGAAAGCGGGCAGCATCAGACGCAGACACTCCCCGCTTTCCCTGTGATCCCGCGTCATGCTATAGATGCCGGGTCATTGGGGAGTAGCCGCCCGCGTTGAGCGCGGGGCCTGCGTCAACATACTTGGCTCGGCCATGGCGCAGGCGGCCCGGAAAGGTTTGGCGAGACCTTTGGCATCGGCGCCCCGCACCCGAGTTGGGCGGAGGGTTCCGTGCCAAGGTTCATCTCCGCCCGACCCTGATGGCTCCTCCGTGGAAGCGTTCCTCGTCTCGACCATGGTCGTCGGGCTGGCCGAAATCGGCGACAAGACGCAAATCCTCTCCTTGATGGCTCGCGGCGCGATTTTCACGCCCGCTGCCGATCATCTTTGGCATCCTGTTTGCCACCATTGCGAACCATGCGATAGCCGGCCTGGTGGGATCGTATTTTGGCGACCTTCTGAGAGGCCCGCTGCTGCGGTGGATTCTCGGGCTTTCCTTCATGAGCGTCGCGGCGTGGGCGCTGTTTCCCGACAAATACGAGGGCAGCGACAAAGCAATCGCCGGCTGGGGCGCCTTCGCCTCGACCTTGATTGCCTTCTTTCTCGCCGAAATCGGCGACAAGACGCAGATCGCCACCGTCGGTCTCGCCGCCAGGTTCGAGCAGCTCTACGCAGTCGTCCTCGGTACGACGTTGGGCATGATGCTCGCCAATATCCCGGCCGTACTCATCGGTGACCGCATCGCCGGCAAGCTGCCGATAAGAGCAATCCGCATCGCGGCCGCGGTAGTGTTTGCCGCGCTCGGTCTGTGGACTCTTGTCCGAGGCGGCGAGTGAGCGTGCCGCGGGGCGATCAGTCGGTCACCGGCTCCGCCTCTTCGGGAGGGCGCACTTTGCGGAATTTGATCAACAGCAGGATGTCATACACCGCCTTGATGACGCCGCCGGTGACGAGCGGCCAGCCGAATGTCGAGAGCGTCAGCAGGTAGCCCGAGATCATCGATCCGGCGGCCCACGCAAACGTCTTCGGCACCGCCGTCAGGCTTGCTGCCGCCGGCCGCTCCTCCGGCTCAACGACAGCCATGACATAGGAGGCCCGAGTCGGTACGTCCATTTGCGACAATGCGCTACGTGCGAGCAAAAGAGTGACTGCGGTCGCAAGATCGGGAGCGAACGGGATCAGGATCAGAAGAATGTTTGACGGCAGATGCGTGAAGACCATTGTGTTGATGAGCCCGATCCGCTCGGCAATCGGTACTGCGACGAGATAAGAGGCCGCCGAGCAAAGGCTGCTCCAGAACAGGATCGCCGCCGCCGTCGTGAGCGAAATGTGAAACGCCTGATAGAGCCACAGAGCGAGCAACGACTGCACGAGAAAGCCAGTGCCGAGCGAATCCATACCGAACAGAGCGGCCATGCCGTATACGAGCCGTTTCGATCGCCGCAGCGGCGCCCTCGGCGCCTCTTCGGCAAGCTCGACCGCCGGCGAGAGCGGCCGATACAGCACGAAGGCGATCAGCCCGAGCACCGCGTAAAGGCTGAACATCAGCTGCACCGCGGCCGGTCGGGAGCACTGGATCCAAACCGTGATGAAATCAGGCAGCGCGGCGGCGAGCACGCCGACTGCCGTTGCGCAGGAACCGATGACGCTGTAGCGCGCGAACAGCGCGGTCCTCTATCGCGCCGCGATGGTCTGGGTCAGCACCGTCTGCTCGAGCGGGACGAAAATGCTGGCGTCGCCCGAAGTCGGGTTCATCGTGCCGACAAACGCGATGATGAGGAGCGGCCAGAAACTCGTGATCAGCGCGAAACCGCCGCCGGTGGCGGCCATCAGCAGCGCCGACACAAGCAGGAGCAGGCGCCGCGAATGGCGGTTGGCGACCCAACCGACCCACAGCGTCAGCAGCGCAGTGCCGATCAGGGTGCTGGTCACGATCGCACCGATCGCGAGCGCGCTGAACCCCAGATCGGCCAGATAGACCGGCAACAGCAGCGCGACAAAGCCGTCGCCAAACGCGCGAACGCCCCTTGCCGCGCGATATTTTCCTGCACCTGCCAGATCGCCCCGATCAGGATAGAACGCGTCCGAAAGAGGCCAATATCTTGTTCGTAAAAAATCTCCGAGACCGGCCTCACCACCCAGTCGTACGGACCCTCAATGATCGCATCGAGAAAGTAATCGGCATGCTGCTCGCGGGTAAGCGCAATTTGCGCATTGAGGTGGATCGTCCCCCAATTCCAGCGCTGCGAGGCAATGGCGTCAAGGATTGCTCCAGCCCCGTGTTCGTCGTTGATACCCGGTAACAGGATGCCGAATTCGGTTGCGATGCTGGGCCCGGGCTTTTCCTGCAGGCTGCCCTCGCGCAGCACGCCTTTGAGAAGGACCTCGCCCTCGATCACGCTGACTCCGGGAAGGTCGGCGGTCAGGCCATGAGCGACTTTACCTTCGAGCGCTGCTTCCCAGCCTGAGGTGAAGCCGTAATTTATTCGATAATTGGGAGAGAGCAATGTGCGGTCGGCCCCTTCGCGAAGATACTCGACCGGGCCGAGCTCGATTTCGATTTCACCCGTTCCAGCCACCGCCGCGTCCGTGCCGTCGAACGGACGATAGGCCTGCGCGGCATGGCTCCAGCAGGCAAGCACGGCCGCTGCAGCCAGCGTCGCGGCATCTTCGACCGCCCTCACTGAGCCGGCCGGAAAACCCAGATCGCCGCCCGCTCGCCGGAGCTTGCCCGCACCGCGACGAAGAGCCGGTCGAGCTCGGGAACGAAGAGCGACGTGCGAGCGCCGGATACCGTCGGCACGCGGGTGAGCCGGCCGTAGCCTGCAGCATCCTGCTCGAGCACATCGACGACCCCCTCTCCGCAGCTCACATAAACCCGATGGCGTTTGGCATCGACGAACACGTCATCGGCGTCACCGCAGGTTTCGATTTTGGCGGCGACGTGCCCGTCCTGGTTGGAGAACGCCGCCAACGCGGGCGGGCTGCGAAAGACGACCACAACCCGCCGCGCCTCGCGGTCCAGCGCCATCGGAAAATTCGCTCGCATACCCTCGATCGGCAAGGATCGGCCGGACCCCGAGTCGAGGTCCGCGGCCTCGATGTCGCGGGCGTCCGGAACATTGACAAAGACCTGTCTACCGGGTTCGTCGATCTGGAAGCCCTCGGGATGCGCCTTCAGTGGAATTTCGGCGGTCTTGCTGCGGCTCGCCGGATCAATCACTGCGAGCGCACCCTTGCCGTAGCCCACCAGCACGCGGTTGCGCGCGGTGTCGATCCGCACATTGTCGGCGTCGTTGCCGAGTTCGATGCGCCCAACCGGTGCCAGATCCTCTCCCCGCAGCACCCGCACCGAGCCGTCGCCGCCATTCGCCACGTAGACGCTATCGGCGAACGCGGCATAGGCCACTCCTTGGGGCTCGCTGAGGCCGCTGATGGTGCGCATTACCTTGCCCGCCGCCAGATCGACCACGCCCACGCTGTTATTGCCGAGCTCCGCGACGAACAGCCGCCGACGCGGCAAGTCGATACCCAGGTGATCGATCCGGCCGCTTACCTCGCCGAGCGGGATTTTCGCCTCTAGCGCCAGAGGCGGGATCGGGGTCTGCGCCAGCAGCGCGGCGGGCCAGGTCAGGCTTGCCGTCAGCAGGATCGCGCGCGCAAACACGCTCAGCTCTTGGCAATGTTGATCTGCGCCAGTGCCGCTTTCAGGCCTTCGGCGAGCTTTTTGGCATCGTCATTAGCCCAGAAGTGCATGAAATAGAGGTGCGGCTGGTCGTCGAGCATATGGTTGTGGAGCGCCGTGACCTCGATCCCGTGGTCGCGCAGGGCCTTCAGCACCGGGTTCACTTCCTTCGCGATTAGGACGAAATCGCCGGTGACCGCGGCCTTGCCGCCGCCGGTCGGCTGAAAATTGATCGCATTGGCCGAGCCCATTGGCGGCGGGACATCCATCCCGCCATCTTTGATCGGCTCGGCGCGCGGGATGCCGAATTGGTAGACGCCACCGTTATTCGTGCCTTTGGCGCCAAGCGTCTGGTCGAGCGCGGCGGTGTCGAGATCGATCGGTGGCGGCGGTGCCGCTGCAGCCGCGGCGAGCGGTGTCTTGCTTTCGGCAAGCGCCGTGTGGAAAGTCGCAGCAAGCTTCACCGGATCGCCGTGCCCGAGCACGTGCATGTACATCGTGAAGGGCTGGTTGCGCAGCAGGTGATTATGCAGCGCCGTCACCTCGATGCCGCCTGCCGCGAGCTTTGTCATGACCGGGTTGACCTCCTCCATCGTCAGCACGAGATCGCCCATCGCCATGCCCTCTTCGCCCATTTTCTCGAAGGCGAGCCAGCTGCCGAGCGCAAAGCCGGGCTTCAGCTCGACGCCGTCGAGCGTCACCTTGAGATCGGTGCGTGGCAGTGCGACGCGATAAATGCCGCTCGGCGTCGCCGCGCCGGGCTTGCCGAGGGCTTCGCCGACACGCACCTGCCAATCGTTATCGGCGGCAAGCGAGACGTCGGAAACGCCTGCCAGAAGGGCCGCAAGCGCCAACTTTCGTAGATGAAGCGTCATAGTGATCCTCCCTCAGTTGTCCAGGTGGGGTCCGCGCTCAATCGAGCTTCTCCGTCACCTTCTTGAACGCCGTTCCCTGCAATAAGGTCACTTCGGCCAGCGCACGGCCGTTCTGCAGCTGCGGATCGACGCTGACCGCGCGTGAGCCGGTATTGACCTTAACCGCGTTTTCGGTAGCGACGAGCAGGCCCACCTTCGACTTTGCCATCGCCGCTTTCTGCGACGTCGCGGCCTTGAGATCGTCGGCGTCGCTGATTTTCTCGGCCTTGTCGATCGCGCCGGTCTTGGGATCGGCAACTACCTCCATAAAGCCTTCGCCCTTCATCGTGTAGACCGAGAGCTGCAGCTTTCCATCCTCAATCTCGAATTTGGCCGAGATCGGCGTTCCTTCTCGCTCACTGGCCTTCAGCCCGGCTTGCAAGGTTATCGTCGCGTCTTTCATGGCTGCGGCTAATGCGGCCGAGTCTTCTTCGGCCCCTGAGGGGGTCGGGGCGGCGCCGCAAAGAACGATCGCCGACAGACCCAGTGCCAATCGAAGCATCTTATACGTCATATCTGGCTCCTCCGGTTCTCCTGCTTTACTTCAATGGTGTGATCGAGATCGTATCGAAGTAGGTGACGCTGTCGGCCTTGGTCCACAGCGCGACTTTCCCGGCGTCGGGAAAGGTCCTGTCTTGTGTCGAGAACAGTGCCTTGCCGTCAAACGAGACGGTGAACCGGTCGCCTTCGGCCTTGAGCGCGAGCGTATGCCACCGGTTCGCCGTGACCTTGAGATTGGCGCCGGCCAGCTGTTGCCGGCTGCCTTTGACGACCCGGTAGAAGCGTACATTGTCTTCGAGCGCGTTGGCGCGGGCGATATAGTAATTATCGGGCGTCAGCAAACGCACAGCGATGCCGCCCGCCTCATCTACTTGTCCAGCGACCGGTTTGAAGCGCGCGGACACTTCGAGGTCCGAGCCCGAGTAGGGTTGGTAGATCGCAAGCGGGAACCGATAGTCGGTACGGTCTGTGCTGAGTTGTGCGATCGCACGGCCGTTGACCGCCGTGGGATCGCTGACAAGGGTCCATCTCCCATTCTCACCCTGGCCGGTGCGCGAAAAGGTAAATTGCGCCGGCGTTCCGTCCGGCCCCGCAGCCGAAAGATCGACCGATATGGGGCCGCCGGTCTGCGCCGCGGCAATTGCTGAAGAAGCAAACATTGCCGTCAGCACGACCCAACCGCGCGACGCCAGCGCGCGGCTCGTTGAGTACAATGCTTCGAGGAACTTCGCATCGGGTCCATCCATCGGCGCGCACTCCTCGCACGACGAGGGGCGCAGAACTTGGACGGAGGCCGTCTAACGGGGCGTCTGCCGTGCCCCGACGGCAGATCACATAGCGGGGGCGACCGGATGCGTCAAGTCCCTCCGGCAGCGTGTGTTCAACCCTTTTGCGGACCCGTTTCCGTTCAACCGTGGCAAGGCGATGTTGGAGTTGATGCGCTCTCCATTCATATATTGGCGTAGGCGCTCGCGTCCGCGCGAAAGGCGCGACATTACCGTGCCGATCGGCACTCCGAGTAGGCGTGCCGCATCCTTGTAGGAGAAATCCTCAACTCCGACCAGAAGCAGCACCGCGCGTTGCTCCTGTGGTAGTGCTGCAACGCCGCGCAAAATATCCCGATGGATCAGCGCCGAGTTTTGCCCGCCATCGGCGGTGGGCAGATCCTGATCCACGCATTCGGTCAACGAGTGGTATACCGCATACCGTCGCTGACGACGCCGCTCGGTCAGAAAACGGTTGTAAACAATCGTGTAGACCCAGCTTCGCAGATCTGCCTCGAGCCGCCGCCGGTGCCAATTGGAAAGCGCCCGTTCGAGGCTGTCTTGCACGAGATCGTCCGCATGCTCCTGGTTGCCGCGCAGCAGTGCGCATGCAAACCGTCGCAACCCGGGAATGTGCATTTCGAGAAGTGCCGTCGAGTTTGGCATTGCTCCTCCCATGGACAAGGACTTTCCGCAGCGATCCTCGGTCGCCATCAGCCCCTCACCGGGTTTCAATGATCCGGCTGCTCGTCCGGCAGCGCGCAAGTGCAGGGGAGCCTAAAAAGGCAGAAGTTTGGCCTCAAATGAATTAGGGGTTAATTTCTGACTTAAATGTTACTTTCCCCAAACTGACAAAACGGATAGCTAAGCTCGGAGCGGTGCTCTGGAGGATCGGGATCTAATGGTCGGTGCACGACACATTCTCGTGATCGAAGACGACGCGGAGACCGCTGAGCAATTGATAGATTGTCTGCAGACGAGCGGCTACAGCGTCGATCTCGCGGCGGATGGAGAAAATGGATTGAAGCGCGCCCGCTCTGCCGATTATGTTGTGATGACCGTTGATCGCATGCTGCCGCGGATCGACGGGATCGAGGTCATACGCCGCTTGCGGGACGAAGGGGTAATGACCCCGGCGCTGATCTTGAGCGCTCTCGGCGAAATCGATGACCGCGTCCGCGGGCTGCGCGCCGGCGGCGACGACTACTTGGTCAAGCCATTTGCGTCGCGGGAGATGCTGGCGCGGGTCGATGCGCTCGCCCGTCGCAGCGCTACGGTCGTCAAGGAAACCATCCTCCGCGTCGGCGACTTGGAGATCGACCTGTTGATGCGGATTGTCCGCCGGCGCGGCCGCGAGATCGACCTGCTGCCGCGGGAATTTCAGCTTCTCGAGTATCTGGTTCGCAATGTTGGCCAGGTGGTTTCCCGCGCGATGCTGCTGCAGCATGTCTGGGATCTCCACTTCGACCCATCGACCAATGTCATCGACGTTTATGTCGGGCGGGTGCGCCGCAAAATCGACAGCGGCCAGGCCTACCCGCTGATTCACACCGTTCGTGGCGTGGGATTTTGCCTCCGTGCTCCTGAGTAAGACCTTACGGTCGTCGACGCTCAAACTCGCGTTCATCTACGTATTGGTCTTTAGTTCCGGAGTATTTGCGCTTCTCGGTTATGTATATTGGTCAACGGCGTCGTATCTTTACGAAAGATCCGATCAGTTACTAAATATCGAACGCGAGTCAATGGATGATGCCTACCGAAAAACCGGTCGCGACGGGATCATCGCGCTGATCGGCCGCAGAAGCGGCGATAATTTCTTCTCCGATTGGGTTTATCTCTTGACTACTCCTACTTACCAGTACGTGGCCGGAAATCTGGGGACTTGGCCCCGGGCATTACACCCCGAACCGGAATGGACCACGCTCGTCACCTTGCACCCCGAACCTGCGAACACCGGAGCGGTGCTGCGCGCGGCGTCGAGAGTGCTGCCTGACGGCTCTCACCTGCTGATCGGCCGCAAGATCGAGGATCTCCACGGGTTGCTCGAAAAGATCGTGACGGTCCTTGCCTGGGGGGCGGGATTGTTTCTGATTCTCGCGGCAGCGGCCGGCATATCCACATCACGGCGTTCGGTGGCGCGGATCGAAGCGATCAATGCGACCAGTCTGAAGATCATGCGCGCCGGATTGGGCGAACGCATCCCGCTGCGCGGGACCGACGATGAATGGGATGGGGTCGCCCGCAACCTCAATTCAATGCTCGATCGTATTGAAGAGTTGATGGAGTCCGTACGGCAGGTTTCCGACAACGTTGCGCACGATCTGCGGACGCCATTGACCCGCATGCGCGGCCGCTTGGAAAAAGGCTGCAACCAACGGCTCGGGGTGAGCCAATATCAATCACTGCTCAACGATACGATCATCGAGCTCGACGAAATTTTGAGCAGGTTTTCGTCGATCCTGCGGATTTCGCAGATCGAAATGCGCAATCAGCAGGCCGGGTTTCACGATATCGATCTGGCGCAGATCGCCCGTGAGGTTGTCGAACTGTTCGATCCTTCGGCGGAAGAAAAGGGCGCCTTGCTCCAGTTGCTTGCCAATGAGGGGGTGCCGGTGTTCGGCGATCGGGATTTGCTCTTTGATGCCCTATCCAATCTCGTCGACAACGCGATCAAGCACGGCGGCGACAATAACGCTGTGATGATCGAGGTGCGCCGCGGTGCCAGCGGCCCGGTCGTGACCGTTGCCGATCACGGTCCCGGAATTCCGGCCGATGAACGCAAGAACGTGCTGAAACGCTTTTATCGGCTGGAGCATAGTCGTAACAGCCCGGGCAGTGGTCTCGGTTTGAGCCTCGTTGCAGCCGTTGCCAATCTCCATGGTGCGCAGATCGAAATAGCGGATAATGCGCCGGGACTGCGGATCGAGCTGCGGTTTCCGCCGCCGGAAAAGGCCGCTCACCAACGATCGTTGCAAGCTCTCGCCCCGTCGCCATAGCGGGTTGCTCGCCGGAAGCTCATCCCGCATGATCCGGCCTTCCGGAAGCGGCAAGTTTCGGAAACCCGGATGATCGATTTTTTAAACGCGTGTGAGGCGGCTGCTCGCGACCCGCTGGTGGTCATGCTGGGGCTGTTGGTCCTTGGCGGCATGGCCACATATTTCTTGTTCAAGCGACATCCCATCGGGCGGGCGGTCGTCAGGGTCATCACCTTGATCGTCCTCACGGTCGCTCTCGTGCGCGCAGATGTTGTGCCGTATCAGCCGCTTGAGTTGACGGGGTCGCCGTTCCGCGATGCGGTTCATGCGATCTTGAAGATCGCCTGGTGGGTGTTGGCCGGCTGGTTCGTGGTCGGCGTGATGCGCGCTGTCATCGTCTTTCAGCGCAGCCCGCGCGAGGCAAAGCTGGTTCAGGATCTGCTCGCCGGCGTCATCTACCTTGCGGCGCTCTTCGCCATCGTATCCTATGTCTTAGATCTTCCGATCCAGGGCCTGCTGGCCACCTCCGGCGTCGTCGCGATCATACTTGGCCTCGCTCTGCAGAGTACGTTGGGCGACGTATTTTCCGGCATCGTGCTGAGTTTCAGCCGGCCTTACCGGCCCGGCGATTGGATCAGCGTCGAGGGCGGCACCGACGGCCGCGTTATCGAGATGAACTGGCGCGCGACATCCATCCTGACTGCACGGCGGGACCTGGCGATTGTGCCGAACAGCACGATCGCGAAGTCGAAGATCGTCAATGTCAGCTCTCCGAGCGGACTTCACGGGACGACCGTAACTGTTCAACTCGATGCCAAGACACCACCCTCGCGGTGTAGCGAAATCCTCGAGCACGCGATCCGTAACTGTCGGCTGATCGTCGCGACGCCAGCTCCGACCATTACTGTGAAGGCGATCAATGCGACATACATCGAGTTTGAAATCGCGTTTTTTGTCGAAGAGCTGGCCTCCACCGTCAAAGCACAGAACGAGTTATTCGATTTTATTTATCGGCACCTGGCGGCCGCAGACATCGATTTGGCATCGCCGCAGAATGGGCCCATAGCGGACGGAGATGTGCGAAAGAGCGGAACCGGAATCGATAGACTGCTCGAACTGGTGGCGATCTTTGCGACATTCACACCGGAGGAACGGTCGGTGATCGCGGCCAAGCTGAAGGAAAAGTCGTACGACGAAGGCGAGATATTGGTCGCGCCGGGCGCGGTTCTGCAATCGTTGTTCATCGTCGGCAA
>Ga0182033_10000527_pt1 | contig 18323 bp, 14 predicted proteins | sample tim00Cox0000000H_FD_125968 | JGI IMG/M metagenome (GOLD analysis project Ga0182033, IMG submission 125968) | Lab enrichment of tropical soil microbial communities from Luquillo Experimental Forest, Puerto Rico - timezero.00C.oxic.00.000.00H | ecosystem: Environmental > Terrestrial > Soil >...
AAGCGGTCTGGGCCGATCCCATAGACCTGCGCGGCATGATCGGCGACGAACTGCGAAATGGCGATCACCCGTTCGCCGCGCGCCATGACCGAATTGTACCGGCGCTTGAGAACGTTAGTAGCGCCGTAGGCATTGTGGAAGGTTGTTACGAAGTGGCGCCCAGTGGCGCTCGCCGCCGACCAGGCGCTCCATGCCGGGGCTCGGCTACGGGCATGAATGATGTCGATTCCCAAACCCCGGATCAAGCTGGCCAGTGCAGTGGCATTGCGGCGCATCCATATCGGGTTCTTCGAGGCGAGCGGGAGGGTTACATGATTGGCCCCCGCACGTGCGATGTCGTGTTGCAGCGGGCCCCCTGCGGAAGCGACATACGAGGTCCACCCCGCCGCAACCAGCGCCGCCGCCACATCAACGGTGCCACGCTCGGCGCCGCCTGAGGCCAGGCGCGGGACGATCTGCAACACCGCGGGTGGGCGGGCGTTTGGTAGAGCGGGGTGGGTGTTGTCGACGATGTCCATTCGGTTGCCGCAATACTCATCGTTCGCCGGGCATGTTATCACTTCGCGATAGTGCAACAAATCGTTTGCCGGACAAAAACCGACTGAGGCTTGCCACGCGATCGGCGCGTTACGGACGCGTCAAGAAATCACTTTGACATTCCAGAGCTTTGTCTGCGCCACGTCTGCACGGTTCCACCGGCCGCCGCCCGGCGGATGGAAAAGTGCTTCGGTATCGACGTATCGGACGGTCTGTGGCCGTACCAGCGCCAGCAGCGTGTAGTTGCTTTCGGCCGTCAGAAGACCGAGCTAGCCGATGGCGCCGAGCTGCGGCTGGCGGCGGGCGATCTCGCTGTGCTTGAAGGCGGCGCGCTCGGCAGCATAGGCGGCCTTCAGAGTCTCGGCGTCGGATTGCAGCCCGTTCAGGCCGTCGGCGATGTTCTGAAAAGCGGCGATGACAGTGCTGCGGTGCATGCACGCCGAGTTTTGAGTTGGGCGAGAAAGGTGCGTCAGACTAGCGCAGCGGGTCGGCTCGGTGCGGCTCGGCATCGATGCGATGATAGGCGCCAGAAGGGCCCAGCAGGTTCCTTGTGAGGTTCGTCACGGCCAAGGCTAAACGCGGATCATTTGGGCCGTCGATCAGCGCTTGCCCCTCAACTAGCGTCTGATATTCCCCGTTCAGATAAAGTCGGGCCTCGAGAGTGACGGAATAGAGCGTGCCAAATGTTTCTCTCGACGAGTGAAAGGGGTGGTGACTGTAAACTTCACCTCCGTTGTACGGTTTGAGCCTGAACTTCCATTGGACGTAGTTCGCCGGCAAACCTTCGCCTAAGGCCGGCTCGTACCGCCACTCGGTCAAACCGGCATTGGTCATGTGCCGCGCTAGGTAGAGTTGCAGCTCGCCCTCCTGAAACCCCGGCAGCCCGCCAGCCGCTCCGACTTCCAGCATAGTCGAGGATGCGAACGCTGATGCAATAGTGAGATCAAAACAGCCGAGTAACATCGCCACAGTAACAAGCACAAGCCGATAGCGAGCCGAAATTGGGTCGAAGGAGGTCATGGGACGAGCTGCAAGTCCATTGCCTTGACCGGGGGGACGTCCTGGCGGTTCCACCAACCGCCGCCCAGCGCCTGAAACAGCGCCGCGGTGTCGGCGTAGCGAGCGGCCTGCGCCTGCACCAGCGCAAGCAGCGCCGTATTATAGGTGTTTTCGGCGGTCAGCAGACCCAGATAGCCGATGGCGCCGAGCTGCAACTGGCGGCGAGCGATCTCGAGGCTCTTGAAGGCGGCGCGCTCGGCAGCATAGGCGGCTTTCAGGGTCTCCGCGTCGGACTGCAACGCGTGCAGGCTGTCGGCGACGTTCTGAAAGGCGGTAATGACCGTGCTGCGATACATCGCTGCTGCCTGGTCGAACGCGGCTTCAGCGGCGCGTTGTTTATGCAACAAAGTGCCGGCGTCGAAGACGGTTTGCGCAACGTTGCCGGCCACGATCCAAAATGCGGTGCCGGGCGTAATGAATAATTGATTGATCTGGTTGGCTGTGGTACCGGCATTTGCGGTCAGTGTGAACTGCGGCAGCCGGGCGGCGACGGCAACCCCAATCGCGGCGCTGGCCGAATGTACCTGGGCTTCGGCCGATTGTATGTCCGGGCGTTGTTCCACTAGTTTGGACGGCAGGCTGACTGGCAGCTCTTGCGGCAATTGCAATGAGGCGAGCTCGAATTTCTCGGTTGGCTCCTGGCTTGGCAGCCTGCCGATCAGCGCCGTCAACAAATCGCGCTGCACTGCCAATTGCTTCTGCAATGGCGGCAATGTCGCCTGGGCTTGCGCCAGGGTTGCTTCGACGGCCGCGACATCCGCCCCCGCCACCTGACCGAGCTCGAATTGTTTGCGCAGGATGTCGAGCGAGCCGGTCTGGATTTTGATGATTTCCTCGGTAGCCGCGATCTGACCGCGTAATGACGCCTCCTGCACCGCTGCAGCGACGACGTTGGAGGTCAAGGTCAGATACGTGGCTTCCAGCTGAAATTGTTGAAATTCGGCCGTAGCGGCCAGCGATTCGACCTCGCGCCGCGTGCCGCCGAATACGTCCGGCGCATAAGTCACGACCACCTGTGCGGTGTGGAGGGTGAAATAGGGGCTGCCAGACGAGGCTCCCGTGAAGGTGACACCGGTCGCGGTCTTGTTGCTGCTTGGTGAGTAGCTGACGACAGCCGTCGGAAAGAACGCGCCCTCTGCGGCATAGACGTTTTCCCATGCCTGGCGCAGTGCCGCCTCAGCGGCCGGCAAGGTCGGATTGTTCCTCAGCGCTTCCTCGATCAGCGTGTTGAGCGCCGAGGAGTGGAACAATGTCCACCATTGCCCCGGAATGTCGAGCCCTTGCACAAAGCGTTGGGCTTCTCCGCTTGCGACATCTGATGACGCCGTTTGTTGCGCTAGCGGCGCGGACGTGTAGCCGACAACCTGCGGAGCGGTCGGCCGCTCAAAATCCGGCCCAACTGCGCAAGCGCTGCCGAGCAGTGCGGTCGTCGCGATGGCGAGGGCGCGCGAAGATCGGCGAGGAGCCATGCTCCGCCTATTCGGCCGGCGCGGGTTGCGGCTCCGGTTCTGCTGGCGCTTGGCGGAGCGAGAAAAAGTCGATCAGAACCGGCAATACCAGGAGGATCAAGAATGGCGCCAACAGGCTGCCGCCGACAACCACGATGGCGAGAGGCTTTTGCACCTGTGAGCCGATGCCGCTCGACAACGCCGCGGGCAAGAGGCCGACGCAGGCGACGATGCAGGTCATCGCTACCGGGCGCATCTGCACACTGCAAGTACGCAGGAGGGCGGCACTCCGCTCGATGCCGGCGGCGATCTGCCGGTTGAAATAGCCGATGACGATGATCCCATCCATCGCCGAGATGCCGAACAGGGCGACAAAACCGATCGCAGCCGATACGCTGAATGGTGTGCCGGTCAGGAACAGCGCGAAGACGCCGCCGATCAGCGCCATCGGTACTGCGGTCGCCGCCAGCAGCATCTCCGTCACAGAGCCGAAATTCAGGAACAACAGCAGGCAAATCAGGCCGATCGCGAGTGGCACTGCGACCGCGAGCCGGCCGATCGCTTCTTGCAGCTCGCCGAACTCACCGACCCATTCGAGACGATAGCCGGCCGGCAGCTCCACCTGCTGGGCGATCTTGCGGTGGGCCTCGGCGACGGCGCTGCCGAGATCGCGCCCGCGCACGCTGAACTTGATCGGGATGTAACGCTCCTGATTCTCGCGATAGACGAAAGCAGCGCCCGAGACGAGCCGCACATTGGCTACGTCGGTGAGCGGGATCGGCACGACGCCGTTGCCGCTAGGGTTCGGCGCCCCGATCGTGATCCGGCGGATGGCATCGAGGCTCTGGCGATAGTTGGGTGCCAGTCGCACGATCATCGGAAAATTCCGGTCGCTGCCTTCCTCGTAGAGATTTCCTGCGGCTTGCCCGCCGATCGCCGCGGCGATCGTCGAATTGATGTCACCGGGCGCCAGCCCGTAGCGCGCGGCGCGAGCGCGGTCGATGTCGATTTGCACTGTCGGCTGGCCGAGCGAGTTCAGTACCGCGAGATCGACGATCCCCGGCACCGTGCTCATGACATCTTTGATCTTGGCGGCCGTCTTTTCCAGGGTGGCGAGGTCGTTGCCAAACAGCTTGACCGAGTTCTCACCCTTTACACCCGATGCCGCCTCTTCGACATTGTCTTCGATATATTGCGAAAAGTTGAACTCCACCCCGGGGAATCGGGCCTCGAGCGCGGCGCTGACCTGCTGCGTCAGCTTCTCCTTGTCGACGCCGCCGGCCCAATCCTCTGCCGGTTTGAGCGGGACGAAGAATTCGGCGTTGAAGAAGCCGGTGGCGTCGGTTCCGTCATCGGGTCGTCCGTTTTGCGAGATGACGGTTATCGTCTCCGGGAAGCTCTTGATCACTCGCCGCATCCGGTTGACATGGCCATTCGCCTCCTCGAGGGAGATCGAGGGCGGCAGTGTGGCGCGAATCCAGAGGTTTCCTTCCTCGAGCTTGGGCAGGAACTCGAGACCGAGCGAGGGCAGAGCGAGCGCTGCGAGACCGAGCAGCAGCGCAGCGGCGCCGACTGTGACAATGCCGTTCGCCAAAGCAAGTTCGAGAACCGGCCGGTAAAGGCGCCGCAGGCGGCGCACGACAAAGGTTTCGACCTCGCTGATTCGCTCCGGTAACAGGATCGCGCTCAAGGCTGGGGTTACTGTAAAGGTCGCGATCAGACCGCCGGCAATCGCGTGGGCGTAGGTCTTTGCCATCGGCGCGAAGATATGGCCCTCGACACCCGACATCGTGAATAGAGGGACAAAGCCGGCGATGATGATCGCCGCGGAAAAGAAGATCGCCTGGTTCACCTCGCTCGCCGAGGCGTAGATCTCGAGGAGCCGGCCCGACAGACGCGTGGTCCGTCGCGCGTTCGTCAAAACCCGTTGCCGCAATGGTGTGGCCGCTTCGGCAAGATGGCGAAAAATGTTCTCGACCATGATCACCGTCGCGTCTACGACCAAGCCGAAATCGATCGCGCCGACCGACAGCAGATTTGCCGATTCGCCACGCAGCACCAGCAGCGTGATCGCGAAAAACAAAGCGAACGGGATGGTCGCCGCGACGATCACGGCGCTGCGCAGATTGCCGAGGAACACCCACTGCACAAAGAAGATCAGGACGATGCCGAAGATCATGTTGTGCAGCACGGTGTGCGTCGTGAGATTGATCAGGTCGCTGCGGTCATAGATACGCTCGATCCGCACCCCCGGCGGCAGGATGCCAGAGCTGTTGATCTTTTCGACTTCGGCTTCGACACGGCGGATCGTCGGCATGCTCTGCTCGCCGCGGCGCATCAGCACGGTGCCTTGAATGATGTCGTCATCGTCGTCCTGGCCGGCAATGCCGAGCCGGGGCTGGTGGCCGGGGCTAACGGTGGCGACATCGCCAATGCGCACCGGAACGCCGTTGACGGCGGTGATCATCGTGTCGCGGATCTGATCGATCGAGTGGATCAGGCCGACCCCGCGGACGATCGCCGCCTGCGGCCCGAAATTGACGGTCTGGCCGCCCACGTTGATGTTGCTGTTGTTAAGAACCTGCAACACTTGCGGCAATGTAATCCCGTAGGAAAGAAGCTTATCGAGATTAACGGTGATGTGGTAGGTTTTGGTTTTACCGCCCCAGCCGGTGACGTCAATGACCCCCGTCACCGCCTTGAAGCGGCGTTCGAGGATCCAGTTCTGGATCGTCTTGAGGTCGGTGACACTAAATCCGAGCGGTCCCACCACTCGGTAGCGGTAAATCTCCCCGATCGGGCTCCATGGCGAGATCTGCGGGGTCGCGCCACTGGGCAAAGGGGAGAGCTGCGAGAGACGGTTGATGACCCATTGCTCCGCCTGGTCATAGGTGAACGCGTAGGTGAACTGCACCTTTACGTCGGACAAACCGAATAGTGAGATTGTCCGTACCGCGGTGACGTTCGGGATCCCGGCCATCTGGACCTCGATCGGGATCGTGATGTAGCGCTCGATCTCCTCGGCCGACTGGCCTGGGTTTTGTGTGTTGATGTCAACAAGCGGCGGCACTGGATCGGGATAGGCTTCGATATTGAGCTTGATGAAGCTGGCGATGCCGACGCCGAACATGAACAGCAGCAGCAGCACCATCAGCACCCGCTGGCGCAGGGCAAAGGCGATGACTGCATTCATTCGTTTTCCCGGATCGCTCAGCGAGTGCCGGCGGCGCGATCGATAAATAACGCTCCGCTCGTCACGACCTTCTCGCCTTCCGACAGCCCGGCAAGGATCTCGACCATCCCGTCGGCGATCTGGCCGACCCGCACGGATCGGGTGGCAATCGTGCCGTCCTGACCCGCCACCCAGACGCGCGTGGTATCGCCCTCGTAGACGACCGCGTGCTGCGGCACCGCCGGAGCGGTCGCCGCCTCGCCGGTGATGATGCTGAAATTGGCGAACATTCCGGGCTTCAGCGCGCCATCGGGGTTTTCCACATCGGCGCGCACCGACAGCCGGTGGGTGTTCGGATCGATCGACGGTGCCACCCAGGAGATCTTCGCTTTGAAGGTACGACTGGGGAAGGCCAGCACATGCACCTCCACCGGCAAGCCGACCCGCATCAACGGCGCATCCACCTCACGCACATTGGCGATCAGCCAAACGGTCGACAGATCACCGATCGTGTAGACCGGATTGGAAGCGCCGGCAGCAGTGCTGTTGATGAACTGTCCGAGCCCGATCTGCCGCTGCGTGATGATGCCACCGATCGGCGCCCGGACGACCGTGACCGAATCGAGCTTTTGCGTCGGCTGAGCTTCGAGCGAGGCGATCTCGGTGTCGTCCTTGCCGAGGATGCGCAACCGGCGGCGCACCGCGTGAAGGGCTGTCTCGTCGGCGCGGACCGTGTTCTGCGCGGTTGCGAGATCGGTCTGGGCCTGTTGCCAATCTTTAAGAGCGCCGCCTTGCGCCAGGTAGAGCTCGTGGGCACGCTTTTCGTTGGTCTGCGTTTGCGCCAGTTGTGAGCGGGCGGTTTGCAGGTTGGCAAGTGCGGTGATCAGATCGTTTTGCGCCTGCACAAACTCGCTTGCCTGAATCTCGAAGAGCGGCGCTCCGGCCTCGACATGATCGCCGAGCTTGGCGATCAGCTTGATGACTCTTCCTGAATAAGGCGAAAAGACTGGCGTCGTCAGATCATCATCAATGGCGATATTGCCTTCCGTCACCTGCTCGGGTCGAAAGCTGACGAGACGGACCGGCTCGACCTTGAACCCGGCCCACTGTTGCTTTGTCGGCTTGAATATTCCCGGGGCCTGGTTTGTCGCCTCCGCCGGCTGCTCGGTCACCGGCTTGACCAGCTTGGGAACAATGACGACGCTAAACACGACGAGCGCCGCGGCAACGGCGAGGATCGCCAGCTGCCGCCAGCGCGAGAAGGAGTGCTTAGGGCGCGGCGTTGCTGCGTTTACGATGCTGGCCCGCATAGGGGAACCGCCCACCCTGGCACCCGCAGGCGCTGTAAGACCAGGACGTGGTGGGATCGCGGTCGTTTCGGACGGGGGTTCGATGAGGGTCATAACGTAGTCATGCTACGGCACCGGGGCTCACCCGGTGAAAGCTCCCTCAATTTCCCCTGGCTACGCCCTTGTGGATCGTGGGCTTTCCTATATCCGTGTTTTCTTACACCCGCCTGAAACCGTCCGATCAACCTTAGCCACCATACCGAACGGGAACTGCCGCTGTTGCCTGGACCGCCCCTCCGACCTCGCCATCGCAGGGATAGGGCTACGAGCTACCAGCTGCGCTGGCGAGCATCAGCATACCCCAGACAGCCAGACCGATGCCGGCAATCCGCCCGATCCAGTGGCCCATTGGGATCGTCTTCTCCAACAGGACAAAACAAGCAAGACCAGCAATCCAGAACAAGTTCATGATGCCGCCAAAGAATAACAGGCCCATCAGGAACCAACAGCATCCCAGACAATACGTGCCGTGTTCGAGCCCCATGCAGAAGGCTCCGAGCCGGCCGGGTTGCCATTTCTGGGCAAGGAAGCTCAGAGGCGAGCGGCAGTGTCGCAGGCAGACGCCCTTCATCGGGGTGAGTTGCCATGCGCCGGCGGCGAGGAGGATCGCACCACCGAGCCAGTAGCTCGTCGTCGTCATCATCGGCGACAGCAAGTCGAGCTGCTCCAATCCCCACTGCAATGCGGCGGCGAGCGTGCTGAATCCGCCCCAGGCCGCGAGGTACCCGGCAGCGAAGATCCCGGTGGGCACGTAGGGCCGATCTCGGTCCTTCTGCGCGCGGTTGACGCGGGCGAAGACCAGCAGCATCGGTGCCGCACCGGGCAGCATCATCGCGACCATCATGACCCACCACATGGCGAAGATCAGACCGGCATATGCCGGGGTCCACACCGCACGCGCCATCATCAAGTCCATGTCGGGCAGACCTGCCAATTGCGTCATCGCCACCGCACTCATCCCGGTGCCTGCGCCGAGTGCGATCCAGACCCATGCGGCGACGACCACCGCGACGAGCGCGGCGATCACGACTAAACGGTCGCGCCGCAACACCGCTTCAAGGAGGGTCGTGTCAGTTACCGTCACCGCCACCGCCTTCTTTCATCCAGCTTGCAGCGCTTTTGGACTAGCCGCTCACTCATTCCGGCGCCGGTGTCGTCAGAGACAAGGTGGTCATCAAGTGCCGAGCCATAACCCACCGAACGTTTCGATGTCGACGGCCTTAAGCGCGCCACAAAGCGCTGCTAGGGTTTGGCTTTGCGCAGGGAGGACTTTGCCGTCGTGCGAGCCTGGCAGCCGCTCCCTGCTCGCTCCCTCAGGCTTGGCTTTCAGCTCCCTGCTGGGCTCCCTCGGCGCGACGCAGTTGAGAAGCCCTAATCTTTTGACATGGAATGCTTTATCGACTAGCGCGAGGGCTGCCTCGGCGGGGTTTTTGCGGATCCTCCCTGAGAGCAGGGAGGCCGGGGCCGCATTGACGTGCCGCGGTCACCTCCATAAGTTCCGACGCGTCAATTTTTGAAGGAACTGCGCCCATGAAGCCGAACCGGCGGCCCGGTAACCCGTGTTTTTCGTCGGGTCCCTGCGCCAAACGGCCAGGATGGTCGCCCGCCGTGCTCGCCGGGGCGCTCGCCGGTCGCTCGCATCGCTCGGCGACGGGTTTGGCGAGGCTCGTCGAGGTGGTCGAACGTTCGCGCGCAATCCTCGGCATCCCGGCCGACTGGCGGATCGGTATCGTTGCCGGCTCGGATACCGGGGCGATCGAGATCGCGATGTGGTCGCTGTTGGGTGCCCGCGGCGTCGACATGCTGTCCTGGGAGAATTTCGGCGAAGGCTGGGTCACCGATGTCGCGCAGCTGAAGCTCCCCGATGTGCGGGTGCTGAAGGCACCCTATGGCGGGCTTCCCGACCTGTCGAAAGTCGACCCGGCGCGTGACGTGGTCTTCCCGTGGAACGGCACGACCTCCGGAGTGCGGGTGCCCAACGGCGACTGGATCGCCGACGACCGTAAGGGGCTCGCGATATGTGATGCGACCTCGGCGGTATTTGCGATGCGGCTTCCCTGGGACAAGCTCGATGTCGCCACTTGGTCGTGGCAGAAATCACTAGGCGGCGAGGCCGCCCACGGCATGCTGGCGCTGTCGCCGCGCGCGATCGAGCGGCTCGAGAGCTATACCCCGCCCTGGCCGCTGCCCAAGCTCTTCCGGCTGACCTCCAAGGGCAAGCTGATCGAGGGCGTCTTCCGCGGCGAGACGATCAACACCCCCTCGATGCTGTGTGTCGAGGACGCGCTCGATTCGCTCAAATGGGCCGAAAGCATCGGCGGGCTGGACGGGCTCGTCGCCCGCTCGGAACAGAGTCTTGCAATCATCAAGGCCTGGGTCGAAACCTGCCCCTGGGCGCGGTTTCTCGCCGAGGACCCGGCCACCATCTCCTCGACCTCGCCGCAGCTCGAAATTGTCGACCCTTGGTTCGCCGGGATGGACTGGGAAGGCCGTTTCCGCACCGCACGGACGATGGCGAAGCGGCTCGAAGAGGAGGGGGTGGCCTACGACATCGCAAGCCATCGCGCCTCGCCGCCGGGCTTGCGGATCTGGACCGGCGCCACGGTCGAGCCCTCTGACGTGGCCCTGCTGCTCCCTTGGCTCGACTGGGCCTGGGACGAAGAACGCCAGGCGGCGAAGGCGGCGTAATGCCGAAGGTGTTGATCGCCGACGAGCTGAGCCCGCGCGCCGCCGAGATATTGGTGGTACGCGGGCTTCATGTCGACTTCGTGCCAGGCCTAACGGCGGCCGAGCTCGAGAAACGCATTGCTGCCTATGACGGGCTCGCGGTGCGCTCGGCGACCAAAGTTACCAAGGCGCTGCTCGCCTATGCCGCGAAGCTCCGGGTCATCGGCCGCGCCGGCATCGGCGTAGACAATATCGATGTCGAGGCGGCGACCGAGCGCGGCATCGTCGTCATGAACACGCCTTACGGCAATTCGATCACGGCTGCCGAGCACACAATCGCCCTGCTCTTTGCGCTGTGTCGGCAGATCCCGGCCGCCGACCGCTCGACCCAGGCTGGCAAATGGGAGAAATCGCGCTTCATGGGGGTCGAGCTAAGCGGCAAGACCCTTGGGGTCATCGGCTGCGGCAATGTCGGCGCCGCCGTTGCCGTGCGAGCGCTCGGGTTGCGCATGAAGGTCATCGCCTACGACCCTTTTCTCTCGCCCGAGCGGGCCCGTGATCTTGGCGTCGAGAAGGTGCCGTTGGAGGCGCTCTTGGCCCGCGCCGACTTCACCACCCTGCATACACCGCTGACCGAAGCGACCCGGAATCTGATCGACACCCGCGCGCTCGCCGCGATGAAGCCCGGCGCGCGCCTCATCAATTGCGCCCGCGGCGGTCTCGTCGTCGAAGACGACCTCGCCGCCGCCCTCGACAGCGGCCACGTCGCCGGTGCGGCGATCGACGTCTTCACCGAGGAGCCGGCGACCTGGAGCCCGCTCTTCGGCCGCGACAACGTCGTCGCCACCCCGCATCTCGGCGCCTCGACCAGCGAGGCGCAGGAGAACGTCGCCGTGCAGATCGCCGAGCAGGTGGCCGATTTCCTATTGACCGGCGCCGTCTCGAACGCAGTCAACATGCCGTCACTGACTACCGAGGAGGCGAAGCGGCTCAGCCCCTATATGAAGCTCGCCGAGCAGCTCGGCAGCTTCGCCGGGCAGCTGACCGAGACGGGCATCAAATCCGTCGCCGTCGAGTATGAAGGGGCGATCGCCGAGCTAAACGTCAAGCCGTTGACCGCGATCGCCTTGACCGGGCTCTTGGCACCCCAGCTCGCCGCGGTCAACATGGTCAATGCGCCAGTAATCTGCCGAGAGCGCGACATTCGGGTCAGTGAGACGCGGCGCGCCGAGCCTGTCGACTACCAGACCTTGATCCGGGTCGTCGTCGAGACCGAGCGTCGCCGCCGCGAGGTCGCCGGCACGTTGTTCGGCGGTGACAAGCCGCGCCTCGTTTCGGTCGAGGGCATTTCGCTCGAAGCCGAGCTCGGCCGCAACGTGCTGTTCGTCCGCAACTATGACAAGCCAGGGTTTATTGGCGCGCTCGGCCACGTGCTCGGCGCGGCGGCGGTCAACATTGCGACCTTCCATCTCGGCCGCACGGCGCCCGGGAAGGAAGCGATCGCTCTCGTCGAGGTCGACCAGGGGTTAACTCCCGTGATCCTCGACACCGTTCGCGCTCTCCCGAATGTCATTCAAGCCAAGGCGATGCGCTTCTAGGCGAAGCGCTGCTTCGTTACACTACTGCGCCATGAGCGAGGCACCGCACCCGGCATTGTTGCCGACTGGCATGCACGATTTGTTGCCGCCCGAGGCCGAAATCGAAGCGGCGGTCGTGGCACAGCTGATGGCGACCTTGAGGGCGCATGGCTACGAACGAGTCAAGCCGCCGCTCGTTGAATTCGAGGAGACGCTGTTCTCGGGCGCCGGGGCGGCAATGGCGACGTCGACCTTCCGCATGATGGATCCGGTCTCGCACCGCATGATCGGCGTGCGAGCCGACATGACTCCGCAGATTGGGCGTATCGCCGCCACTCGGCTCGGAAACGCGCCACGGCCGTTGCGGCTCAGCTACGCCGGTCAGGTGCTGCGGGTCAGAGGCTCGGAGATCCGGCCCGAGCGGCAGGTCGGCCAAGTCGGAGCCGAATTGATCGGCGCCGCCGCACCGGCTGCAGATGTCGAGGTGATCGCGGTTGCCGGCGAAGCGCTCGCCGCGCTCGGCGTGCCCCACCTGTCGGTCGACATCACTCTGCCGACGTTGGTGCCGGCCATCGGCGAGGCCTACGGTATGGGCGGTGGCTGCGCGGCTGCGTTGCGCGTCGCCCTTGATCGCAAGGATGCCGCCGCGGCGGCATCCTTGGCAGGGAAGGCGGGAAAGCTCCTGGAAAGGCTGCTTCTTGCTGCTGGTCCCGCCGCAGCGGCGCGTGCCGCCCTCGATCGCCTCGATTTGCCTGCGCGGGCGCGCGCCGAGCGAGCGCGGCTCGCTGTCGTGCTCGACGGGCTCACGGCCGTTGCTCCTGAGCTCAAGGTGACGGTCGACCCGGTCGAAAACCGAGGCTTCGAGTATCACACTGGCATCAGCTTCACGTTTTTTGCGGGCGGATCTGCAGCCCACGGCCCATTCGGCGAACTCGGCCGCGGCGGCCGGTACGATGCCGGTGATCCGAGGGCCTCGGAACCGGCAACCGGGTTCACTCTCTATACCGATACGATCCTGAGGACCTTGCCTGAGGTCCGCGCGCCCCGCCGCTTACTTGTGCCGCTCGGAGCCAAACGCGGGCGGGCCGACGCCTTGCGCGCGGCGGGCTGGGTCACGGTCGCGGCACTCGCGTCTGTAGGCGACTGGCGGGGGGAGGCACGCCGCCTCGGCTGCAGTCACGTCCTAGAAGCGGACGATCCGGTGGCGGTCGGCTGAAAAGGAGGCCGGAGATGGGCAATGTCGTCGTGGTCGGGGCCCAGTGGGGCGACGAGGGCAAGGGCAAGATCGTCGATTGGTTGTCCGAGCGCGCCGATGTCGTGGTCCGCTTCCAGGGCGGCCACAATGCCGGCCACACCCTCCTCGTCGGGAATACCGAGTACAAGCTCAGCCTGCTCCCGTCAGGGGTTGTCCGCCGTGGCAAGCTGTCGATCATCGGCAACGGTGTTGTCGTCGATCCCTGGGCGCTCGTCGCCGAGATCGAGACGATGCGCGAGAAGGGGCTCGACATCTCGCCGCAAAATTTGCGATTGGCCGACAATGCGGCGCTGATCCTGCCATCGCACGGCGCGCTCGACCGCGCCCGTGAGGGGCGGCGGGGCGACCAGAAGATCGGCACCACCGGCCGCGGCATCGGTCCCGCTTACGAGGACAAGGTCGGGCGCCGCGCGATCCGAGTGTGCGACCTCGCCGACCCGAAGGCGCTCGAATGGCGCGTCGACGATGTGCTCTTGCACCACAATGCGCTATTGCGCGGGCTGGGCGAACCAGAGGTTGACCGCGCCGAGCTGATTGCCGCCCTGACCGCGGTCGCGCCGCACATTCTGCCCTATGCCGGTCCCGTGTGGCGCCTGCTCGACGACGCGCGAAGCCAAGGCAGGCGCATCCTTTTCGAGGGTGCGCAGGGCGCCATGCTCGACGTCGATCACGGCACCTACCCGTTCGTCACGTCGTCGAACACCTTGGCCGGGCAGGCGGCCGCGGGATCGGGCGTGGCGCCGGGCGCGGTCGGTTACGTGCTCGGCATCACCAAGGCCTACACAACCCGCGTCGGCAGCGGGCCGTTTCCGACCGAGCTCAAGGACGCGATCGGCGAGAAGCTCGGCGAGCGCGGCCGCGAGTTCGGCGTCGTCACCGGGCGCAAGCGGCGCTGCGGCTGGTTCGATGCGGTCGCGGTGCGCCAGGCCGTCAAGACTGGCGGCATCAACGGCATCGCGCTGACCAAGCTCGACGTGCTCGACGGTTTCGAAGAGGTCAAGCTCTGCACCGCCTATCGCTGTGGTGGGGAGATCTACGACTACGTCCCGGCGGGGATGACCGCCCAGGCGGCGCTGGAGCCGGTGTACGAGACCGCCGAGGGCTGGCATGAAAGCACCCGCGGCGCGCGGTCCTGGGCCGATTTGCCGGCGACCGCGGTCAAATACATCGGTCGGCTCGAGGAATTGATCGGCACGCCGGTCGCGCTTCTATCGACGAGCCCCGAGCGAGTGGACACGGTGCTAGTGCGCGATCCATTCGCCGACTGACATCAATCTAGATCGCGCGAGGTCTCGGCTGTTACCGCGCGCTACGGGCCTGCGGCGCGGCGGTCGTCCTGTTCAGATGGGCATGCTCGCCGATATAGCCGTCGACATGGCTAGCGATCGTCTCCAAACGATCGGCAAAATAATGATCGGCTCCCGGGATCTTGCGAAAATCCATCTTAATGTCGCGTTGGTGCGACAGCTTGTTGACCAGCCGCTGCACCGATTCGACCGGCACCACGGTGTCCTGATCGCCCTGCAGTATAAGACCCGATGACGGGCAAGGAGCGAGAAATGTAAAGTCGTAAACATTTGCCGGCGGCGACACTGCAATGAAGCGCTCAATCTCGGGCCGGCGCATCAGCAACTGCATGCCGATCCAGGCACCGAACGAAAAACCGGCAATCCAGCAGAATTGGGCATTCGGGTTGTAGGTTTGCAACCAGTCGAGTGCCGAGGCAGCATCGGACAGTTCGCCCTCACCGCGGTCGAAGCTACCCTGACTGCGCCCGACGCCGCGGAAGTTGAAGCGCAGGGTCGAGAAGCCATGGCGCACAAAGCACTGGTACAAAGTGTAGACAACCTTGTTATTCATCGTCCCGCCATGCTGCGGGTGGGGATGGAGGACAATCGCCATAGGCGCGGCAGGACCGCGGGCATGATGATAGCGCGCCTCGATTCGTCCTTCCGGGCCGTTAATGATTACGTCAGGCACGGCGGATCCAGCTAAAAGCCCAGCACAATCCTCTGACACCGGCTGCAGCGCTACCGCCGGAAACTCCGTAATTCTTGATCATTTTCGTCGGACAATTATATGTTTCCTCACGCCGCCTCCGATGCAGCGCGATCGGAAGCGGCATCAAGGCTATATTAACATAGTGACAGCGATGCTCTTTAGAAACCTGCGCGACGAAATCGACGCCACCCTCGCCCGCGATCCCGCCGCCCGTTCGCGCCTCGAAGTCGTGCTCTGTTACCCGGGCTTTCACGCGCTCCTGTTTCACCGCCTCGCCCAGTGGCTGTGGCAGAAACGCTGGCTGCTCGGTGGACGTTTCGTGTCGCATGTCGGGCGGTTCTTGACTGGGATCGAGATCCATCCCGGAGCGCGCATCGGCAAACGCCTGTTCATCGATCACGGGATGGGGGTGGTGATCGGCGAGACTGCCGAGATTGGCGACGACTGCACGCTTTATCAGGGCGTGACCCTCGGCGGTACCTCGCTAGATCGGGGTCAGAAGAGGCATCCGACCCTCGGCAACGGTGTCATAGTCAGCGTGCACGCGCAGGTGCTCGGTCCGTTTCGGGTCGGGGATGGGGCGCGCATTGGTGCGCAGGCAGTCGTGCTGAGTGAGGTTCCGGAGGGCGCCACGATGGTCGGCATCCCGGCCAAGCCGGTCTCCCGGCGGCTCGCATCGAGCGAGCCTCGGCCGGCGTTTCAGCCTTACGCGCTGGGGCCCGAGATCCCGGATCCGATCGCCCGCGCGCTCAACGGCCTACTCGACGAGGTCACGAGCCTGCGCGCACGCTTGAGTGAACTCGAGAAAAGTGAGCTGGTACGCTCCAGCACCGGTGAGCCGACGCTGGAGGTTCAGCTTGGTAACGGGGCTGACGATAAGGGCGCATAGCCTGAGGACCGGACGATGCGGCTAAGCACCAAAGGCCGTTATGCCGTGATGGCGATGGTCGATCTCGCGCAACACAGCACAGGCGCCCCGATCTCGCTCGCCGGGATCGCCGAGCGGCAGGAGATCTCGCTGTCTTATCTCGAGCAGCTCTTCGCGATGTTGCGCAAAAGCGGGCTCGTCAAGAGCGTGCGCGGTCCGGGCGGCGGCTATCTACTCGCCCATGACCGCGGCGAGACCCGCATCGCCGACATCATCCTCGCCGTCGATGAGCCGATACGCGCGACGCGGTGCACCCCCGGCGCGCCGGTCGGGTGCCGCGGCAATCGGACCCGTTGCGCGACGCACGATCTCTGGGAAGAGCTCGGCAATCAGATCCACCTCTATCTCAGCTCGGTCTCGCTCGCTGATGTATGCGAGCGGCGCGTACTCGGGATCAGCGGTCGCCTCCATTCAGAGACTTTTGGCAGCGCCACCGCGACGGGGACGTGATGAGCGAGGCCACTCGGGCGTGCCCTGGCGTCATGGCTCGAACCGAAACGTATCTCGATTGGAACGCAACCACCCCGTTGCGGCCCGAAGCAGCGGCGGCCATGTCCGCCGTGCTCGCTCGCTGCGGCAACCCGTCCTCGGTTCACCGCTGGGGTCGCTGGGCGCGGCAGGCGGTCGAGCAGGCTCGCTCGTCGGTCGCGGCCCTGCTCGATGCGCCGCCCGAGGGTGTCGTCTTCGTCAGCGGGGGTACTGAGGCGAACCACCTTGCCTTATTGGGCTCCGGGCGCGACCGCGTCTTGGTCTCTGCAGTAGAGCACGATTCGGTCCTTCGTGCGGTACCCGAGGCCGAGCGGATCCCGGTCGACCGCGACGGCGTCGTCGTGCTCGACACGCTCGACCGTCTTCTCGCGAGTGATCGGCTCCCTGCGCTCGTCTCGGTAATGCTCGCCAATAACGAGACCGGTGTGGTGCAACCGGTGGCCGCGATCGCGGCGATCGCGCGAGCACACGGTGCGCTGTTCCATTGTGACGCTGTACAGGCTGCGGGGAAGATTGCCCTCGACACAGGCGCAATTGGTGCCGATCTTGTCACCTTGTCGGCGCACAAGCTCGGCGGTCCGCCGGGTATCGGCGCGCTGGTCGTGAGGGGTGAGCTGGAGTTGATGCCGCTCTTGCGCGGCGGCGGGCAGGAACGCGGTCGGCGCGCGGGTACCGAAAACCTGGCGGGAATCGCCGGTTTTGCCGCCGCCGCCGTTGCCGCGGCGGAGGAGATCGCCGTCTACGACCGTGTTCACTCATTGCGCAACGCGCTGGAGGCGGGGCTTGCCGCAATAGCGCCTGAGGCAGTGGTGCTCGGCGCTGCAGCGCCCCGCTTGCCGAACACAGCAGCGATCGCGATGCCGGGGGTCGCCGCCGAGACCCAGGTCATCGCGCTCGATCTCGACGGCGTCATGGTCAGCGCCGGTTCCGCCTGCTCTTCGGGCAAAGTCGGGCCGAGCCATGTGTTGGAAGCGATGGGGGTAGGCTCGATCTCGTTGGCTCCGCAATCCGGGTGAGCCTCGGCTGGAATTCGTCCGAGGCCGATGTTGCCCACTTCCTGAGAGCCTGGACCACGCTCTATCAGCGCTGCCGCGGTTCTTCCTTCGGAGCGCGCGCGGCATGAGTGCGGTTACCACTGTCCCAGCGCGCCTATCCGGGGCGCATCTCGGCAACGCCATGCCGATCTATCTCGACAATCAGTCGTCGACCCGGCTCGATCCCCGTGTGCTCGAAGCGATGTTGCCGTATTTCACCGAGCAATTCGGCAATCCGCACAGCACAACCCACGCGTATGGCCGTATCGCTGCCGAGGCGATCGAGCAGGCGCGCAGCGAAGTCGCTGCGCTGATCAATGCCGATCCGCGCGAGCTCGTATTCACCTCGGGTGCCACCGAAGCGAACAACTTGGCGATCAAGGGCGCCGCGCACTTCGCCCGCCTTTACCCGCAAAGCGGGCAGCCCCGTGACCACATCGTAACGCTGACGACCGAGCACAAATGTGTGCTCGAAAGCTGTGTTCAGCTCGAGCGGGAGGGCTTTCGCCTCACATTTCTCCCTGTCGAGCCGAGCGGTCTCGTTTCGCTCGACGGGTTGGCCGCGGCGCTCAGCGAGCGGACTTTGCTTGTCTCGGTGATGGCCGCGCACAACGAGATCGGCGTCATCCAACCACTTGCCGAGATCGGCGCACTGTGCCGCTCCAGAGGTGTGCTTTTTCACAGCGACGCGGCCCAAGCTGTCGGTAAGATCGCGCTCGACGTCGAAGGAATGCAAATAGATCTACTGTCGATGTCGGGCCATAAGGTCTACGGACCGAAAGGCGTTGGTGTTCTTTATGTTCGGCG
>Ga0182033_10000534_pt1 | contig 18199 bp, 17 predicted proteins | sample tim00Cox0000000H_FD_125968 | JGI IMG/M metagenome (GOLD analysis project Ga0182033, IMG submission 125968) | Lab enrichment of tropical soil microbial communities from Luquillo Experimental Forest, Puerto Rico - timezero.00C.oxic.00.000.00H | ecosystem: Environmental > Terrestrial > Soil >...
CTTCGATCGGCGGCATGGCGAGCCGCGCGAAAGGATTGGAAGTCAAAAGGATGAAGAGAAGAAAGGCCGCCGCAATCCACGACTGGACGCCAAGCACATTGGCCTTGAGATCGTCCGGCATGGCGCGCGAAAACAGAGCCACGGCGGCGGCAAAAACCGACAAAACCAGGACCCATAAAAGCATCGAGCCTTCATGGTTTCCCCAGACACCACTGATCTTATAGATCAGAGGCTTCGCGGAATGCGAATTCTCGACGACATTGGCGAGCGAGAAGTCGGATACGACATGCGCATAGGTCAAGGCCAGATAGGCAAAGGCCACCAAAGCGAATTGCGCCAGCGCGGCGGAAGGCGCAACCGCCATCAAACGTTGATCGCGTGTGACGCTGCCCCAGATTGGCAGGACCGAATTGATCAGCGCGATTGCAAGCGCCAGGACAAGCGCGTAATGGCCGGTTTCCACGATCATCTTGGGAGCCCGATCGAAAGATTATTGCGGCGCATAAACAAACCTCATCTCACCGTTGCAGCCTGCGCGCCAGCCGAGGCGCCTGCGGATACGCCTTCCTGCCAGAGACCTTTCTTCTTCAAGGCGTCGGCGACCTCGCGCGGCATGTAGCGTTCGTCATGCTTGGCGAGGACGCTATCGGCATGGAAAAGGTGGTCTTGATCGAGCGCGCCTTCGGCAACCACGCCCTGCCCTTCCCGAAAAAGATCGGGCAAAAGGCCGGTATAAGTCACCTCGACGTCCTGGGTGTTGTCGGTGACAGCAAAATGCACCGTCTGATTGGCCTCACGCACCAGCGAGCCGGGCTTGACCAGACCGCCAATGCGCAGCCTCGAACCGGCGCGCGGCGCCTTCGCAGCCAATTCGCTCGGGCCGTAGAAGAAGACGATGTTGTCGCTCAGCGCGAAGAGCATCAATCCAATGGCAAGGCCGAGCACGCCAAGCGCTGATGCGATCAATACAAGCCGGCGCTTCTTGCGCGTCATGACGAGCCTATCCTCCGAGACCAAGTTCGCGCGCGAGCGCTTCAATACGGCCCATCGCCGTCGCATCGCCCGCGAGATTGCGCCGGGCATCGCTCAAGGCGGTGCGCGCCTTGGCGTCTTCCTGTAAAACTCTATAGGCGCGAATGAGACGAAGCCAGCCTTCGAGATCCTGGCCGTTTTGGGTCAGTCGCGCAGCAAGACCATCAACCATGGCGTGGATTGTCGCGTTGCGCTCGGCCTCGGGCATCGCGACGACAGCCGCCGCCTTGTCGCCGGTTTTGTCTTCGCTGGTGTTATCCTCATCCCCAAGCGCCGCGAGGCGCTGGCGCAGCGGAACGGCCCAGGGCGCGCCGTCCGGCGCATTGGCGAGAAGCTCGCTCCAGATTTCCTTCGCGCGCAGCTTGTCGCCGGCCTGCTCGGCGGCAAGGCCGAGATAAAAATGAGGTTTGACGAGCGCGGGATTGGTGCTCAGCGCCATCTCGAATGATTTTTGCGCTTCCGGCGTGACAGTCCCATCAGCGGCAAAGACCATGGCTTCGGCATAGGCACTGCGCAAATCGGCGTTCTCACCGAGAAGCCGCAGCGCCGAGGCATAGGCACGCAGGCTATCCTCAACACGGCCAATCCGCAGATAGATCGGCGCCAAAACTTCATAACCGCGCCCGTCATCCGGGTTTTGTTTCAAATGCGCCTCGACCTTGGTCACCGCCGCCATCACATCGAGGTTGCCAGGCCTTGCCTTGAGACGCGCTTCAAGCGGCGAATCGGGGAGGTTCGGACTGCCCACCCGCGAATAAAGGCCAAGAGCCAGGGCCGGCACGAAAAACAAGGCGGCGAGCGAGCCAAAACGCACAGCCATGCCGGATTTCTGCTGTGCCGGCGACTGCCGTTCCGCGACGGCCATCAGGCGCCGGGCGGCCTCCGCCTTTGCCGCCTCCGCATCTCGCTCAAGAACCAGTCCGCGCGCGGCGTCGCGGTCGATTTCCGCCAATTGCGCCTTGTAGAAGGCTATGTCGATCTCGGCCGCCCCCCTCTCGCGCGGTTTTTTCGCGAGTGGCCAGAGAATGCTCAACACGGCGGCGCCGGTCAAAAGTGCAAAAATCACCCACAGCATGGAAACTCTATATAATTAGAGAATTTAAAGCCTGTAAAGCCGCCTACACTCTCACCGGAACGATTTAGCGTTCCCTTCCCGGTAAAATCGTTATTTGATCGCGATTTTACAGGGCTAAGGCTCCCGGTGAAACGGCGATATACTGTCACAAGGGCGGTGCCGGCAATGTCGCAATGGGCAATCGCAGCTCTGCTCTTAATCCTCCTTGTGGACTCGCGTCGAGCGTAAGCGACCCGCCATAAAGTGCTGCGAGATCGACCACGATAGAGAGGCCAAGCCCTGACCCGGGTTTTGTTTCGTCGAGCCGCTTACCGCGGCGGATCGCTTCCTCGCGAAACTGCGGCGCGAGGCCCGGTCCATCATCATCGATCACGATGCAAAAAAAGGCCCTATCTGCGATGCCGGAGGAAGCCTCTGCCGAAACCGTAATCGAAACTTCGCTCTCCGCCCATTTGCCGGCATTATCGACAAGATTGCCGATCATCTCCTCAAGATCCTGACGTTCCCCCATGAACCGGATAGAGTCAGAGACGCTTGCACGGAAATCAATAGCCCGATCGCGGTAGATTTTCTCAAATGTGCGGACCAAAGCTTCAACGACCGGGGCCACCGGCGTTGCGTTGCCAATCGTTTTAGCGCGAACCGCCGCGCGGGCGCGATCGAGATAATAGGCAACCTGATCGCGCATGATTGCCGCCTGTTCCTGCACCTTCGCGGAGAAGGCGCTGTTATCCACCGCCGCCTCGTTGACGATGACGCTCAGCGGCGTTTTCAGCGCATGCGCGAGATTGCCGACCTGGGTTCTCGCCCGTTCCACCACTTCGCGATTGGCGCCAATGAGCAGATTGAGCTCTCCCGCAAGCGGCGCAATATCGCGCGGAAAAGCGCCTTCGATCTTCTCGCGTTCGCCCCGCCGGATCGCCGCAACGCCCTCCTGCAAGCGGCGCAGCGGTTGCAAACCATAGTGAAGCTGCAGCGCGGTCGAACCGACGAGCGCCAGGGAGAGCAGCAAAAAAGTCATGACGAGATCCAGCTCGAAGCGATTGATCTGCTTGTCGAGATCTTCCGTCGTCGCCGCGACCTGAACGAGATAGAGTCCCTGGTCTCCAGTATCGATCACCCGTTCGACCATCCGCAAGCGGCGGCCATCCGGCCCCTTCACATAGCCGCGCCTCGCGCCGCCGATCCCCGCCTCGACACCTTGATCGGCAAGCTTGGGCAGGCGCGCGGCAAAGAGCGAGCGTGAGCTGCGGATGTCCGGGTTATCGCCGTCCAACCGCGTGATCTGCCAATACCAGCCCGACAAGGCGAGTTCGAATTGCGGATCGCCGAGCTGGCCGGGTTCCGTCCGGGTTTCGTCACCGGGCGTTGCTATATCGGCGACGAGCGCGCGCAGATAGACGCCGAGGCGCTCGTCGAAATTGGCTTCCGCCGTGCGCCGGTAAATCGCCGAAAGCACGAGACCTGCGATCAGCAGAATCGTGAAGCTCAGGAATGCGGCCGACAGGAACAGCCTTGCCGCGATCGATCGCGTCCCGATCGATCGGCCAGCCACTGGCGATCGTTGGAAAAGCGCCACGTCAGTGATCGGCGGCAGGGCCAGCCTTCGCCGGCTTCCCGCCGCTCTTCCCCTCAGCTTTATCCTCCGGGGGTGCCAGAAGATAGCCAAGCCCGCGCATGGTCTGAATGATATCGACACCGAGTTTCTTGCGCAGACGGCCGACGAAGACCTCGATCGTATTGGAATCGCGATCGAAATCCTGATCATAGAGATGTTCAACGATTTCGGCGCGCGAGACCACACGGCCCGCGTGATGCATCAGATAAGACAGGAGCCTGTATTCATGCGAGGTCAGCTTTATCGGATTGCCATCGACGCTGACACGGCCCGCCCTTGTGTCGAGACATACCGGACCGCATGAAAATTCATTCGTCGTATGGCCGCTGGCGCGGCGCAGGAGCGCTCGCAGCCGCGCCAGAATCTCCTCCATGTGAAAAGGCTTTGCGACATAATCATCGGCGCCTGCGTCGAAACCCTGCACCTTGTCGCTCCAGCGGTCGCGCGCGGTCAGGATCAGGACCGGCATGATACGGCCAGCCTTGCGCCAATCCGCGAGAACCGAAATGCCGTCTTTTTTCGGCAGGCCCAGATCGAGAACAATGGCGTCATAGGGCTCCGTGTCGCCGAGGAACCAACCCTCTTCTCCGTCAAAGGCACGATCGACGACATAACCCGCCTGGCCCAGCGCCGTGACGATCTGCCGATTGAGATCCTTATCGTCTTCGACCACGAGCAGGCGCAATTAGTAAACTCCTTGAGACTTCTGCCGCCGCCAACTGCGTCGCTTCGCGATCCGCGGCAATTCAACGTCCGTTGCGCGGTTCAATGTGCTCGGCGCGCGGTTCGATACGGGGCGGTTCATTGCGTGGTTCATTGCGCGAGCCGACAAGTTCGCCATTCTGCGCATTCAGGAAAATATGAATCACATGACCATCCCGCCGCAACAGGCTTATTTCATAAACAAGATCATCGCTCCAACGGCAAAGCCTCGCACCGATCGGCTCCGCCTGCCAGCGGGCCGCCGCGCCTTGCATCAAACGAAACGGTTCGAAAAGCTTGTGCGAAACGATTTTCTCGCGCGTCTCGGCTGCCGAAAAGCAGGCACGCTCCTTCTTCTCAGGGTCGGCGCTTGCAACGGGCATGAGGCTGATAAGACCGGCGCTCAATGCCAGGATATGCGTGGCCAAAACGAGACGTTTCATGGAAAATGCCTGTCGCCTGCTGACTTGGAGATACGCTCCAGTTCTGTGATTTGCCGCATTTTCCGCGAGAATTTGGATTTTGGAACCGGCAACACCTCGAATCTTGCGGATTTCTTAAAGCCCACCCCTTTTTGAAGTTTGAAATTCCGGCTTTGCCGATGAACAACCGATGAATAATATCGCAGGTCATAGAGAGTGACCCGTTACGCCACTCTCGAATTTTCGGCTCAAGCCTTTGAATTGCCAAAGGCCCCCGCGGATATGCGGTCCCCAATGTGCAAGGCGCGGCGGGGTAGGAAATGCGGCACTCTGACGCAAGTCGGCCGTCCGGTTGACCGGGCTCACGCCTTGGGCTTCGGGACGCGCGGCCTCTTGCCGGGCCAGCTCACGATATAGTCTGGATAATCCTCGAGCGGCACCTCCGTCTCCGAGGCCGCGACGCGCCCCCGCGCGGAAATGCCCGCCTCATGCACGCTCGTTTTTGAGCCCGAGACTAGCGGATGCCACCACGCAAGATCGCGGCCTTCCGAGATCAGGCGATAGGCGCAGGTCGGGGGCAGCCAGGTCAAGCTTTTGACCAATTCAGGCGTCAGCTTGACACAATCGCGCACCTTGCGGCGGCGATGCGCATAATCGGCGCAGCGGCAGGTCTTTGCATCGAAAAGCTCACAGGCGACATCCGTGAAATGGATTGCCCCGCTATCCTCATCCTCGAGCTTTACGAGGCAGCAGCGGCCGCAGCCGTCGCAAAGGCTCTCCCACTCGCGCGCGTTCATAGCCTCCAGGGGCTTCCGTTTCCAGAAGGGTTCGGCCACAGGCTTGGCTGACAATTCAGCTTTGCCGCGTGGCGGTTTGGCGGCTTGGCCGGATCGGGGCATGGATTTGTTCGTTTCCCGCAGCTTTCACAACAGATTTGACCGCTATCCGCGACGGTCTTGCGCTTATCCCCTGACAATCGTCAAGCGGATTGCTAAACTTGCCATGTGTTTGAATTTATCGCCGACCGGGGTTTGAAAGCTTGTTCGATCATTTGCGACCCTCGCGCCTCGGCCGAAGCATCGGGCGGGCTATGCTCGCGTTCGACGCCTTCGTCGATTCGGCATTTTTCAACGGCGGTCAACGCACGCAGGCTGCCTACGCTTCCTTCTCGGCTTTCATGGACCGCTTTCACGTCGCCGGATGGCGGCGGATTCTCGTTGAGCTCTCCTGCGAAACACTGACGCTCAGTATAGGTTTCGGGCTTTTGGCGCTGACATTGGCTGTGCCGGCCTTTCAGGAAACTTCCGAGGATTGGCTGAAAAAACAGGACCTCGCCGTCACCTTTCTCGATCGGTACGGGCAGGTCGCCGGCAAGCGCGGCATCAAGCATGACGATTCCGTATCATTCGATGAATTGCCGGAAAATTTGATTCATGCGGTGATCGCAACGGAGGACCGGCGCTTCTTCGATCATTTCGGGATTGATGTCATCGGCACGATACGCGCCTTGACCGTCAATGCGCAGGCGAGCACGGTCAGGCAGGGCGGCTCCTCGATCACCCAGCAATTGGCGAAAAATCTGTTCCTGTCCAACCAGCGGACCCTGGAGCGCAAGATCAAGGAGGCCTATCTCGCGGTCTGGCTCGAAACCCATTTGCCGAAACGGGAGATTCTGAGGCTTTATCTCGACCGGGTCTATATGGGTGGCGGGACTTTCGGCGTCCAAGCCGCCTCGGAATATTATTTCGGCAAGTCAGTGCGCGATTTGACCCTCGCCGAGGGTGCCATGCTCGCCGGGCTTTTCAAGGCGCCGACCAAATATGCGCCGCATATCAATCTGCCTGCGGCCCGCGCCCGGGCCAATGACGTCTTGAACAATATGGTCGAGGCCGGCTATCTGACCGAAGGGCAGATTTACACCGCAAAGCGCAATCCCGCGACGCCGGTCGATCGCGCGCGGGAATCGAGCCCCGACTGGTATCTCGATTTCGCTTATGACGAAGTGAAGAAACTTGCCGACGCCAGGAAGCTTGGCGAAGATCGCGTCCTCACCGTTCGCACCGGCCTCGACACCAATCTCCAGAGGCATGTCGATACGACCATCGAGGATCAATTGCGCCAATACGGGCGGAGCTATCACGTCAAGCAAAGCGCGATGGTCATCATTGAACCCATGGGCGCCATTCGTGCGATCACTGGCGGACGCGACTATGGCGAAAGCCAGTTCAACCGCGCGACTGAAGCCTTGCGTCAACCCGGCTCCTCTTTCAAGCCCTTCGTCTATCTGACCGCGTTGATGACGGGCAAGTTCCAGCCCTCGACAATCGTCGTCGATGCCCCGATCTGCATCGGCAATTGGTGCCCGCACAATTACCGCAATTCCTATGCCGGCCGCCTACCCTTGGTCACGGCTTTGGCACGTTCCCTGAACACGGTCGCGGTCCGCCTCTCGATCGCGATCGGCAATGGAAATCCGAAGGCCGGACGCGCCAAGATCATCGAGACCGCAAGACTCATGGGCTTGACGACACCTTTGACCGATACGGTCTCTTTGCCGATTGGCGCGGCCGAGGTCACCGTCATCGACATGGCGACCGCTTACACCGTTTTTGCCAATGGCGGGCTGCGCGCCCCGCCTTATGCGGCGGTCGAAATTGCCAATAGCCGCGGCGACGTGATCTACCGGCATGATCGCGATGGACCCGCGCCGCAACGGATCATCGACGAAAACACGATCACCACCATGGATTCCATGCTGATGCAGGTGGTCCTTGCCGGAACCGGCCGGCGCGCTCAACTTGAGGGAATAGATGTCGCCGGCAAGACGGGCACGACAAATGGCTATAAGGACGCCTGGTTCAATGGGTTTACCGGCAATTACGTCGGGACGATCTGGTTCGGCAATGACGATGACACACCGATGAAGGAAATGACCGGCGGCTCGCTGCCCGCCGCGACCTGGCATGAAATCATGGCCTATGCGCATGATGGAATTGAACTGAAGCCTTTGCCCGGACGGCCAAAGCCTGTTGTGGCGCAGGCAAAATCATCGGAGCCCGGCGACAATAGTGCCGAACAAAAAACGGCGGAGCGGCCGATTACATTATCGCCACGCGCGACCGAGACGCTCACCAGCATGGAGGTTGCGATGAAAAACCTTCAGAACAAACGCGCCGATGAAGGCTTGAACCCGCTCTCGCTTGCCACTACGCCGCTTTCAGCCCCAAGATGACGCCGTGCCCACTTTCGTCAAAACCTTGTTGCTCCTTCTCGCCGGTACGGCCGTGGGGCTCTGCGTGACGCTCGTCACGCTGGAGCGCGGCGTCGATTTCAATGCGATCAAGGCCGGTCCCTGGGTCGCCTTTCCCAAGAATGGCACCGCCGACAGCGATCCTTATTCACGCGCGATATTGATGCGCTCGGGCGAAATTCCTCTCGCCACATCGGAGGGTCTGAGCTTCATCGCCAGACGCGATAGTGCGGGTGCGCCATTCACACCGGGCTGCGACTATAACTTGCAAGGCCAGATACCGCAGGCGCGCTATTGGACATTAACGCTGCTCTCGCCCAAAGGCTTTCTCATCGACACGGGAACCGGGAATGGGGCCGACTACGGGATCGAGAGCGGGGAGGAGCGGCACGGTTTCACCTCGACTGAGATCCTGCGCAATAACAATGGCGATTTCGTCATCACTTTGTCGCGCCACGCAAGGCCGGGCAATTGGCTTCCTCTCGGCCAATCGTCCTTCGTCCTGCTTCTGCGTCTCTATGATACGGAACTCGGGGCTATGACTTCGGCGCTCAATGACCGGAACATGCCGAAGGTCGTCAAGGGCGGTTGCACATGAGTTTCCTGCGCGCCAGTTCTTCTGCCAGTGCTTCTGCAAATCCTTGGGCCATTGCCCGGATTCATATGAATTGGCTCGATCGTTTTCTGGCGGGCCTGCTCTTTGGTCTGGCCTTCCTGTTCATCACGGCGGCCGTCCATATTATTTCGGTTCTGGCAATGCGGGACATCATCGACAAGGATGTCTTCGATCGGCTTTCAAGCGTCGCACATCCCGTGCATCTGACGCTTCTTCCACCGCCTCAGCCGGGCCATGAATTCATCCCGTTTGAAGATCCCGCCCTGGTGCAAGGGGTCTGCCTTTATGACCTCTCGCATGGGCCTTTGCGTCTCCACGCGGATGTCGAAGCCGGCCAGCTTCTCACTTTGTCATTTCGGCCCCGCTCGGCGCAGGTGTTCTATGCGATCACGGATAGCGCGGCTCAACATGGCAAAATCGATGCGGTGATTCTTACACCCACGCAGCTCGAAGATGTCGAGGCCGATGATGACGACGATGATGAAACGCCGCAAGATCTGCGTGTCGTCGCGCCGGAATCGAAAGGCTTTGTCCTGATCAGCGCGCTTGCGGGTTTCCCCAGCGAAAGGCCAGAGGCGGAAGCGCGCATTAAATCAGTCACCTGCGACATAGCGCAACAATAACCCGGCGCCCCGCTCAACAGGTTTACTCAAAATTTCGAAACAAGGTTCCATCGCCTAAACGCCGGCGGGTTTTCTTGCGCGCGAGGCGCGCCGTTTTTTCGAATTTGCACAGGCGCCTTTCGGTGCCGCATCCGGACCGATCATTGGCACATAGCGGATACCGGGGAAGATGATGACATTTGCCGTTTGCACTGCCTCATCGCCAGGAGTTGGCGTACCATCTTCCACCTTCTTTCGTCGTAATGAGTCCTTGGGTGGTATGAAAGCGATAAGTTCACCCATTGGTTCGATCTCCCCGATTTTGTTACAGCAACATTCCCTTCCGATGGAAATGGCTGGCCTCCAGCCGATAGTTACGCGCCTATCGCGATAAAGTTTCATAAATTCTTTTGTTGCATTTGAACTATCGCAGAAAGTGCAATTCTCATCGTTAACCATTTCCTACTTGCGGGGTCGCAAATATGCGATGTCATTCGCGCGCGCTTCGAAGGTTTGCCAAACCGATATGTCCCTTGGCGCGTATTGTGCCTGATCGAGAGGCTCTTCGAATGTGAGGGATCGCACTTTAGTGACATTCGCCGGAACAAAGCGAGAGTTGCCCGAAGACCCATAGCTTCGTTGAATCTTCGGCACGAGCCGTGCTTCTGAGGCCTGCAGGAAGAACCTCTATGCACGCGGCGCACCGGGCGCATGTTCAATGAGCGGCCCGCCGGAACGGAATGAATTTGACCGCCTGATGCTTCAAAAACGGCGGTATATGATAGGGTAAGCCAATGCCAAGTGTTGTAAAGGGCGGCCCTTGGCTCCATTCTCGAATTTTCGCTTTTTCTTGAGTTGGCGAAATTCGAGAGCGGCACCGGCGGTCATTCTTCTGACCGTTGGTAAAAGATCAAATAAGGACCAGAAGAATGGCTACTGATTACGCATTCATCCGGGCCTATGGCAAGTTCATAGGCACGAAAGAAGGCTATCTGGATAAAACAGTTCGTCAGGCGCGCCGAGAAAATGCGCCAAACGACGTCATGAGTTACGATGAAGAACAAAAACGCTGGAGCCGATTTGCCGAGCTCGAAGAACAAGCCGAAGCCGGTGACGACGCTGCAGCGGAGACGGTTAAAAAAATCCGTGAAATCATGCGGTAATCATAATGCTTGGCCAAGATATGGCCAAGCATTCGTTTCAACTTATATTAAACTTCAGTCAACTCTGGCATGTCCGGCCTGAATGCCATCGCAAACGGGCTGTTTCAGAGAAACTGGCTAAGGCCCGGAATGGTGGCCGCAACCTGACCCACCCTCTCGTCGCCAGCCTTCTCCCGCGCATAGGCGAAAACCTCATGGCCGATCGCCTGCATTTCGCCCATGCCGAGGCCAAGCCCGGTCAGCTTTCCGGCCAGTCCGATGAGACCGCCTCCGCCCATCATCCCCATCAGGCTTCCGAAAAAGCCCCCGCCCCCGCTTCCGCCGTCCTCTGCGGCGCCAGCGGCGGCTGCCTCCAGCGCGCCCGGCACCTCCGCGAATAAGGCATCGACCTCGGCTTGCGGACCTTCCTTCCTGAGAAAGGCAAGGATCAGGCTGACCGCTTTTTGCGCAGTCTCCGGAGCTATACCGGCGCTGGCGGCGACACGGGCGATCAAGTCTTCCATGTAAACCTCGTTGATGCGGGACGTTCAGCTTTGTCGCCGTCCCGCCGACAAAAATCAAGCTCTCCTTCGCCCCCAGGAATTGCCGGTGGGCCGGTCCTGCATCATTTCATTATCTCGCGAGCGAGCAAGGAAAGCAGCATGGCCGATGTCCCTGCGGATGCGCAAAACCAGACTTCAAGCCAGATCCTGGTCGGCAAAGGCAAAAAATATGAATATTTAACCCTGGCCATGGGCAATCGCCACGGCCTCATCGCCGGAGCGACTGGAACAGGCAAGACCGTGACCCTGCAGCTTCTCGCCGAAGGCTTTTCGCGCGCGGGAACTTGCGTGTTCGCCGCCGATATCAAGGGAGATCTTTCCGGCATTGCCCTGCCGGGCGATGCGAAACCGGCCTTCGTACGGCGCGCCAGGGACCTTGGCATAACCTATACGCCAGATGATTTTCCGGTCGTCTTCTGGGATCTTTTCGGCGAGCAGGGCCATCCGGTCCGGGCCACAATCTCGGACATGGGGCCGCTTCTTCTCGCCCGTCTTCTCGAACTCAATGAAGTACAGGAAGGCGTACTCAACATTGCCTTCAAGGTCGCCGATGAAGAAGGCCTGCTTCTGCTCGACCTCAAGGATTTGCGCGCGCTGCTGCAGCATTTGAGCGAGAATTCCTCGCGGCTGACGAAAAGCTACGGCAATGTTGCGCCGTCTACGATCGGCGCCATTCAGCGCCAATTGCTTGTGCTTGAAAATCAGGGCGCTGCGCAATTTTTTGGGGAGCCCGCGCTCGACATCAACGACTTCCTGCGCACAGACAGGGATGGACGCGGGATTATCAATATTCTCGCGGCGGATCGATTGATGCGCTCGCCGCGCCTTTACGCGACTTTTCTATTGTGGATGCTCTCCGAACTCTTCGAGCAATTGCCCGAAGTTGGCGATCCCGCAAAGCCAAAACTCGTCTTCTTTTTCGACGAGGCGCATCTTCTCTTCAATAATGCGCCCAAAAGCCTTTTGACCGCGATCGAACAGGTCGTGCGTCTGATCCGGTCGAAAGGGGTCGGCGTCTATTTCGTCACGCAAAATCCGCTCGATCTCTCCGACGTGGTTCTGGGTCAGCTTGGCAATCGCATCCAGCACGCCTTGCGGGCTTTTACCCCGCGCGATCAAAAGGCGGTTAAGGCGGCGGCAGGCACTTTCCGGCAGGATACGGCGCTGGATACGGCGCTCGTCATCACCCAATTGGGCGTGGGCGAGGCTCTGGTGTCCATGCTCGATCCGAAGGCCATGCCGGAAGTCGTGGCGAGAACCCTGATTGCGCCTCCAGCCGCCCGCGTCGGCCCCCTGACGCCCGAGGAACGCGCGGCCATTGTCCAGAAGAGCCCGTTTCTCGGCAAATATGAAACCGCGATCGACCGGCAATCCGCTTTCGAGATCCTCCAGGGAAGGGTCGATCAGCGCATGGACGAGGCCGGAGCGCCCTCCGCCGGACAGAGGCCAGGCGAAGCTGGTCCTCCCGCTCCCGCCTCTGGCGGCGGCCTCCTTGGCTCGCTCGCCGCCGCCCTTGGCGGAATCTTCGGCGGACGATCCGGCAGAGGCCGGTGCGACCGCCTGTCGACGGGTGAAATCGCGCTTCGTTCTGCTGTCCAATCGGCGGCCCGTTCAGCGGGCACGCAGATCGCTCATGCTGTATTACGAGGAATACTTGGTGGAATGTCGAGATAGCCTTCAGTCATACAAGCGTCATTCGACTGTCATTCGATGGGGATAGGCCCTTCCCCAAAGGTCAGGGGGGTTGACCATGACATCCATTTCTTCAGCGAATTTACATTCAGACTCACAAAGCGCCCGTCCCAAGCTCGACCAGCCGATGGGGATTCGGACGGTCCTGGTTTTCCTGGCAGTCATCGCGCTTGGGCTCTTCTTTGTCGCCTACAGCATTTATAACGACATCACCGCGAGCGGTGCCACGAATACCGCCGGTATTCTCGCATTTGTCCTGCTCGGCGTTGCGCTTCTGATCGCGCTCGGCTTTGAATTCGTGAATGGTTTTCACGATACAGCCAATGCCGTAGCAACGGTCATCTACACGCATTCTCTCGTGCCCCAGGCGGCTGTTGTATGGTCTGGTTTCTTCAATTTCCTCGGCGTCCTGTTTTCGACGGGCGCGGTCGCCTTCGGCATCGTTTCGCTGCTGCCGGTTGAGCTGATTTTGCAGGTCGGTTCAGAGGCGGGCTTTGCCATGGTCTTCGCGATGCTGATCGCGGCGATCATCTGGAACCTGGGGACCTGGTGGCGTGGTCTGCCAGCTTCGAGCTCGCATACATTGATCGGCTCGATCATCGGCGTCGGCATAGCCAATTCCCTGATGCACGGACGCGATGGCACTTCGGGCGTCGATTGGAGCAAGGCCACCGAAATCGGTTATGCACTTCTGTTCTCGCCGATCGTGGGCTTCATTTGCTCGGCCGCGCTGCTCATCATCATGCGGACCTTGATCAGAAAGCCGGAGCTTTACACGGAGCCGAAGGGGAACAAGACGCCGCCGCTTTGGATTCGCGGACTGCTCATTTTGACCTGCACGGGCGTTTCCTTCGCGCATGGTTCAAACGATGGTCAGAAGGGCATGGGATTGATCATGCTGATCCTGATCGGTACGGTGCCGACCGCCTATGCCTTGAACCGCGCGCTTCCGGAAAGCCAGGTCGTCAGTTTCATTCAGGCTTCGCACGAAGCCTCGAAGGTCGTTGAGAGCAAGGCGGCTGGCTATGATGTCATCGGTGATCCGCGCCCGGCCGTGACCCTTTATCTGACCCAGCATCATCTCGATGAAGGGACTTACCCCTCGCTCGCCGTCTTGATTCGCGACATCGCGCATCAAGTCCAATCCTATGGCTCGATCGCCGCGATTCCGGCCAAGGCCGTCGGCAATACGCGTAACGACATGTATCTCGCCTCGGAGGCGATCCGCGTCCTGATGAAGGATAAGGAGAGCGACCTGTCACAAGCCGATGTCGCAGCCCTTGCCGCCTATAAGAAAGGTCTCGACGGCGCCACGAAATTCATCCCCACCTGGGTGAAAATCTCGGTCGCGCTGGCGCTCGGGCTTGGCACGATGATCGGTTGGAAGAGGATTGTGATCACGGTTGGTGAAAAGATCGGCAAACAGCATCTGACCTATGGCCAGGGCGCCGCAGCCGAACTCGTCGCAATGGGGACGATCATGGCCGCCGACAATTTCGGTCTCCCGGTCTCGACCACCCATGTTCTTTCCTCTGGCGTCGCGGGAACCATGGCGGCGAATGGCTCAGGGATTCAATTGACGACCCTTCGCAATATCGCGCTCGCCTGGGTCTTGACCCTGCCCTGTGCCATCGCTTTGTCGGCAAGCCTTTTCTGGATCTTCCGGCATTTGTTCTGAGCGACCGCGCTTAAGGCAAAATTCGCTCGCGTGCAAACCTCTTGGGGCAAATCGCTTATAATACCACAGGTCATAAAGAATGACCTGTGGTGTCACTCTTGAATTTTCGCTACCGCTTTGAAAAAGCGAAAATTCAAGAAAGGAACCAAGGATCGCCTTTTGCGATCCTTGGTATAAGCAAGCGATTTGCCATTTCCTTAAAACGAATCATTCGATCGCAATGCCCGATTCCGTGCTCAAGCGATGCAGCAGCTTCGGCGTGAGCTCGCCATGAACGGGAAGGCCCCGGTCGCGCTCATAATGCTCGATCGCCGACTTGGTCGATGCGCCGGTAAAGCCATCCGCCTTTAAGACAAAGCCCAATTTTACCAGCGCGCGCTGCGCAGTCAGAACCGTCTTGCTGGGCGTGACCGCCCTCTCCGGCTCGACCGCCTTGCTTGGCTCGGCGCCGGTGCGCGTCTCATGCTGCGATGCTTTCAACAATTGTGCGATCGGATCGCTTGCTTTCGCCTCTTGCGGCTTCGTCTCTTCTACCTTCGCCACCTGTACTCCCGCCGCAGGTCCCGTCACGGCGCCCGGAGAGCCAGCAACCAATCTCTCAAGCGCTGCCCTGTCGCTCGGGGCCGGAGCAAGCACAGGAGCCGGCGGAGGGGTCACTTTCGGCGCGGGAATCGGGACATCGGCGGTTTCTTTCGCGGCCTGCGCGGGCGGATGCCGCCCGAAAAGCGGGGCTGGATGACGCGCCTTTTGCAAGGCAAGCGCGTTGATCAGAATCCCTGCGACCATCGCGACGGAAAGCCCGCTCGCAATGATGCTGGCATAGCGCGCTTTTTTTCTCGGGCCCGAGCGGCCGGATTTGCGCTCCGGCGCGGCCTTGCGGCGGGGCTTCGTGCTTCTGGGTTCGACCATAATGAAATCATGGTCGGCGGCGGCGAGAGCTTCACGCAATGTTCTTCACCATCATGTCCTGGGAGATATATTGTGCGCCGGCTTGAGCGCCAGGTTGAAAAATATCCTTGGAGACGTCTTGCGCCTCACGAAAGAAGGAGCGGCGCGAAATCGTTTCGATCTTCACGAGCGGCCGGGGACCTTCCATGAAGCCGCGGCAATCCTGGGGCAGACGTACCGTCACGCAAGTGCCCTTTCCCGGTTCGCTTTCCACCATAATCGATCCCCCATGGAGCCCGACGAGGCCGCGCACAATCGACAGGCCGAGGCCGGTTCCCTCATAAGGCCGGTCGCGCGCAGCCTTGGCCTGAAAGAATGGATCGCCAAGACGCACGAGATCGCTTGCATTTATGCCAATGCCGGTATCAGTGACGGTGATCACCAGCGAATTTCCTTCCGGACGTGCGCCCACGCTCACGCGGCCCATGGCCGGTGTGAATTTGACCGCATTCGATAAAAGATTGATGAGGATCTGCTTGCAGGCATGTTGGTCGCCAATGATCTCCTCGAGCTTTTCCGGATAGGCGCGGATGAGCACGACCCCTTTTTCGGCTGCTTCGAGCTTCACCATATCGCAGCAAAGACTGATCAGCGGGGCGACTGCGAGCGGCTCGGGAAGAAGTTCGAAAGAGCCTGCCTGAATCTTCGACATGTCGAGGATCGAATTGACCACGGCGAGGAGATGCTGACCCGACCCATGGATGACGCGCGCATATTCACGCTGCTTTTCCGCCTCGCGCGGACATAATTGCGGATCGCCGAGAATTTCGGAAAAGCCGATGATCGCATTAAGCGGCGTGCGCAATTCATGGCTCATGTTAGCCAAAAAATGATCCTTGGAACGGCTCGCCGCCTCGGCCGCCTTCCGCGCTGATTCAAGCTCCTCCTCGCGGAACTTGGCCTTGGTGATGTCGCGAAAAATGGCGACGATCGTGTCTGCGGCCATAGGCTCGGCCCGACGCGCGCGCATGTCCAGCCAGAGAAACGTCGGCTCGGAGAATTGGCCGCGGTTCAAAACCTCGGCGCTGCGCAGACGCAAAACTGCGTTCACCGGCTCTGATCCGCTGCCCGCATCGGCAACAGCCTTCAGAAAGGCTGGCCGGTCGGCGACATGGACAAGTTCGAAAAAGCCCCGCCCCATTAATTCGCCCGGTGGGAGGCCGAGCAGGATTTCGCAATTGCGGCTGACGGAGCGCACCGCGCCGGTCCGGTCATAGGTCACGACGAGGTCGCCAACCGTCTCGGCGAGGACCTGATAGCGGGAGGCGTTGCGCTGCTCGGCCTGCTGGCGCTGAAGCTCAGACCTGACGAACCCAACCGCCGCGAGCGTGGCATAGACAATCGCGGAAACCGCGAAAAAGCCGTCGCTTTGGGTCGCTGGCGCGGGATCGATCAAGCCGAGCGCTTGCGCGCCAGCCAGTCCGAGGATGGTCGCAGCGCCAAGCAATCCGCTCACACAGACCATGATCAGATCGAATGAGAAAATGCCTTCCAGCGGAGCCAGGACCAGCCAGGTGAGGCCGGCCTGATAGGACGCGCCCGTGGCTGCGATCATGACGTTTGCCGCGACGAGGCTCGCTGTGCAAAAAACTTCGGCCAACAGCAATTTGCCGGTCACCGACAAGAGCGCAACCGCACCAAGAGGCATGATCAAGGCGGCGAAGGTCAGCGCCTCGGCGAGAGTCGGGGCCCCGTGAAAGGCAAGGTAAAATGGCGCCGCGAGAAGAGCGCCGAGCGAAGAGAAGAGACGGCGCAGCATGAAGCCCTGATGGCGGGCCTTCTCGACCTCGCAATTCAGGACATCCTTGTAGACCAGATTGGCAATCTGATCCTGAAGGCTTCGAAAATGACCCAAACACCGCACTCCGCGCCGCGCCGCGATCCATTTGAACAGGATTTTGCCGGCGCATCATTTGTCGCGGATTGATCTTAAGGGCGGACTAAACAGGAACGGCCGAACGCCGGGCACATGCCGCTTCTGCCCACGAAAACTGGCCCTATGGTTTAAAAGTCCTTGCCCGCATCGTGGTCTTATGGGGAGTTATGAGAAGCGAAAACTTAACGAAAGCATGAGACGATCTCGCAATCGCGATCCTGGAGCATTTTCAGGCGAAGTGGATGCCGGTTCGCCGTCCGAAAATGCGACAAAATAAAAAGGTAGAGCGCCTTTCCGATTCGATCGGATCGGAAAGCGCTCTAGCACCGCGAAAGGATCGATCCATGTTTTTCCTGATCCGCGCCATCTTCTGGCTGACGGTCGTGTTCGTCTCCATCCTTGGCCCCGCGCGGGCGCCGGAGATCGCGCGCGGTGCCGATGAAATCGGGACCCTGATCGGGGAAGAGACGCAAGCCAAGGCAAAGGCGCTTTGCCTCGATTCGCCCCTCGCCTGTCTCCACGGCGCCTCTGTCTTGGGTCAAATTGTCGCGGATCAGACCTCCGAGAGCAAGGTCAAGAATCCGTCACATCATCACTCAGGCTCTGCCTCGGCCGATGCCCGGCGTGCCAGCGGCAAACCCCGCGACCATGAATGAAGGCCGTGCACGGGCACGCGAGTATGTAACTTTTTTATAGCGTCAAGGCCCCTCCCGCCGTTATAGAAGGGGCCAGGATTCATTCGACCTTTCGGACAGCCATGAACCTTGACGAGATCATCGAAAATTTCAACTTCCTGGATGAGTGGGAAGACCGCTATCGCTATTTGATCGAACTCGGCCGGATGCTCGAACCCTTGGACGAGGCCGCGCATAATGATTCGAACAAAGTTCTGGGATGCGCAAGTCAAGTTTGGCTCGAAACCAAAGTCAGCGCCGATGGTTCGGGTACGCCGATCCTGAATTTGAAGGGCGACAGCGATGCCC
>Ga0182033_10000544_pt1 | contig 18096 bp, 15 predicted proteins | sample tim00Cox0000000H_FD_125968 | JGI IMG/M metagenome (GOLD analysis project Ga0182033, IMG submission 125968) | Lab enrichment of tropical soil microbial communities from Luquillo Experimental Forest, Puerto Rico - timezero.00C.oxic.00.000.00H | ecosystem: Environmental > Terrestrial > Soil >...
AGGGGTGGAAAGGGCCGGCGCAGCGCCAGACCCTAGGAATTCACTAGGAAATTAGGATGCCTTGCTCGCCAATCGGGGGCGTCAAATAGTACGTTCATATTCACAGTTTAGCAGAAAGGGAGCATGGCTTGGCGGTCTCTTTCTGCGCGTCGCTCAACACCGCATAGAGGACCTTTAACGTCTTGCTCGTCGCCCGCAAGGCATCCAGCCGCGCCGCCATGAATTGCGCTTGCGCATCGAGACTATCCGGCAGTTTTTGCTCAGTTGCGTCATTTTGGCCCATAAGCGTCGCGCAGCGCGCCGTCATACTTTTGGCATTCTCGTGAAAAGAAGCCGCGTAGTCGTTCCCCAGCGACTCTTGCTCTGACGTGATGTTGAGCTTGCGCGCTGCCCATCATGGCGAGCACCGCAAGCATGGCAAAAGCATTTTGGCCGCGTTCATAGCGTCACTCCCAACCAGGTGTTGATTGCAGTCTAGGATGCGCATGAGCCCCGGCGTTGAGGGAAATCAAGAATGGTTGCGACGGGCGTCAGAAAGGCCGTGCCGGTCCTAGGGAAGCGGCAAACAGGGTCGCGCCGAAGAGCAAGATCAGCGCCGAGCCGCCGAGTGAGCAAGTCGTCCACACGGCATTGGCAAATGCGCCGCTCCGGCCTCCGAGCCGCAGCGCGATCTCGCGCGAGCCGAGCGCGAGCGTCGCCAGCACCGCGACGGTGATGGCGGTGCCGATCGCCATCGCTAAGGTCGCCGCCACGCCAGCCCAGAACATGCCCTGGGTGAGCGCAAAGACCAGGACAAGGATCGCGCCGGTGCAGGGCCTGATGCCGACCGAGAACACAACGGCGAGGATCTTGCGCCAGGAGAAGGGGCCTGCGAGCTCGCGCGCATCGACAATATGGTGGCAGGCCTTGCCTTCCGCGTGATGATGGCCATGGTGATCGCGATCGTGGTCATGGCGATGATCATGGACACGATCGTGAATATGGTGGTGATGATGGTGGTGTTCGGCGTGGACGTGGTGATGATCGTGTGCTGCCTTTCCTGAAGGCGCTTCGGCGCGCGACTCTTGCCAGCGGCGGAAGATGACTATGAGCTGCGTCGTCAACAGCCAAGCCCCGACCAGCGCGATCAGCGCGTAGCTCACCGTCTCGAGCTGGTTCGACCAGGCATTGATCTGCATCCCCGAGGCGTTGAGTGCGAAGGCGAGGATGCCGACCAGCGCGATCGCCGTCAGCGCCTGCAACCCAGCGGCGATGAAGGAAATGATCACGCCGCGGCGAACGGTTTCCTCGTTGGCGACCACGTAAGAGGAGATGATCGTCTTGCCGTGACCTGGGCCGACGGCATGCACCACGCCATAAATGAAGGAAAGCGCCGCGAGCATGAAGGCGCCGGCCACGGCATGCTCGCCCTTGAGGCTCTTGACCCCAGTGGCGAGGTCGCGTTGCAGGCTCTGCTGGGTGCGCAACACCCAGCCTAAGATCCCGCCGAAGGCGCCGGGCGATTGCTGCGCGGCGTTGGGGGCACCGAACGCCGAGGGTGGCGCTGCCTGAACACCCCCCGCCGGCGCAACCTCCGCAGCAAAGGGATTGAGAGGCTTCATTTCTGCGCTGGCGGCCGAGATGGTCACCAGCAAGAACAACGCGCAGAACACAAGACATCCGGCACATCCGGCGAGGCTGCGCACGTCGCTTCCTACAGATGAGCGTCGTTGCATTTCACTGCCACCGTCTGGGCGAACTGTGACCCGAAATTGGAATTTGGCCCGAGCTGACTGAAAAACGCCTCGCTCAACGCTTTCGCATCTTCCTCAGAGTCCGGGTCCGGCTTCTTGATCTCCGCCGTGCAGCCTTTGACATTGTTACCCGCCAGTTTCACCGGCGCCTCGGTGGCGAAGCCGAAGGCGACGAAGAAGGACGGATCGTAGACATCGATGTCTACCGTCTGTTTGTGGGTGTCGACCGGCTTCTGGAGCGGCAGCGTGAAGTGGAGCGTGAGCAGGCCCTTGTCGTAATCGAGCGAATAGTTTTCAGGAGGCTTGAGTCGAAGATTGTCGCCATCACCGATATGCACGAAGGTGAAATAGTCGAAGTCCTTGAGCGAGTTGACATTCACCTCGGCGAGCGGCTTCAGTTCCTCGGCCGAGTAGACGCCGTCGCCATTCTTATCGAGACCCTGCACCGCCATAGCCGAGTAGAATTCATCGAAGGTCCAGGCGTGGCGGATACCGGTGATCTGGTGATTGTTGTCCAAAAGGATTTCCGAGCGCACGGTGGCCCAGACGTGAGGATGGGCGCGAGCGTCCTGTGCAAGACCGGAGCAGGCGACGACTGCCAGCGCCGCTGTCAAAACTCGCCGGCACTTTGCCAGCTCACTAGGCGACAAAGCCTAAGTTCCCTCGCAAGAATCGAGTCTTTGCTAGGCGTGAATTATGGGGGATTGGTGGCGTGGCGCAAACCCTCCACCGTATCACTCTGTCGCGGTTCGCCCCTGGGTGCGGCTCGGAGGTCGCGCCTTCTGCTCGCCAAGTTTCGACACCTCCCCGCGTCGACAATCCCGCCACGGATCAGTTCGGCAAGAATGCGTGAGCGATTGTCGGTTCCTGTTCCTTGACTCTGACTAGGACTCAAGGTAAGAACAAAACAGGAACGAAATTTCGGAGTTCAGTGCTGTGCGTACCAACGTTCCAGGCGGCAAAAACGTCGGTGAGTTGCCTTCTGGCGTTGAGAAAGCAGGTGGGGCAAGGGTCGAAGGCCTTATCGAGCAGCTGCGTGCGCGTATTCGCATGCTCGAGCAGGTTCCCGTGTCTCTGGCCTTTCCCCCCGCACCGGACGCGGGCCTTCCCCGCCCCGCCTGCTCCCTTCTTCCTCCTCCTCCCTCAGGGCCATCGCTCCTCCTAAGTGTACCTGCAAACGCCAACCCCTCCCCCGGCAAGGGGGAGGGAAGCGTGCGTGGTCCCTCCAGGCAGCGGGAGATCCCTTGGCATCGGCTTGCGGCAAATGGGCTGCATGAGATCAAGCCTATCGCCTACCGCGACGCGCCGTCGGCGCTCGCCTTTGCGCTCGCTTTCATCGGCGACCGCCTAGTCAAGCGAGACGCCCCCTTGCCGCTGCTCTGGTGCCTCACCGAGAAGGCTGCGCGCGAATGGGGCGCGCCTTACGGTCCAGGTCTCATGACCTTCGGTCTCGACCCATCACTGTTCCTCATCGTCCAGGCACGCATTCCGCTCGATGCGGCTTGGGCCTTAGAGGAAGGGCTGAAGGCTCGCGCCTTCGTCGCCGCTCTCGGCCAGATCGAGATGAAAGCGCCGCTCGTCGCAAGACGCCTCGGGCTCGTAGCGCAGACGAGCCGCACCCCATGCCTGCTCCTCTCTGGTCATCAGGGCAGCGGGCTCCCCTGCACGCTTACCCGCTGGCGAGTGGCTGCCGCGGCAAGCAGCGGTGCCGTCTACGACGCGTCAGCGCCGGGGGCGCCAACCTGGCATCTCACACTTGAGCGCTGCCGGGGTATGGCGCCGGCGCGTAGCTGGACCGTGGAGTTTCGTGATGTCGCGTATGGTTTCCGTCTGGCTCCCAGCTTTGCCGATCGAGCGGCTGAAGCGGGAGAAGCAAGGCGGGCCCTATCCGGTTGACCGACCCTTTGCGCTCGTCGGCAGCGAGGATCGCGGGCTCGTGCTCACAGCGCTGAATGAAGCAGCGGTGCATGCCGGTCTCATGCCCGGCATGGGTCTCGCTGAAGCCCGCCCCATTTGTCCGCATCTTGCGACCGCGCCTGCTGCGGCTGACAAAGATGCTGCGGCGTTGCTCGCGTTTGCCCGCTGGTCTCGCTGCTACAGCCCGTCCCTCAATGTCGACGGCCATGATGGATTGTGGCTCGATGTATCCGGCGTGCTGCATCTCTTCGGTGGCGCCCGCGCTTTGCTTGCCGACATGACGACGCGCTTCGCCCGCTTCGGCTATAGCGCACGCCTTGCCCTTGCCGGGACGCTTGGCGGAGCGCATGCGCTTGCGCGTTTTGGGCGGGTCTCTCCCATCATCGTGCCGCAGGGAAAAATCGGAGAGGCTCTTGCGCCTCTTCCCGTTGAGGCCTTGCGCCTTGCCGACGACATCACGCGGCTGCTGAAGCGGCTCGGCCTGAAGCGCATCGGCCAGCTTTACGATCTGCCGCGCGTTTCGTTAGAGCGGCGGTTCCATTCGCGCGAAGCGGCGGAAGCCGTGCTCCATCGCCTCGATCAGGCGCTCGGGACACGAGAGGAACCGTGCACACCGCTACTGCCTTCGCCTGACTACGCGGCGAGGCTGCCCTTCCCTGATCCTCTCATCACCCATGAGGGAATCGTCGCCGGCCTCGATCATCTTGCAGAAAAGCTCTGCCAGGCGCTCGCGCTCGCCCGCCGCGGCACGCGGCGTATCAGGCTCGTGATCTATCGGGCCGACGGCACTTCCGTCGTCATAGATGCCGGCTTGAGCGCGTCATCCCGCGAGCCGTCGCATCTCGCTCGTCTCTTCGAGGATCGGGTCGGCGCCATCGACGTTGGCTTCGGCGTCGATTTGATGGTGCTTGCAGCACTTTCGACAGAACCGCGGCTCCCTGCCCAGACCGCCTTCGCTAAGAATGACAGTCGCGCGCGGCCCGAGTTCCTGATCGATCGCCTGGCGAGCCGATTGAGGAGTGAGACGGTCCGCCGGCTCGTTCCCTTCGCCAGCCATGTTCCCGAGCGGGCACAAAACACACTTCCCGCCTTGGCTGGTCCTGTCCATTGGCCTGAGCAGACCGGGAGCAAACCGCCGCGCCCTTCTCTGCTCTTTATCGAGCCTGAGCCTGTCGTCGTTCTCGCCGAGATTCCAGAAGGGCCGCCAGCGCGCTTCACCTGGCGGCGCGTCACCCGCCGTGTGGTGAAGGCGGAAGGGCCAGAGCGCATCGCGCCCGAATGGTGGCTTGAGCTTGAGGAGACATGGGGGAAGCCGCGTGATTATTACCGCATCGAGGATGAAGACGGCCGCCGCTACTGGGTGTTTCGCGCCGGCCTCTATCAGGAGAGCACGAAGGACCTTCCTGCCTGGTATCTGCACGGAGTCTTCGGGTGAGCCGGCCTTTCAGCTCTCTTTTTTCAGCCGATAGTGATCGGTCGTGAAAACTTCTCCGGAACAGATGCCAATAAGTTTTCTTTCTCCTTGGCTGCACATCGTACTGCGAGAAGATCCAATCTCGGACGTCGCGCCCGTTTCGCCTCGACGCGTTCGAGATAGGTCCACGCGAATTGCTTGCCGCGCACATAGAACCGATGCTCCGATGCGGTGGATCTATCCTCGGCTCCGGGCAAGGACAGGGCGCTCCGGCGCACTGTGTCCACGTCAATCATCGACGGGTAGACCATGGCAACCACGGATCGGAATGGTCAATGCGACGCCTGAACGCGACCGAGTTCATTCAGGTGTCGCGTGATGACCATGACTCGCTACGCAGAGCTCGACGTCACCACCAATTTCTCCTTCCTGCGCGGCGGCTCGCATCCGGAGGAGCTAGTGGCGACGGCCAAGGCGTTTGGGCTCGATGCCATCGCCGTTACCGACCGCAACACGCTTGCCGGCGTGGTCCGCGCGCACCTTGCCGCGAAGGAGGTCGGCGGCATCAAATTCGTCGTCGGTTGCCGCCTCGATCTTGCAGATGCGCCGAGCCTGCTCGCCTATCCGCAAGACCGCGCTGCTTACGGCAGACTCTGCCGGCTGCTCACACTGGGCATGCGCCGCGCCGAGAAAGGCAAGTGCATCCTCCACCTCGACGACGTCTCCGCCCATGTCGACGGCTTCATTTTTATTGCCCTGTCGCCTGAGAATGCTTGCGGGCATGACTTTGCATCACACCTTCGTCGCATCAAGCAGGCACTTGGACCCCGCACACGCCTCTATCTCGCAGCGAGTCAATCCTATCGCGGTGACGACCGCGCCCGCATCGCGGCGCTCTCGCAACTGGCTGCACGCACTGGCACGCCTTTCGTCGCCACCAATGCCGTGCTCTATCACGCCGCACACCGCCGCTCGTTGCAGGACGTGCTCACCTGCATCCGCGAGAAATGCACGATCCATGACGCGGGACTGAAACTTGAAGCCAATGCCGAGCGGCATCTCAAGCCACCGCAGGAAATGGCACGGTTGTTTGCCGGCCATGAAGAGGCGCTTGCCCGCACTCTCGAGATCGCTGACGCATGCACCTTCTCCCTCGACGAGTTGAAATACGAGTATCCCGACGAGCCGGTGCCTGAGGGGAAGACCCCGCAATCGCATCTCGAAGATCTCACCTGGGCAGGCGCCGCCTGGCGCTTCCCCGACGGCATCTCTGAGAAGGTGCGTGACACGCTAGAGAAGGAACTCGCGCTGATCGAGGAACTCGCTTACGCGCGCTACTTCCTCACCGTGCACGACATCGTGCATTACGCCCGCTCGCTTGACATTCTCTGCCAGGGGCGCGGCTCTGCCGCCAACTCCGCCGTCTGTTATTGTCTCGGCGTCACCAATGTCGATCCGACCGAGATCGACCTCCTGTTCGAGCGTTTCGTCTCGCCCGAGCGTAAAGAGCCGCCGGACATCGACGTCGATTTCGAACACGAACGGCGCGAGGAAGTGATCCAATATATCTATGGCCGCTATGGCCGCGACCGCGCTGGCATCGCAGCCACGGTGATCTCCTATCGCGGCCGCTCTGCAGTGCGCGAGGTCGGCAAGGCGCTCGGCCTCGCCGAGGACACGGTGGCCGCGCTCGCCACCACCTTCTGGGGCCTGAGTAATTCAGCTCTGCCAGAGGAATATGTCCGCCAGGCCGGGTTTGATCCTACCGACCCATTGCTCTCCCGCTGCCTCGAGCTGACCCAGGAGCTACTCAGCTTCCCGAGACACCTCTCCCAGCATGTCGGCGGTTTCGTGCTGACGCGCGGGCCACTCTCCGAAGTCGTGCCCGTCGGCAACGCCGCCATGGAGGATCGCACCTTCATCGAATGGGACAAGGACGATCTCGACGCGCTCGGCCTGCTCAAGGTCGATGTGCTCGGGCTCGGCATGCTCACCTGCATCCGCAAGGGCTTCGTCCTGGTGAAGGAGCATTATGGCCGCGATCTCACGCTCGGCACAGTGCCGCCCGATGATCCCGCCGTCTACGACATGCTGTGCAAGGCAGATTCTATCGGCGTGTTCCAAGTGGAGAGTCGGGCGCAGATGAACATGCTGCCCCGGCTCAAGCCCAGAAAATTCTACGACCTCGTCATCGAGGTGGCGATCGTGCGCCCTGGTCCGATTCAAGGCGACATGGTGCACCCTTATTTGCGCCGCCGCTGCGGCGACGAGGCCATCGAATTTCCCTCGCCGCATCCAGCTCATGGGCCTGCCGACGAGCTGAAACAGGTGCTCGGCAAGACCATGGGCGTGCCGCTGTTCCAGGAGCAGGCCATGCGACTGGCGATGGTGGCGGCGAAATTCTCAGGGCCCGAGGCGAACGAGCTTCGCCGCGCCATGGCCACCTTCCGCCGTCGCGGCACCATCGAGCGCTTGCATGAGAAGATGGTGAGCCGCATGACGGCACGTGGCTATCCGGCAGAGTTCGCCGAGCGCTGCTTCAACCAGATCAAGGGCTTCGGCGAATACGGCTTTCCCGAGAGCCACGCCGCGAGCTTCGCCCATCTCGTCTATGTCTCTGCCTGGCTGAAATGCCACTACCCGGCGGCGTTTGCCGCGGCGCTGCTCAACTCCCAGCCCATGGGCTTCTACGCGCCGGCACAGATCGTGCGCTGCGCTATCGATCATGGCGTCGAGGCGCGCAAGGTCGACGTCAATCACAGCCTGTGGGACTGCACGCTTGAGCCTTCCAATCCCCCCGAAAAGGGAGAGGGTGGCGATGACTATTGGTCATCGCCGAGTGAGGATCCTGCGGTGTCGGTGATTGAGTCTGACCCCCTACCTGACCCTCCCCCTTCCAGGGGAAGGGAAGTTGAATTCGCGCTGCGTCTCGGCATGCGGCAAATCGATGGGCTACGCGAGGACGCTGCCAAGGCTATTGTCTCGATCCGCGACGGTATTCCCGCCGAGCTAAACCCTCACCTCTTCTGTCCCCCTCACCCTTTAATGTCATCGCCCGGCTTGACCGGGCGATCCAGTAATTTCGAAGACCAGGGATTACTGGATGCCCGCCTTCGCGGGCACAATGACGGGACGGCAAAGAAGAAATTCTTCGACGTGCGCGATCTGTGGCGGCAGAGCGGTGTCGGCCACGCCACTCTTGAGCGCCTCGCCGCAGCGGACGCATTCCGATCGCTTGGCCACGATCGCCGCCAGGCGCTCTGGGAGGTGCGCGGCCTGCCGAAGGAGCTGCCGCTGCCGCTGTTCAATTGCGCCGCGGCGAGCGAGGCCGGTGCCGAGCCCAAAGTGATGCTTCCCGTCATGCCGTTGTCAGAGCATGTGGTGAACGACTACCGCACCTTGCGCCTATCGCTCAAAGCCCACCCGATGAGCTTTCTCCGTGACCCGATCGCCAAGGACGGCATTCTCTCCTGCGCCGATCTTAAGCGCACGCGTGACGGCATCCGTGTGAACGTCGCAGGCGTGGTGTTGGTGCGCCAGCGCCCAGCCTCTGCCGCCGGAGTCGTGTTCATGACCATCGAGGACGAGACGGGAGTCGCCAATTCGGTGATCTGGCCACAGGTGCTGGAGCGGATGCGCAAAGTGGTGATGGGCGCGAGCCTCGTCGTGGTGCATGGCCGCATCCAACGGCACCAAGACATCATTCATATCGTGGCCGAGCGGCTTGAGGATCGGAGCGATTGGCTCCGCCTGCTCGATGAGGATGGCGACAGCTTGAGCGTTCCAGTCGTCAACGCCGACGAGGTCAAGCGTCCAGATCCCGGCTCCTGGCGCTCACCGCCCGACGAGGAACAGACGCCGTTTCCGCTTGCGCCTGCCGATCACGTCAAGCGGCCACTTGCGCCCCGCGAGAAATCACACCCCCGGTGGCATCCGCACCGCCACTCCCCCGGCGAGCGCATCATCCCGAAATCCCGCAATTTCCATTAGTCGCGTGGCGCCCACAGTCAAACCCGCTATGCTGCCCGCATGATTCAGATCAAATCACGTGCGCTGCTTGCTGTTTCGCTTGTCTTTGTCCTCGCTAGTGCGACGCTCAACGCCTATGAGCGTCCCGAAGGCGAAAGCGGCTTTACGCCGAAGACGCTCACAACCGCGAAGCGGCACATGGTGGTCGCAGCGAACCCGCTCGCTGCCGAGGCAGGCCTTGCGATGCTACGCAAAGGCGGCAGCGCCATCGATGCCGCCATCGCCACCCAGATGGTGCTCAACGTGGTCGAGCCTCAATCCTCGGGGATCGGCGGCGGCGCTATTCTGCTCACCTGGGACGCCGAGAGCAAGACCTTGCTCAATTTCGACGGGCGCGAGACCGCGCCTGCTGCGGCGACGCCTGACCTGTTCCTCGACGCTGTCGGCAAGGTGCTCCCCCGCAAAAAGGCCATGGAAAGCGGACGTTCGGTCGGGGTACCTGGCGTGCTCGCGGCCCTCAAGCTCGCCCACGACAGATACGGCAAGCTTCCCTGGACCGATTTGTTCGCTCCGGCGATCGCGATCGCGCACGACGGCTTCTCCATCTCGCACCGCCTTTCCGAGGTACTTGACGACACCGATGCTACGAGCTTCACACAGGAGGGCCGCGCCTATTTCTTCGACTCCGCCGGTCGCCCATGGCCGACAGGCTACAAACTGAAGAACCCTGCCCTTGCCGCGACTTTCGAGGCGATCGCCAAAGACGGGCCATCCGCCCTTTATGCCGGCGAGATCGCGCAAGACATCACCGCCGCCGTGCAAAATGATCCGCGCGGAGCAGGCAAACTGACCGCCGAAGACCTCGCCAACTATCGAGCCAAACAGCGCGAACCGGTCTGCGTTCTCTATCGCGCCCACGAGGTCTGCGGCGCGGCGCCTCCCTCCTCCGGCGCCGTAACCATCGGCCAGGTGCTGTCGCTCGTCGAGCCGTTCGACCTCGGCAAGGAGCCGCTTGCGATTCAGCCAGTGCATTGCATCGTCGAGGCAGAGCGCCTCGCTTTCGCCGACCGTGACCGCTATCTCGCCGATCCGGACTTCGTCACCGCGCCAGTCTCCGGCCTGCTCGACCGCGCCTATCTCGATCAGCGCCGTGCGCTCATCCAGCCGGACCGCACGATGGGCGAAGCCACGCCCGGCACGCCGCCCAACACGCGGCAAGGCTTCTACGGCCGCGATGCCACGTTGGAGAATGTCGGCACGAGCCACATCTCCATCGTTGATAACGACGGCAACGCTGTGTCGATGACCACCTCCATCGAGCAGGCCTTCGGCTCCCACATCATGGTCCGCGGGTTCCTGCTCAACAACGAGCTGACAGATTTCTCTTTTACGCCCGTCGATGCCGAAGGCCACGCGATCGCTAATCGCGTCGAGCCAGGCAAGCGTCCGCGCAGTGCCATGGACCCGACCATGATTTTCGCCGAGAGCCGGAAGCTCCAATATTTGCTCGGCTCTCCCGGAGGCCCAGGCATCATCCTGTTTAACCTCAAGGCCATCATTGCCATACTCGACTGGCATCTTGATCCGCAAGCCGCGAGCGCGCTTGCCAATTTCGGATCAACCGGCGGTGCCTTTCTTCTTGAGCCTGGAAAAGAGTGGGACGCGCTCGCCGACGGCATGCGCAAGCTCGGTCACGAGGTCCAGCGCTTCGACTTCACCAGCGGCCTTGCCATCGTCGCCGTCACGCCGGATGGCCTCCAAGGCGGTGCCGACCCACGCCGCGAAGGCGTGGCACTGGGCGACTAGTTTCCAGTCATGCCGCAAACCAAGACCATTGCCATTCGCGGCGCCGGAGTCATCGGTCTCTGGCAGGCGCTGACGCTGGCGCGCCACGGGCACAAGGTCACGCTGTGCGAGCGCTCACCCGTGCCCTTCATGCACGGGTGCAGTCTCTACGCCGGCGCTATGCTTGCCCCGAATTGCGAGAAGGAGACCGCGGAGATCATGGTGCGCGAGCTTGGCCTGCGCGGACTTGCTCTGTGGCGCGAAATCTATCCTGGCGCGATCGCAAACGGCACGCTGGTCGTGGCGCTGCATCGCGATCGCGCCGAGCTCGAACGATTTGCACGCATGACGGAGGGACATTGGCGCCTGTCACCGACCGAACTTGCAAAGATGGAACCGGTGCTAATCGACCGTTTCGCCGGCGCCCTTTATTTTGCGCAGGAAGGACATCTGTCGCCGGAGCCGGCGCTGCATTTCCTCCTCGAGCAGGCACAAGCCGCAGGCGCTGAGGTAAAATTGGGTGAGGGCGAGTATCCGGCCGATGCGGAATTGGTCATCGACTGCCGCGGACTCGCCGCCAAGAATGATCTACCAAGTTTGCGCGGCGTGCGCGGTGAGCGGATCGTGGTGAAAAGCCGCGAGGTGATACTGTCGAGGCCCGTGAAGCTTCTACATCCGCGCTTTCCCCTGTATGTCGTGCCCTGGGGCAACGGCGTCTACATGATCGGAGCCACGGTCATTGAAAGCGAAGAGACCGGTCCCATTACGCTTCGCTCCGCGCTCGATCTGCTCTCGGCGGCTTATGCGCTCGATCCGGCCTTTGCTGAGGCGGAACTGGTCCTGCAAGGGGCGGGCGCGCGGCCGGCCTTTCCCGACAATCGGCCTAGGATTATGGTCGACCGGCGCTATATCTATGTGAACGGTCTTTACCGGCACGGTTTTCTGCTCGCACCTGTGATGGCCGAGCTTGTGGCCAACTACATCGAGACCGGCGCGACCGATCGGGAGGTGTTCATTGCAGATTCTTGTTAACGGCGAGCCCATTGTCACCAATGCCCGCACGCTCGCTGAGCTGTGCGCCACCCTCGACCTGGCGCAAGCGAAGATCGCGACCGCAGTCAACGGCAGCTTCGTCGCTTCGGCCAAGCGTGAGCTTACCAATCTCTCGCCAAAGGACGAGGTCGAGATCGTGGCGCCGCGGCAGGGCGGCTGATGCTCGACATCTACGGCGAGCGCTTCACTTCGCGACTGCTGCTCGGAACGGCGCAATACCCTTCGCCTGCTTCGCTCAAGCAAGCCGTCGAATCCTCGTTCGCCGAGATCGTCACGGTGTCGGTTCGGCGCGAGTCGGCGCGCAGGCGCGCTGGTCAAGGGTTCTGGGAGCTGATCGAGCAGCTCGGCGTGCGCGTGCTGCCGAACACGGCGGGCTGCCGCACCGTCAAGGAAGCGGTCGCCACAGCCAAGATGGCGCGCGAGCTGTTCGGCACGCCGTGGATCAAGCTCGAAGTCATCGCCAATGACGACACGCTGCAGCCGGAGCTGTTCGGCCTGGTCGAAGCCGCTGCCACTCTCGTTGGCGAAGGGTTCAAAGTTCTGCCCTACACCACTGAAGATCTGAGCGCCGCAGAGAAGCTGGCTGGCGCCGGCTGTACAGTACTCATGCCCTGGGCCTCGCCGATCGGCTCGGCGCGCGGCCTCGTCAATCGCGACGGTCTGAAGACGTTGCGTGCTTACTTCCCGGACACGACGCTGATCATCGATGCCGGCATCGGCGCGCCCTCGCAAGCCGCGGAAGCCATGGAGCTCGGCTACGACGCGGTGCTGCTCAACACGGCGGTGGCCAAGGCCGGCAATCCGCCGAAGATGGCGCAGGCGTTCGCCCGGGCCATTGAGGCTGGGCGATTCGGCTTCGAGGCCGGGCTGACACCGCCGCGCGACATGGCCTCGCCATCGACACCGGTCGCTGGCACTCCGTTCTTCAAGATCGATCGCGTCTCTTGAGCGCGAGCTGGCTCGATCCGTTCTACCCCGTCTTGCCCGACGCCGCCTGGGTTGCCCGCATCGCCGGCCAAGGCGCAAGGTTAATTCAGCTTCGCGTCAAGGACTTTGCCCCTCACGCGATCAGGACTGAGATCATAAAAGCGCTCGCCGTCGCGGCCGCGCATAATTGCCAGCTCGTGGTCAACGACTACTGGCGCGAGGCGATCGATCTCGGCGTCGACTTCGTGCATCTCGGCCAAGGAGACCTCGCCGGCGCGGACCTCAACGCTATCAAGGCCGCGCGGATCAAGCTGGGCATCAGCACTCATAGCCTACAAGAGCTCGACGACGCACTTGCTGCCGACCCCGACTACGTGGCGCTCGGTCCGATCTATCAGACCAAGCTGAAGGTGATGCCGGGGGCTCCACAAGGTCTTGCCCGCATCGGCGAATGGCGCGCGAGGATCGCCTGCCCGCTGGTCGCGATCGGCGGCATTACTTTGGACCGCGCCCCCGACGTTCTCGCCGCCGGTGCGTCATCGGCGGCTGTCGTCACCGACATCGTCATGAGCGATGATCCAGAACAGCGGGCGCGGGACTGGATCGCCGCAACTGCAGCCTGGCGAAATCTGGCCACAGTGATTTCTCGAGCCTGACCCACTTGACCGGCCAGTAGCTCCTCCGGAACATCGCTTGCCCGGGCGCGCCTCGGATGGAGAGGATCAGTATGGGCTCGCGCTTGAACCTTGACCCGGCCATGACGATGAGCGAGGCGGTGCACCGCGTTGCTTTGGCGGAGATGGATGCCACTCATGCTAGGGCGAAATTGTTCGCCGAGCGGTCAGGGCCGTTTGTCGAGCGCATCGAAGCCTATTGGCTTGCCGCCGCACGATGCACCGAGCAGCCAGGGGTCGCAACGTGTGGCGACAATGTCATCTCTTTGGCGAGGTAGGATCTGCTGGACAGCGACCTAGTTGATCAGATCCCGCGCGGTTGCCGCCAAGCCTGGAACATGAGCACCGTCCATAGCGAAGCATGCCAGTTGCGCGTACCTTGCAGATGCTCAGTCCAGCGCGCGCGGATGGGTGCGGCGTTGAGAAGCCCGCCTTCGGCAAGCTGCTTCTCTGATAGCAACTCCTCTGCCCAACCTCGTAGCGGACCCCTGAGCCAAGTGCCGAGCGGAATGGCGAAGCCGGCCTTCGGCCGCTCGACGAGCTTTTTCGGCACGTGGCGATAGAGCACCTGGCGCAGCAGCCACTTGCCATGCCCCCCGCGCAACTTGAAGCGGGCCGGGAGTCGCCATGAGAATTCCACGACGCGATGATCGAGGAGCGGAACGCGCACCTCGAGCGCTACCGCCATGCTGGCGCGGTCGACCTTGGTGAGGATGTCGTCGGGAAGATAAGTGACAGTGTCGAGATATTGCATGCGCTCGAGCGGATCCGGCAGCGCGCTGGCGACGCCAGCATCGATCTCGCTTTTCGGCTCCTTGCCGTCATTGACCAGCGACTCAGGATCATCCCAGGCGCTGACCAGGCTGCGATAGCCGTCTTGATTCCCGGCACCGAAGAGCTCCGCGGCCTTGTGCATTTTCTCGACGGCAAGGCGCGGGCGCCGCTCCGCCGGCAACAGGCCAAAGGCGCGCTCCCACAGCACTGGTCCCGCCAGGCCCAAACCGCACGCCAGAGCACGGCCGATCGGCGCCGGCATCTTGCTGGCAGCGCGGGCGAAGTGGTGCCGTGTGTAGCCGGCGAACAGCTCGTCGCCACCGTCGCCGGACAGCGCCACGGTCACATGCTCGCGGGTCAGCTTCGACAGGAGATAGGTCGGCACTTGCGACGAATCGGCAAACGGTTCGTCATAGATGGTTGGAAGCTCCGGTATGACCGCCTGCGCCTCTGACTGGCTGATATATAGCTCGGTGTGGTCGGTGCCGAGATGGGCGGCGACGGCGCGGGCATGCGGGGCTTCGTCGAAACCCTCTTCTTTGAAGCCGATCGAATAGGTGCGCACCGGCGACGTGCTGCGCATCTTCATCATTGCGGCGATGGTCGATGAGTCGATGCCACCGGAAAGAAAAGCGCCGAGCGGGACATCGGCGACAAGCCGGCGCCCGACGGCGTCGCCGAGCAGCAGCTCGAGCGTATCGGTCGCATCGCGGTCGCTCACATTGAAACGGTCGCTGTTTCCCCGCTCGGCGGCCTTCTCCACGCTCCAGAACGCAGAGGTTGCAACGCTCCCTGCGGCGTCAACGGTGGCGATATGTCCAGGTTCAAGCTTGCCAATGCCGTGATAGATCGAGTGGGGTGTCGGTACGTAGGCGAGCCGCAAATAGGCCGCCAGTGCATTGCGGTTGAGTTCAGGCCGCCAATTGGGAATTACCTCGAAGGCCTTGAGCTCAGAGGCGAAAATGATGCGCCCATTCTGCCGTCCATAATAAATCGGCTTGATGCCGAGGCGATCGCGCACGAGGCTCAAGCAGCGACCTCGCCGATCCCACACCGCAAACGCGAACATGCCGATGAGGCGCTCGGCTGTGGCGCGCACGCCCCATTCAGCGATCGCCTCGACCAGCACCTCGGTGTCGGAATGCCCCCTGAAGCGTCGCCCCCGAGCCTCGAGCTCCGGCCGGAGGTCGCGGGCATTATAGACCTCGCCGTTGTAACTGATGACGCAGGTGCCGCAGTTCGACACCATCGGCTGGGCCCCGGCAGGCGAAAGATCGACGATTGCGAGCCGCGTGTGGCCGAGGACCAGGCCGGCCTCTACATCCGACCAGACGCCATGCGCATCGGGACCGCGATGATTGAGCGTCCCTGCCATGGCGCGCCCGAGCGCCTCCAGCTCCTGAGAGCCGGAGCGGCGCTCGAGGTCGAGAATGCCTGCAATGCCGCACATGGCGCTACACCCCTATCACCATACCATCATAGGCGACTTCCCAACCCGACGCCTCAACAGCCGCTCGCTCAGGCGAATTCTCGCGCAGCACTGGGTTCGAATTATTGATATGGATGAAAATCTTACGCTTGACCCCGAGACCGGCGAAGGCAGCAATCGTGCCGCTTGGGCCGGAGATGTTCATATGGCCGATGCGCTCCCCGGTCTTGTTCATCAGCCCCTGCACGATCATCTCGTCGTTGGTGTAGAGCGTGCCGTCGAAAAACAACAGCGGTGCCCCTTTGAGTCTCGCCGCGGTCGCCGGGTCGACTTTGGCGCAGTTCGGCACGTAAAAGAAATGGCGGTCGGACCCGGCCTCGGTCACGTTCAGGCCGATCGTGTCACCCTCCTGAGTACCCAAGCCTGCACCAGCCTTGGCATCTTCCAGATAGAGCGCGACCTTGCCGGGGACTGGGAAGGGCTCGACCTCGATTCCAACCGGGCCGCTCGGGCCCTCGACCACAGAGGACTGGCCGAGCGCCATCGGCTTGCGCGACACGAGCGAGGCGTCGAGCACATCGAAGATGGAATTCGAAGCGAGCACGTCGAGCACTCGCTTGCTGCCATAGATCGTCAGCGGCTGCGCCTCGCGCAGCGTCAACAGTCCGGCGAGCGCGTCGACATCGCCATTGGTGAGGATCACCGCGTTGATCGGGCTGTTGCGAGGTCCTTTGTCAAACGCCGGCTGAAGTTCGGGTGTCTCATTGATCTGCTGGCGGAGATCGGGGCTCGCATTGAGCAGCACCCAATGATGGCCATTGGCGCTGACGGCCACGGAAGCCTGAGTGCGCGCCCGTAACCCGGCCACGCCCTTGCGCAAATCGGCTGAGTTCCGCCCGTTACAATTCCACTGCGGAAAGCCGCCGCCCGCCGCAGAGCCAAGCACCTTGATCAACATGATCCGAGCTTGATGGCTGCCGGATATCCCTTCCGTCAAGCCAAAAGTGACGCCTACGCAGCCACGGATTTAAGCCACTCGTGAGATCTTGCGCCGGGGACTAGAACGAGAGCGAACCCTGGAATTTCAGCGCGCTGTCAGACGTCGCGTCGGCCAGCCCGAACTGGTAGCCGACATTCATGGACAATGCGTCTGGGCCGGCTCCGGCTCCTTGCCCTTGCCCTTAGCGTCGTCATCCTCATCGCGCTTGCCGGCGGCTTCGTCGTCATTCTCTTCACCGCTTGGGTTCCAGAACGCGCACCGCTCACCTGCGAAAGATGAATGGCACATGAAATGGCGGTGAATGCTCCCCATCTTGACTGCAAGACACGCTGAGTTGACGGAGCAAAACCCAGTATAACGAGGGTGTTTCGCCCAGCGGGCGTGCTTTTTGCTCACCCTAGAGGTCAGGCCGGCCTCGTTGCCCATCGGCTACAGAGCTCGACTTGGAATGGCGAGATTTGCATGCGCTACCAGACCAAGCTCCTGATCACCGCGGGCCTGCTGTTGACCCTGGCGCTTTCGGCTGCGGCGCTCGCTTATTGGGGCGTGACCAAATCGCATAACTACCTCAGCCGCTCGCGTATCGCCCACCAGGAGCTCGAGCGCCAACTACAGCTCTCGCGGCACAGCCAGCAATTGTTCAAGGCGTGGACCGACACACTCCTCACCGGCATCAGCGACCGTCCCCTCGGAGCGGCCTACCTGCATCAGGTTATCGAATCTGATCTCTCTGAGCTCGAAAGACTCACCCAAGAAGAACGCACCATGGTCAGGCCCGATGAGCGTCGGATGGGGTCGGCTGAGCTCGATCGGCTGAACAACATCAAGGCGGAGTTCCAGCGCGCGCTTGATCAACTCGCAGAAGTCGAGCAGCTACGCAGTCGCGGACGACCGGATGAAGCTTGGTCGACGCTGCTCGCTTTGCTCAAGGGCGGCATCGACAAGAAACTGAACGAATTGATCGAGGTCGCTGTCGCCGACGAGACCGCCGAGGTCGTGAGGATTGACGCCGACGCGGCACGGCTGTTGAGCCAGCTCGAACAGTTCAGTCAGATTCATGCGGTCGTCGCGATTCTGGTCACGCTCGCCCTGGTCATGCTGCTGTTGCAGCGGCTTAGGAGTCCGCTAGCCGAGCTTCTGCGCGGTACGCGCACGCTTGCCGAAGGCGACCTCTCGCATCGCATCACGATTCCCGGGCGCGATGAGTTCGCCGACCTCGGTCAGAGCTTCAATCGCATGGCCGGCGATCTCCAGTCACATCAGAAGGCATTGCAAGATGCGCACGCCAATCTCGAAGCGCAGGTGGCCGAGCGGACCGAAGAGCTACGTCAGGCGAACGAGTCCTTGCGCAAGATCGACGAGACCCGCCGTGCCTTTTTCGCCGACATCAGTCACGAGCTGAGAACGCCGCTCACGGTAAT
>Ga0182033_10000547_pt1 | contig 18056 bp, 23 predicted proteins | sample tim00Cox0000000H_FD_125968 | JGI IMG/M metagenome (GOLD analysis project Ga0182033, IMG submission 125968) | Lab enrichment of tropical soil microbial communities from Luquillo Experimental Forest, Puerto Rico - timezero.00C.oxic.00.000.00H | ecosystem: Environmental > Terrestrial > Soil >...
ATTGGGTCCAGAATTGGGTCCAAACATTGGCGGACGAGGAGTGAGAGTATGAGCAAGTTTGGACAGTGGCTCGTGATGCTGTGGTTCAAGGCGATCTGGTGGATCGCACTGGGGGTCACCATGGTGTGCCTCTTTGGCGCGATTGGTATCCCGTTCTCGCAGTTGATGAAGTGGCTGCAAACCGCAGTGTGGGAGCCATACACTATGGCCGACTTGTTCAAGGCGCTCGGGTTTCCCAGGCCCGCCGCCTCGGACATGCTCGGCGTGCAGAAGTTCATTGACTGGGTGTTAGCTCTGCCCGCGATATTGGGACTGATCATCGTCGGGGGCATGGGGCTTTGCGCCGTGATCGGCATCTCGTCCGCGTTAGACGGTCAAGAGCGCGAGTACGAACGCACGCTCACGAGTAGTCGATCAGGTTTGCGATGAACATCGGCTCCATCGCTACCGTCGAACGATAACACTACCCGTTGACGCCAAAAGGCGATAAGGGACGCTGCCGGATCCCAGCATTCGAGGGAAGAAAGGAAGTTGGCTATGAAATGCAGCAAGCGGTCGTTTGCCGCCGTCTCCGCCCTCTTCACAGTGCTTCTGTTTTTGAGTGTTGGAACACTCAATGCACGCGACGCCGATCTTGCCTCATGCCTTCGCGGCAGCTCAGACGGCTAAGCAGCGATGCATAAACACCTGCCTTGCACGCTATCGCGACTGTCGTCGTCTGAACCAGATTCCATCGTTCGAGTGTCGGGGTGTTTACCGGGACTGCAGCCGATACACTTGTACTGGTTTACACCGTGGATGCGTCGGGCTCTTCGATTTGATCCAGTGCGCTTAGCGCCCCGAACTATAGAACGAGTCGCGCCGTCTCGAGGCGAGAGCAGTCAACGTCAGCTTCCGCCGGCTGCGGACATGGGCCACAAAGGCTTATGACCGAGTAGTGCCATAAACGGCCCGCGGCCTCGCGAACTGGCCTGGTGAAAATGAAACGCCCCGGGGGGTAAACAAGCGGGGCATATTCGGAGTGGATCCTGCCGGGTGTCCGCTGGCCCCGACCTCCTCGAACGCGACTAGGCTAGAGGGCAATCCCCTAACGAGTTCTTAACCTGCACCGGATCCGAAGACGCCAGCTTGTAGCGCGGCTTACTTGGCCGAGGATGGATTCGGCCAAGGATAATTGGTGCCGGAGGGGGCTGCGTCAGCCGCGGGCGAAGATGCCGGAGCGGCCGCAGACGCTGCGGGCGGCGTGGCCGGGGCCGCCGATGCGACGGGCGAATTTGTTCGGGCCGCCACTGCGGGAGGTTTCTTCTTGAGGTGCTTCTTCCCTGCGCCCGCCGTAGCCGCGCGCAACTCCACGAAGACCGGGTTTGGCGCCAACTTGGACGAGTTTGGCTCCTGGCGCACAGAGATGGTCTGCGGCTGATAACCGTGGAGCGCAAACGTCGCCGAAATCTCAGGTGCCTCCTGGACGCTGAGTTCACACGGCGTCCGACAGGACCCGACTGAGGTCTTGACCTCGGCTCCGGGAGGCTTCGATTCGAACCGGACGGTCTCCGTCCGGACAGAGACCGTCCCGACGGTCTCGGTCGACGGTGACGAGCTGAAAAAGTTCAAGCTCGGTGTGGATGCAGAGCACGCGGCCACGATGAAGCCGCATGCGATCACGGCAATGACACGATTCATATCCTACCCCACACTAGGACGGCCTACGCCGCCTAACCCACGAGAACCATCCGGTGAGAGTGATCCTGCCGTCCGCTGGCCCCTATGCCCCTGAACGCGAATAGCCTACCGGGCCAATCCTCTAACGAATCTTAACCTTCGCTGGATTTGCTTTGGCTATGGTTAATTGCGGGTCGATTGCACTTGGCCGGCTGTTCTTCGAGAGCTTTCTTGCAAGGCGTTCGAAGGAACAGGGCGCCCTTACCATTTGAATGCCCATAATAATGCGCCGCAGACGTGCGGGTACCCGATGAGACTCTCGACCGCGATCAGAATGAGAACCGCCGATTTCGAGCTTATGTCAGCTTCCACCAGCTGCGGACACCACGTGCTAGAAGAATACCGGTGTCATTGTTGTTGGCCTCTCCGATGACATCGTCATGCGCCGAGCACCAAGCCAGGCCGCGAAGACAGCCTTACAGTTCCGGCTCCCCGGTGCCGTGAGCCGCAATCGTCCTCGGCTGCCTCCTACCTGCGAAGTTAGCGCAGCATAACGGCGACAATTAACAAGCCGCCCTTACATCATCAAACAATCGAGCCACCAGCCAGATCGCTAAAAGGTTGGGGCAAAAGATCCAGATCAATTGCACGCGTCCCATCGTGTGTGTGGTCCAGATCGTTGCAAGATAAATGGCATCAGCGCTCATTCGATTCCCAAGGTCACGCTCGAAGATATCGCGAGTAGGCCGAAAGACCATTATGCATGACCATCAGGCTCAAGGGTCTGTTGCGGAAGCTCGCGGGCGGAAATTGCACTAGGGGCTCTTATGGCGACAATCGTGCGCCTTGCACCCTCTGCAACCTAGTCAGTGTGCGACGCTTGTTGATAAAAAATTAACCTTCCAAGCCGCAGTGTTGTCGTGCTCACAGTCATTGCATGTCTTGACTAGCCGGCCGGAGGAATCATGGCGATTGAAATGCTAAGTTACCGCCAGCTCGGTGAGCGCCTCGGTTGCTCACGGGATGCGGCCCGGGAGCTGGTCAAGCGACTGCGCTTACCCCGTCACATGGCGAACGATGGTAAAGCACTGGTCTGCATCGATTTAAGTGAGATCAATCACAATCCGACGCCGACTCAGTCACCAGCTGGTCAACTCACGGTCACCGCCTCGCAGGAATGCATCGACCCCAAGCAAGAAGCGACAGCCGCCAGTTACCAGGCGGCTCTCGAGCGTGAGCGCGATCGTGCCGAGCGCCTCATGGCGGAACTGTTGCGGGCGAAGGCGGATTGCTTAGCAGCAAGGGCAACGGTGGCCCGGCTCGAAGGCGAGCTGGCAGTAGTACGGTCGCGTCCGTGGTGGCGTCGGCTAGCCCGACGCAAAAAGCAGCCAAGTAACAACTTTGATTTGCCGCAAACAGACACCAACGTTCAAGCGGTTTTCGCCTCAAACGCAGCGGCGTAGTGGAATTCTTAGTCAGGGCGAGGAAGCTCAGCCAACTCGGAAAAAATCGGGCCGCATGGGATGAGGTCGATGCTGCATAGTCGCGCAACGTCATTTCCCACTGCGCAGCATACAGGCCGGTTTACGGCATGCAGATACCCCCACTTGTGTTTTGGGGTAGGTTGCTGATCGGTGCTTTGTAGCGTTGGACGCGGCTCACGTCGGTTGTGGTTCTAACGTCCGGAAATGCAAGCGAACACCCCGAGCGACTGCCACCAGGTGTCGAGTACCTGCCTAAACCATGGAAGCCTGTAAATGTCCTGGTGGCCGCCCCACGCGCCAAATCATCCGCCGCGGGTAGATGATATTGGCCTGTGTGTGCCAAGCGAGCAGAAAACGGTTGCGGCGCGCAGGCGCTAGACAGCGCTCGGGAAAACTCCTCTTCTGGAGGATGCTCAGCATGGATGAAGAGCTAAACGCCGCAATAGCAGCTGCAGTTGATACTCAATCAACCACATTTTTACTGCGCAACGATCACAATTCTACGAGAGGCCCCGTGTTGCAACGTTAGCGACAATGTCTTACACAAGATGCATCTCACTGAGGCACGACATGAGGCTGTGCTTGCGCTCTTCGGTTTGGCGCAACGGATGCCATAGAGCAGCTCTCCACTATTCCTTCTGAAATTACCGCCGTATCGATCGCACCGCAGCGAAGGCGATACGGCCAATGAGCCAGAAGCCGATGATCGGCCCCACCATGAGACCCCATAGGACTACAGTGTTTCGGTCACCGGATACCAAATTATGAAGTCATTTCTCTCGAGCTCACGAAACCAGCACCTGGTAGACACCAATCAATGTTGTTAATAATGCTCATGCACGAGCCGAGGGTTTCGCTCGCGCGTTGGTTGGTCTCGACAAGCACATAGATCGGCAATACGATCAGCCAAAGTATCGAGAGCAGAACACCAACCCTGTGCCTATAGCTCATAGTGTTCCCCGCGTGACCAGTCACTGCAAAGGGCCTGACCCGATTATCGCAGCAGACGCACCCTATTGGGCTACAATTTTCGACCGAACGGTTTCGAACAATTCTTCTACGTGCTGGCTAACGGAATGCCCGATCACAAGTACTCGATTTGCAACTTGTTTATGATAGCAGGTAAAATATTTCACGTGCGCCTCAGTCAATTTCTCTATCTCGCTTTCTGCCGACGGGCTAACGGACAGACCTAATCTACTGGCTTCACCGAGAAGCTTAAGTAAATCATGTCCAAAAGTTCCTCTAAGTTCGTCCTCTGCGAGGGAGCGACGTGAAGCCATGTACGCTCTAAGGACCAACCTAATTGAGTGGCAGAGCAAGAAATATCGTGGTTTGGTCGGAGACGCCTTCTGATACGTCCAAAACGCTTCGGCGCGTTCGAACAATTCGAGTGGGGAGAGGGATATACTTCTTGGATATGACATGGCGCGCACTGCCGCTTTACTCGACTCAAAACCATCAGAGTTTCGTGAAAAATTAGTGAAGCCATTGGTGGCGTCGCTGCCTCTAGGTTGGCATCACCACCGATGATTATGGCAGCGTGAAAGTAGTTGCGGCGGTCTAAACGTTGGGGCCGGTCTTCGACTGCCAATCTCAGCGTGAAAAATTCCCGGGTGACGGCGCCTGCGGCCACGGAGTGTCCAACCGCACCGGTGCAGGCTGGAGCGCGGCGTGAATTGTGCGTCGGCCCTTTGAGGCGCGACTATCTCGGCGGGAGAGGTCGGTAGTTTGTTTGGGCGGTGAACGGTATGCAACTGTTGCGGTTCGCGCGTTTGCTGGTCTTTTCTCTTTGACACCGTGTCTGCACTCTCACTCAGTATTTTGCTCGGCGGTGCCCTATCGGTCGCGTCTGAAAACCACGTGGACACAGTACCTTTCAACTCGTCGATCGAAGCGCATCCCGCGAGGCCGAAGCCTGCGGACAGAACCATCGAAACGAGCAGCTTGATATATTTCACGGCCTCGTCCCCTCACACGGAGTAATATTAGAGGCTTCAAAGCGACGTCATAGAGCTGCGCAACGGAACTTTTAATTCGATGGTTAAATGTCAGTGATAGGTAGTGGTACTGAAGCAAGGATCGCGGTCTAACATGATACCTACGACCCGGCCTAGCGCTTCATGTTGAAAATTCGCTAACTATCCAGCCCAGTCCTCAGCCCCCTCCGAGGATGTGCAGCCGACCATCATGGACCAAAGCTGGACCAGACTGCAGCCGTGATCAAGCGGGTGGCGAGTGTGAAGCAAACTACCAGCAACGGATCGCTGCAGCTCCTACATCCGACAAGAGGTGTATCGCCGACGAAGGGATGCAGGAACTTGCAAAGGCGGTTAGCGAACAGGGTCTTTCTGTCGAGGAATATACCACGATCCTCGAGGTGGCGCAGAATGACCCCGATGTCCTTGAGAAACTCAAGCAGCGCATCCGTCCTTCCGTGAGTAGCCGAAAGAGCGGCGTTACTGCCGGATCGCGCCCGAGGTCCAGTTTGCAGGATATCGAACTCGCGATGTTCAAGCGGCGCGACGCGCCTCGGCACCGCTAGGCTCGCGCAGCACGTAGCCGCGTCCTCGTATCGTCTCGATATAATTCTTCCCGCTCGACGCGTTTGAGAGCTTCTTCCTCAACTTGCAGATGAAGACGTCGATGATCTTGTTCCCCGGCTCGTCTAGGCCGCCGTAAAGATGATTGCGGAAAATCTCCTTAGTAAGCGCAGTGCCTTTTCGCACACTTAAAAGCTCCAGTATCTTGTACTCCTTGCTAGTGAGGTGCACGCCAGCGCCACTGATTTCAACCATCTTGGTATCGAGGTTGACGCAGAGATCGCCCGTCCTGATGACTGAGTGTGCATGTCTCGTGGAGCGGCGCACGATGGCGTGAATGCGTGCGACCAGCTCATCCTTGTGAAAGGGCTTGGTCAGATAATCATCAGCGCCAAAACCAAGACCTCGGACTTTGTCGTGCATCTCGACAAGGCCTGAAAGGATCAGAATAGGCGTCTCAACCTTAGAAAGGCGCAACGACCGGAGAACCTCGAACCCAGACATGTCAGGCAGATTCAAATCAAGCAGGATGATGTCGTACTCGTACAACGTGCCTAGGCTAACACCCTGCTTGCCAAGGTCAGTAGAGTGAACATTGAATTTCTCTAAGTTCAGCATCAGCTGAATGGATTGAGCTATGCTGGCGTCATCCTCAATTAACAAAACGCGCATGTCTCATCCGCTTTATCACGGCCTAAATTTTGCGCGGAGTGGAGCAACATCCGATGAGACCGGAGTGCTATGTTTTGATGTTCGGCTTGCCATGCCAGCAACTGATTCTTCTATTTAATGCGCTAGCCTCAGCGTCTTAACAAAGTCTCGATCAAAACTGGAGACAGGCATGCTGCTGGAATGCGGGATCAGGACTTCGATGTCTAGCGTCGAAAGCGTTGCACCACGATCCATGCGTATCATGACGTTGTCCTGACCAACGATGATATGCTTGCCAAGGGCCGTGAGAATCTCCTCCCGTAGGATACTGATCAGATCGGACTTACTGCAAATTGACCGCTCGTGCGATAAAAGGATTTGGAGCCGTTCCCGCGCTCGGGGAGCCGACCCTTGTCGCCGGGAGAACAGGCTAAAGAGGGTCATGCTGCTCTCCTGAACAGCTTAACGAACAAACGCTTCCGTTCCCCGTGGATGTTCATCGGAATGATCCGACCCCTGAGCCGGCGTGCGGCGTCGAGGTAGGCGCGCGCCGGAGCGCTCGCTACATTGCATAGCGTGATGGGCGAGCCGATATTGGAGGCGCGCAGGACCTCCTGGCTTTCCGGAATAATGCCTAGAAGCGGTGTAGAAAGGATGTCGAGAACATCTTCGATGTTGAGCATCTCGCCGCGCTTCGCACGTTGCGGGTCGTAGCGAGTGATGAGCATGTGTTTTTCAATTTGTTCGCCCTTCTCCGCCTTCTCAGTCTTGGAATCCAGGAGCCCGATGATACGATCGGAATCGCGCACAGACGATACTTCCGGATTGGTCACGATAACCGCGGCATCGGCGAACCGCATTGCAAGCGTTGCGCCCCGCTCGATACCTGCGGGACTATCGCATATGATCCAATCGAAAGTTTTCCGCAGCTCCTTGACGACCCCTTCAACACCCACCTCGGTGAGGGCATCCTTATCTCGCGTCTGCGAAGCCGGCAGCAGCCACAGCGTCTCTAATCTTTTGTCCCGGATCAGTGCCTGCGAAAGCTTCGCCGTACCCTGCACCACATTGATTAAATCGAAGACGACCCGCCGCTCCGCTCCCATCACCAGATCGAGGTTTCGCAGTCCCACGTCGAAATCGATCACGGCGACCTTCTGCCCTGCTTGAGCGAGTGCGGCACCTAGGGCCGCGGTGGACGTTGTCTTGCCCACACCGCCCTTGCCTGAGGTGACCACGAGGACTTTTGCCATCTTTCTATCTCCCATCAAATATCCAAGGCGTCTTCAAGCCAACATTGGGCGGACCGATTGCGAAGGTGCGTCCATTTGCTCGGCAGTGCAGTAATAGCCGTTGACCGAGATGAGCTCGGCTTCGTTCTTGCCGCAGAAAATCCGTGCGTAAGCGCATGGGGTCTTGCGGTTGAACGGCGATCGCGTTTGTCACGACTGCTCCTCAGCAGACCTTGAACCTACGGCAAGTTAACCGCGATTAGCACCCGTTAGGGTTAACGGACCGTTAACGATGATAACCTTGTTTGCCGCTGGTCTCGACGAGTTCGGCAACGAGATGGTTCGGCTCGTTTGGTTGAGGTCTGGACTTTGTGAGCGCGCGTCCGGCATCCATCACACCATCTCATCGCGGCAGGTGCGTGTGATGTAACGATAAGTCGCTCGTGGTTGGCACATCGGCGGGAGCGGTGCGCTGATGCCGCGCACTCATCCTGTCCCTAGAGCGGCCGCTTCACCCGATCTGCAACGGTTTGTGCTCTGCCTCGCATCGGTACACCAAAGTATCGACCAGCTCGGAGCCCAACTCGCGACCGATCAGCGCCAGATGGGAGGTGACATCGCGAAGCTACAGGCTGACGAGCAGGAAATTCTTCACAAGCTCTTAGCGACTCCGCTGCGGCCGGCCGCAGCCCCAACTCCCAAACCAGCCCCGGAGCTAGTTCTTATTTCCTAGCGTCACTTCGCCGCATCATACCCGCCCGCCAGCTCTACTCCAGCTACTCCAGCAGATAGGCTCCTGCCGCGGCTCATTCGCAAAGCGAATAGAAGGAGCGCAGTTCGCGTCCTTTCAAGAGCATCATGCCGGTGCTAAGCCCCCCATGATTAGTGATCCAGCTCCGGATTGTGGGTGGATATAGTTCAAATAACATGTTGGTCCCTTCCGTGCTCGTCGATCGCCCTCCCGTCTGATCATCAATCCAGCCAGCATGGAAACCGAGCACCGCGCGCTGAGTCACGCAGATTCTCTCCTTTGGGATTATTGTCGCTAACGTGCAGGCCGAAAAGCAATTTCCATCGATTATGATCCGCTCTCCTGAATCGCGTATTCTCGTAAACATCAGCAAGTATTGTCCAAGCGAGCCACCCATATCATTTTGAATGCGAGTGGCTGCAAATACCGGATGCACGATAGTTAGGGACAGAAATACGCCGACGAGATAAGCGTACAACCTCATTTTCGCCGCACCTCCGGTGGCCGGACGGTCACCGTTAACTCGGTGGGATGCCGAGTTGCATTTTTGCGTCGATATCCCGCTGCTTGCTCTCTTGAGTCTGTGCTCTGGTGCTGGCTCGCTGCTCGTTGAGACGCTTGCGACAATCGGAATATGCTTGGGTGCCGGGAGAGGCCCCGGACAACTGGCATGCCTGGTCATCTTGGGAGTCCAATGCCGCAGTTTGCTCACGGGTAGCGCACCCGCTGGTAACAACTGCCAGCGTCAGAACGACGGCTAACCACGTTTTTGCCATAGTCCCTTAATTTGGCTCTCGGTTCGCGCCCAAACTGTGGCCGTCGACGCCCGGCCGCCGGCGGTCGGGCCTTAGGCTGCCTCGACTCAAAGGGGGCAGCATATGTCCCTTAAGCCTACAAAATGCCCACCATGCTCGGAACTTGGTTGGCAGATCGTTGGCCGTTTGGCATTTACGCCCATATTCCGCCACTTTCAATCGGGGGGATCGATCTCTCGTCCACTCGACCAAAGCATTCGAAGTATGGTGCTCAACAGCCACACGCGAATGATTTTGCTTTTGCGGCGATAAGCGATGCACCACAGCCGAGTCGCCTTGTGTTATGTTAGGCTTAATGATTCGCGGAATACAGCTATGTGGCTGGTGCCTTCACTTGATGGAGGACTCTCATGCTCACGAACAGCAGGTACCTGAACGGTAGCCCCACGCGCTGCGCCTTTTGTAATCAGCCATTCCGTCTTCGCAACGGTTATTTTGAATCTTGGCGGGCGCCTAGCGGCGAGCATTTCTGCTCGGAATTTTGCGCCGACGACGCTGACGAAGCCCACTTCCAAAAGCTTCATGCCACCACGTTCTCAGTAGCTACTCATTCGACCCGATTCTCGGATTGCTGACCTGTCCGAGATGGGCGGACGTGCTGCAATGCCGTCAGTGGTCGAGTGCGGAAAAGTGCCAGGCAAAGTCGACGCAATCAGCGGTCGACCTGCTGCTTGGCGATCGGGCAGAGGCGCGCACATCCTCGGATTCATTTAAAGCAAAAAAGGCGCGCGTCGCAGTCGACACGGGCTCTATATTTCACTATCAGCATCGCTCGCTTTCCTGGCGAAAGGCCTCGGCAGCGAGGGGTGATATGATGCACATCGAGGAACGCGTACTGATTACCGGCGGCGCCGGCTTTCTCGGCTCCCATCTGTGCGAGCGCCTGTTGGCGGCTGGAGCCATGGTGGTTTGCGTCGATAATTTCTTCACCGGCGCGCGCCGCAATATTGAACACCTGCTCGATCACCGGCACTTTGAAGTGATTAGGCACGATGTCACCTTTCCGCTCTATGTCGAGGTCGACGAAATCTACAACCTCGCCTGCCCAGCCTCGCCGATCCATTACCAGCACGACCCGGTGCAAACAACGAAGACCAGCGTCCATGGCGCCATCAACATGCTGGGACTGGCCAAGCGCGTCCGGGCTAAAATTCTGCAGGCCTCGACCTCCGAGGTTTATGGTGATCCCACTGTTCATCCGCAGCCCGAGGACTATTGGGGACATGTCAACCCGGTCGGCCCGCGCTCCTGCTATGATGAAGGAAAACGCTGCGCAGAAACTTTGTTCTTCGACTATTGGCGCCAGCACCGTATGCCGATCAAGGTCGCGCGCATCTTCAATACCTATCGCCCGCGCATGCACCCGAACGACGGGCGGGTGGTCTCGAACTTTATCGTCCAGGCCCTGCTTGGCCGCGACATCACCGTCTACGGCGAAGGGTTACAGACTCGTTCGTTCTGCTATGTCGACGATTTGATCGATGGCCTTGTCCGACTGATGGCGACCCCAGCCAACGTCACCGGACCGGTGAATATTGGCAACCCTACCGAGTTCAAGGTGATCGAACTTGCTCAAATGACACTTGATCTCATCGGCTCGCGCTCGCGAATCGTCCATCGTCCGCTGCCGGAGAACGATCCAAAGCAGCGCCAGCCGGACATTTCGCTTGCGCAGAAGCTGCTCGACTGGAAGCCGCACGTCCCACTCAAGGAAGGCTTGGCCAAGACTATTGCGTATTTCGAACGGTTGCTCACCGACGAAGGCGTGCGCGCCCAGCTCGTCGAGGATTCGTGATGTCACGACCCCTGCCCTTTTCGCCCACTCACAATCGCCACCATTAGGTTCGATTGAAGAGTCCTCCCAATTCGCCGAGGACTTTATCTTATTTGGAAACCCAAAGGACGTTCCGCAATTTACATGCGAGCGCCCGCGGCACCGGCTGACCAGCGTCAGCCCTTGGGTCGTTAGGATAATCTAGACGACGATCGATCGCGCCTGTGAATGTTTCCCGGTCGCCTCATAGCGCCGTCGATAAACCTTAAGCCGAGTGACCCGCAAGGCCGCCACCCCGTAGCGGTCGATGCTCTCCTGCCAGGACATATATTCCTCCGCACTGAGTGCGTAGCGGCTGCAGGCCTGTTCGAGCGACAGCAGTCCCCCGCGCACGGCAGCGACCACTTCTGCCTTGCGCCGAATAACCCAGCGTTTTGTCCCAGGCCTCGGGAGGTCGGCGATAGTCAGCAGACCATAGGGTCCGTACACCGCTCTGCCGGGTCGTTGGAGTGATCCAGTCAGCATCTCGTCAGCCCTAAAACTGGCCAGAACAAGGATGGCAATTCTTGGTTAACATTTTGCTAACGGCTGGTCGCAGAGTTCCCGTTAGCACACGAGCAAGGGAATGCGAGGTTCCTCGATCTCCCGACCGGCTCAGTGCTAGCCAATGCCCAGTCACGTTCAACTGGCCGTTTGTTATCTCTTGCGAATCAGCTAGCATTGGTTGCCTGTTCCGTCACACTTCAGTTCCATGTTTGGCAAACGGAGTGTTTCCCGCGCTCCCCATTTCGCAGACTAGGCCGCTGGAGCCAACTCAAAGATCACACGGGGCTGACGGAAGGATGTTTGTCGGCCCCTTTCGGTATCGAGTCCAAAGCTCGATTGAGCCGTGCGAGTGGTCTGAGCATCAATTGAGCGAGGTCAAGGCTCGCTGGTCCTTGAAGGGCAGACAATGCAAACACGATGCGCATATTGCGGTGGCAAGTTTGGTCTCGTTCGGCGGCGATGGTTGAAAAACCAGTTTTGCTCGAAACGCTGCCGCGAGCAATTTCTCGCCCAGCTTGCTCAATACGGAGACCGGGCGCGACAGTGGTTGGATTTCCTAACTGCTAAGGTCACTCCATCGCCGCCCCAGGCTTAGCGCCGCGCGCCGATAGTGGTGTTCAGTGCACCCTCCCCCATTCATGATAGAGCAACGACTATAGAGAAAGAACTCAATCTGCCGCGGTTTGAACGCCGACGGCCGGTTTCCAGATAGATGCTCGTAAGCGGATCGTGCGGGTCGACGTCGATGTATTTATTTAGCAGCTCAGAAGAGCTGTTATAACCTCATTCTTCCATAGCACCTTGGGCGATGGCGGGAGCAGATTTGTTTGCTTCTTCCGGAATTTCCGCGAGAGCCTTGCTGGGCTCTTCTGCAGGCTTCACGCTTCCGTATCTTGAGCTTGCCGAACGTGGTTGCGTGCTCGCCCCGAGCGGCACAACAACACCGACCTTGTTACTGCTGGCGGAACAGATGGAGAGTACGGCCATTACGACTAAGATCGTGGCAAGAATCGCCGTTCGGCTTATCATCACCCTCAATCCTTTTAGAGCTCCCAGGAATGCTTCGAATCAGGATACCCGCTAAAAAATTGCGCACCGAGAATGATCTTGCACAGTCTGTAGCTCCCAGAGCGCTGCTGCTTGCAGTCGGCGCAGCACGCTCATGAGAAGAGCACTCAAATTATTAGAACAAGTAATTCAATGACCACAATCCCGAACACCAACACTGCAAACGCTACGGCATCGTATTCCAGCCAAATAGGCATGATCGCCCCCCACCGTCCGCTCCCAACTGATTTGCAAAATGGTTTATTAAGGTTACCAAATCGTTGCCGGGGGCGTTGTATTTCAGTTGGCCCACTGCATCAGCCGCCACGACAAGCGCCTTGGATTGGCCCTGATGTAAGGGAGCAATAGCAGTTTCTGCGAATCAGAGTTTGCCCTGCACCACCCCGCAGGGGCCTCTTTTTTCACGAGCCAATCTTTTGGTCGTGCGGTCGTGGCTTATAACGCGCCGGCCGGTGGAAAGTAGAGCCAGCCACTTTAAAAAAACTCCTACAATCCCTACAGTGCTGGCCCCCAGACTGCGAGCAAGAGAGCAGTGCTAAGGCACACGAAGATTGCAAGACTAATAAAATCGATGAGACGCTGCATCACGAAAACGCCGCAGGAGTTAAAGATATTGCTTGTTTCGCATCACATCGGTTGAAAAACCGTAAATGGGCCCTCGCCCTGCGTTCTGCTGGCGCGTTACTTCATTCAATTGCCATTTAAGTCACCGCGAATATACCCGGCTGCGAGGATCGCGGTAAATAGTTAAGCTACGCGGAGGAAGCCGTACAAAGCAGCGACCGATTCTTTATTGCCAACGCCAATACCGTGCTCGCGAAGAATTCCATACCTGTTCGCTGGACGAGGCAGAGCGAGGTCTTACTGACGTCGCTGGTCCTCACCGCTCACTTCGTCAAGATACGTCGGGATATCGCTTCATGCACGGGCTCGAACTCCGCGAACGGTTGAAATACAAATGCCTCGACCGATCCGGATTGCGTCTTCGCTCCTGGTCGCACCGAGACCGGTCGATTGTGGGTCTATACGCGTGACGATCGGCCTTTGGGTGGACCCGATCCGCCGGCAGCCTACTTCTACAGTCCCGATCGCAAGGCGGAGCCACGTACGTGATAAGGCGTCAGCAGCGCGAGCAAAACTGGCACCGCCTCCCCGCCGGTCTTCGCGGTTCTCGTAGTATGCATTTACCATAAAAACGGTGAAAGCTTTACTCAAGTTGCGAAGTATAGTTTATTATTACTTAAGTGTGACATTTAGTTTTAAATCACTACTGGAAACATCAGAAGCCGTCCGCAGGGGTAAGAACCTACAGGTTTTCGATTGAGCTATTTTGATTGACGGCAATCTTAAACAGTTCGACAGAGACGTAATGGGGACCCCGTTCATGAGCGATCCGATTAGCAACGACGAAAATAGCGGGCATCCTGATGCAGCAAACCGGTTACGGGAGCAGCCACGCATGCCCTCGGCTGCGCAGCTCCGCGGTGCCGCGCCGCCATTCTCCTTGCGCGCCCGCGGCCACGATGATCAGAGATCGCCTTCCTACCGCGGAAGCTTGGAAAATGAGGTGCGCCGACAAATGTACGAACCCGAAGCTATGCCACGACCGCAACGCAAACCCTTCTCCGCGCTGACCTTTTTGAGCTGGCTTGCGATCGTAGCCGCATGCACGGCAGTTCTGATCATGGTGATCGCCGCGAGCACGAAGCCCTTCTGGCAAGGAGTAGGTGCGCAGCGCGATGCCAGCTCGGAGGCACCCCAGGCGTCCAGATTGTCTGATCGCCTCGCGATGATACCGGCTCCGGTGGATGACGCTGCGGGAACTGCGGCAGCGGCTAGAGCGCAGCAGTCCAGCAGCGTGCAGTCGCAGCATTCTCGCTTCGCAGTGCTGGAGCAAAAAGCCATCAACTTTCCCGTTCGGGGCGTAACCGACAGCGAAATTCGGTTTGGAATTTCGGCGCCCTTTAGTGGCCCTGCCAAGGAGCTCGGCCAAAATATGAAGCTGGGCATCGATGCCGCGTTCAACGTGGCCAATACGAATGGGGGAGTACACGGCCGACAGCTTCGGCTTATCGCAGTTGACGATGGCTACGGGCCCGCCCGCACCGCCGAAACCATGAAGCAGCTCTATGAGCAAGATCAAGTTTTCGGAATCGTTGGCAATGTCGGGACCCCCACCGCGGTTGTCGCACTGCCTTACGCGCTGGACCGCCGGATGCTGTTCTATGGAGCATTCACCGGTGCCAGCTTGCTCAGGCGTGACCCTCCCGATCGCTACGTTTTCAACTACCGGGCCAGCTACGCCGAGGAGACTGACGCTGTCGTGCGTTATTTGGTCAAGGTGCGACGGTTGAGGCCGGAGCAGATCGCCGTATTTGCTCAGCAAGACTCCTACGGAGACGCGGCTTTGCCGGCGTCGCCAAGGCGATCCGCTCGCTGCAGGGGGGCACTGACAGCACAATCTTGCGTCTCAATTACAAGCGTAACACAGTGGACGTTGACGAGGCTGTTTCACAGCTCCAAAAGTACCGGATCCCAATAAAGGCGGTAGTCATGGTGCCTGCGTATCGGGCGGCAGCAAGATTCATTGAGAAGACACGCGACCTGTACCCGAGTATGATTTACACCAGCGTGTCATTCGTGGGCAGCACCGCTTTAGCTAATGAGTTGATGTTGCTAGGCCAGAAGTACGCAACGGGAGTGATCGTGACGCAGGTGGTGCCGGCGGTTGACGGCCACTCCTCGGTGGTCCTCGATTATAAGTCAGCACTCAGCAAATATTTCCCCGGGGAGCCGCCGGACTATGTGTCTCTTGAAGGTTACGTGGCGGGCAGCGTCTTGGTGGAAGCGTTGAAACGAAACGGGCCTCGGCTCGACACCGAAAGATTGGTGGACAGTTTTGAGAATCTTCATGATTTCGACATGGGTATTGGAACTCCTGTAACATTCGGGCTGAGTGAGCATCAAGGCGTGCACAAAGTTTGGGGTACGGAACTCGATGCGACGGGGCATTACCAACCCGTCGATCTGCAGTAGCTTCGTCAGCAAACCATCAAACCTAATGGCGTCGTCAATAGACCTCTGAATTGGCATATATTGGTCGGGGCGCATAGGTCTTAGAGCAGATTCCGGTCATGTATGAACATAGCCGGCGTGACGCAGGAAATTCCTACATTCTTGTGGCGTGAAAGTCTTCACCACGCGACCGATTCTGCGCAACAGGCCCGTAATAGTGTGCTCGGCGGCCTTGCGCAGATGCGCCTTCAATTTGCTGAAGGCCATCTCGATCGGATTGAGATCGGGCGAATGGGGCGGCAAATAAAGCAGTGTCGCCCCCGCCGCTTCAATCGCTTCCCTGACACCTGTCACCTTGTGGACCGGCAGGTTGTCCATCACGACGATGTCGCCGCGCTTGAGGGTCGGAACAAGGCATTGCTTCACATAAGCGAGAAACAAGGGTCCGTTCATGGCGCCCTCAAGAACGAAAGGTGCGGTCATCCCGCGCAGACGCAGGCCGCCGACAAATGTGATGGTTTTCCAGTGCCCGTGCGGCGCGTAATCGACCAGCCGCTCGCCGATGGGACCGCGGCCGTAAAGTCGCACCATGGCACTGTTGGTCCAAGTCTCATCGATAAAGACCAACCGTGCCGGGTCGAACATGCACTGTTCGCGCATCCAGCGTCGGCGCGCCCTGCGAATACGGCCTAGCCATTGGTTCCCCCTTCAAGCGAATCAATGCGCCAGAATCGCTGATTCGCAGTCGCTTGGGAATCCACCAAGATCAACCCGATTCAATCCGACCGGAAAATGCTCTAGTCTTCGCCGGAGCGGCGTGGTTACGCCAAAATCGAGCCGCCCAAAAAGAGCACGACAAAGGCCAAGAGAGCGGCCAAGAAGAAGCAAGGGGCCGAGCGAATGGTCAAGCAGGACTCAGCTTGGCACTGGCCCTCGCTGGTACAGCCGACCCATCTCGGACATGCCATGGTGCTTGGGCACAGAAACGCGTCTTCGCAGACTTGTTGCGAAATGGAGTGATGGCTCAATGCGCTGAGAGATTAGATTAAATTCCTGGATCATCGAGTCACTGGAACGTCGGCCGGAGGTCGGCCGCCCCCTGCCGCGCCCACAGGGGGTGCGGCGGGTGCGGTGGCAGTGCTTGGCGCTTTGCCCGCCAGTACCACCGTGCGAGTTCCGACGTGGACACGATTATAAAGATCCATGATGTCCCTGTTGGTCAGCCTTATGCAGCCCGAGGACACAAACGTTCCAATGGTGGATGGCTGATTGGTGCCGTGGATACGATACACCGTCCTGCCGAGATAAAGCGCGCGCGCACCGAGCGGATTGCCTGGGCCGCCGGCCATGAAACGCGGCAGATAGGGCTGGCGACCGATCATCTCTTCGGGTGGGCGCCAGTCGGGCCATTCCGCCATTCTCGATATCTTTTCGGTGCCGGCCCACGTGAATCCTTCGCGCCCAACTCCGATACCATAACGCAGCGCCTTGCCGTTGCCGAGTACCAAATAGAGATATGTGTTTGCTGTCTCGATGATGATCGTGCCAGTTGCTTCCTTGGTCCGGTAATCAATCAGCGTCCGGCGGAGGTGTGGCGGCAGTTCTTTCTCCGGATTGCTCTCCGGCTGCAGGTCGGGCGGCAAATCAACGACGTGTGAGCGCTGGTCACCTCCGAGCGATCCGGTTACGTCCATCTCGGGCCCGATCGGTATGGGCGGACGAAGCCCGTACTGCCGCTCTGACTCTGCGGCCGGCGGAGCCGCAGTGCCGGTAGGCGAGAGCGAAACCGAAGGGCGCGGCGGATAGTACTGCGCCCGTGCTTGACCGCTTGGCCATGCGACTCCAATCAAAAGGGCCGAAATGGCACCCACTGTGCGGAGAACCATTCTCCCTCCGATAATCACGCCCAAGGCACCCCTCAAGACCATCCTAATCAATATATGACTAACAATTTGATAATTCGCACAACACGACCCCGAAGCCGAGCGGTGACGATCATGGCCGGCAATCGTTCCGAGCTGACAGACGCCGGCATTCTTCAATCTGGAGCCGGACGACGAATCTTTTGCCACAGGGGATGCGCCACTTAAGGCCGATCTTCCTCGAAACCGCGAGAGCTGTTCGGGGAGATCATGCCGGGAAGGCCCGAAGCGGAAACCTAGCAACGAATGCGAGTATGGCCACTATTGACCATTGAACCAGAGTGCCAGCAACTCGTGCCGCGCGGGAGAAGACGCGAACCATTCCGATTCCAGACGTAACTGATGAACATCATCGGCCGAGTGGTGCGCTCACTCTCCCGCCCCAGGTCTTACAAGCAGGAATTTCCTAAAAGTTTAATCGTCCCGAAAATCTCCGGATGACTATTAGAAGCCAATTTTTCCGAGGCCGAGAGCTCGTTTAAAGAAATCCCTGCAGTCTGGGTTCAGAAGTATGACATCAATCATCACAGGAGAACCCAAAATGTCTAGCTGGCATCATGCGAGCGCGTCTATGGTGGTTGTTGCACTACTGCTTG
>Ga0182033_10000549_pt1 | contig 18013 bp, 15 predicted proteins | sample tim00Cox0000000H_FD_125968 | JGI IMG/M metagenome (GOLD analysis project Ga0182033, IMG submission 125968) | Lab enrichment of tropical soil microbial communities from Luquillo Experimental Forest, Puerto Rico - timezero.00C.oxic.00.000.00H | ecosystem: Environmental > Terrestrial > Soil >...
CCACAGCCAATGCATGCGGCCGCCTCCATCGAAAGATCAGCTTCAGTCTTCGGTACCGGCAACGAGTTGGCTTCGGGCGCCGAACCGGCTCGTGCCGTGACATATCCACCGGCTTCGATGACGTGGTCAAGAGCGCTGCGATCCACGGCAAGGTCCTTAATTACCGGGAAAGCCCTCGCCCGGAACGGTTCAATCCAGATCGTGCCGCCGCCTTTAAACTGGCGCATGTAAAGCTGGCAGGTTGTCCTTGCCTTGCCGGGCCCATGAGGGATGCCGTTGATGACGAGGGAACACATACCGCAAATCCCTTCCCGGCAATCGGAGTCGAACGCAATCGGCTCTTCGTTGCGGGCGATCAATCCTTCGTTCACGATATCCAGCATCTCCAGAAAGGATGCTTCTTCCGGAATATCATCGGCCTTGTAATCCACGAACGAGCCGGTCGTTTTGGCGTTCTTCTGGCGCCAGACTTTCAGCGCAAAGTTCATTTGTAGCTCCTTTGAGCAAGCTTCACATTCTCAAATACTAAAGGCTCCACATTGCGGGTCGGTCGCTGATCCATGCCGTTGAATTGCCAGGCCGCGACATGACAAAATTCATCATCATTCCGAAGGGCCTCTCCATCTGGGGTCTGGTATTCAACGCGAAAATGGCCTCCGCACGATTCATTGCGTTCATATGCGTCCAGACACATCAATTCCGCGAATTCGAGAAAATCGGCAACCCTTCCGGCATGTTCCAAAGACTGGCAGAAATCCTGGCTGTCGCCAAGAACATTGACGTTTTGCCAGAACTCTTCGCGGATCTCGGGAACTTGTTGCAACGCCTCTTTCAGACCGGAAGCGGACCGCGCCATCCCACATTTGTTCCAAAGCAGCAGACCAAGTTCCCGATGGAAAGTCGTTACAGTTTTTTTGCCCTTGATTGATAGAAGCTTAGCAATACGATCACGAACCTCCTGTTCGACAGCCTTGAATTCGGGACGATCCAGAGAGGTCTTTTTGCCCATTTGTGTGGCAAGATAGTTGCCGATGGTATACGGGATCACGAAGTAGCCGTCCGCAAGCCCTTGCATGAGCGCGCTCGCACCCAGGCGATTTGCGCCGTGGTCGGAGAAATTAGCTTCACCGAGGACGTGCAGCCCCGGGATGGTACTCATCAGGTTATAGTCAACCCAGAGACCGCCCATGGTGTAATGCACCGCGGGATAAATCCGCATCGGGCCTTTGTAAGCGTCCTCCGCAGTGATGTTGTGATACATGTCGAAGAGATTGCCGTATCGCTCTCGTATCGTCTGTTCGCCGAGTCGCTTGATAGCGTGTGTAAAATCGAGATAAACGCCAAGTCCCCCCGGGCCCACACCCCGGCCTTCGTCGCAGGCCTCTTTGGCACTGCGGGAAGCGATATCGCGCGGAGCAAGATTCCCGAAGCTTGGATATTTGCGCTCTAGATAGTAATCCCTTTCTTCTTCCGGAATTTGCTGAGGTGGCCGCGTATCGCCCTTCTTTTTCGGAACCCATACCCGGCCATCATTGCGCAGTGATTCCGACATCAGCGTCAACTTTGACTGGTACGAACCGGCGACCGGAATACAGGTGGGATGGATCTGCGTGTAGCAGGGATTGGCAAACAGAGCGCCACGCTTGTAAGCGCGATAACTCGCCGAGACGTTGCATCCTCGGGCATTAGTCGACAGGTAAAAAGCATTGCCGTATCCGCCAGTCGCCAGAATCACCGTATCCCCGGCATGCGAAGCAATCTGACCTGTAACCAGGTCGCGGACAACTATCCCTTTGGCATGGCCATCGACCAGGACTAAATCGAGCATTTCCGTACGGGGAAACATTTTCACTCCGCCCAGGGCGACCTGGTGCGCCAATGCCTGGTAGGCTCCCAGCAGCAGTTGCTGTCCGGTTTGGCCTCGGGCATAAAACGTCCTCGAGACCTGGGTTCCTCCGAATGACCGGTTGGCGAGCAGTCCGCCATATTCCCGAGCAAAAGGGACGCCTTGGGCGACGCATTGATCAATGATCAGGTTGCTGACTTCCGCCAGGCGATAGACGTTCGCTTCCCGGGACCGAAAATCTCCCCCTTTAATGGTATCGTAAAAAAGACGGAAGACGCTGTCCCCGTCGTTCTGATAATTCTTCGCCGCATTGATGCCTCCCTGTGCGGCAATGCTGTGCGCACGGCGGGGCGAGTCCTGGAAGCAAAAACATTTAACGTTGTAGCCAAGTTCTGCGAGCGTAGCCGCTGCGGATCCGCCCGCGAGCCCGCTTCCCACAACGATGAGGTCAAACCTTCGTTTGTTGTTGGGACTGACCAGCCTTGACTCATGACGATGTTTTTCCCACTTCTTCTCCAGTGGTCCGGACGGAATTTTTGAATCGAGTGTTGTTGTCATGGGCCCTGTTTGATAAAGCTAAGAAGGATGATTTTCTCGCTAACCGACGACTGATAGAAAGCCACGCACGAGTTTTCGGAGAACTTTCTTTCGAGAGCCGGGAAAAAGGTCGCGACCGACATATTGCCAGACTATTTAGTAAATCTAATAGAGTCAATAGCCGCTGTCCTCCATTGCATGCCGCGTGTCACAAAGCGTGTTCTTGAACCGGTTCAATCTCCCGCTCCCGCTCAATCCGATCTTTTCTTTTACAAGCTCAGTTGTAATATGCTGCGCTAACTATGAAACGTCTGTCTTTCCTGCTCTTCTGCGCGGTCCTGGCTGTTGCCGGTTCGGTATTTGCACAAGAAACCATCAAAATCGGCGAGTTCGGCTCGCTGAGCGGAGATAATGCCAGTTTCGGTATCTCGCAGAATAACGGGGTTCAAATGGCGACCGAAGAAATAAACGCCGCGGGAGGGGTACTTGGCAAGAAGATCGACCTCATCGTCGAGGACAATATGACCAAGCAGGGTGAAACGACTACGATCGCGCGCAAATTGATCTCTCAGGATCACGTCGTTGCGATCATCGGTGAAGTCGCTTCCTCGAAGACCCTGGAAGCCGCGCCGATCGCGCAGGCCGCCAAAATACCGCTTATCGCCACAGCGGCTACTAATCCCAGGGTCACGCAAACAGGTGACTATGTTTTTCGGGTTTGTTTTACGGATGATTTTCAGGCGGTTGTTATTGCTCGGTTTGTTCTGGAAAAGCTGAAGGAGAAGAACATTGCCTTCATGACAGATGTGAAACAGGACTACAGCGTTGGCCTGACAAATATCGCCAAGGATTACCTTGTGAAAAACGGCGGAAACATTGTCAAGGAACAAAGCTACAGCTCGGGCGATAAGGATTTCCGCGCGCAACTCACAGATATTAAGTCAGCCAATCCCGACGTCATCATTATTACCGGTTACTATCCCGAGGCATCGCTCATAGCAAAGCAGGCAAGGCAGTTTGGGATCAAAGCGACGCTGGTCGGGGGCGACGGATGGGATGGCTCCTCTTTGATTCCCGTGGGTGGTAAGGCGATCGAAGGGGCGTTCTTTTCGAATCACTTTTCGACTGAAGACAAGTCTCCGCTCGTTCAGGATTTCGTGAAAAAGTACAAGCAAAAGTACAACGCGGTTCCGGATGCCTTTGCCGCGCTTGGGTACGATGCGGCAAAGCTTTTGGCCGATGCCATCAAGAGGGCGGGGTCAACTGATTCCGAAAAGATTCGAGCCGCAATTCAAGACACAGAAAATTTTCCGGGCGTTTCAGGCAAGATCACCATCGGCAAGGATCGAAACGCCGTAAAATCGGCAGTCATTGTTACGATCAAAGATGGTGCGCTTAAATACGCCGAAACCATCGAGCCGAAAAGCTAGTCCCTTTTGGGGTCATGTCTTAACTTTCAACATTTCCCATGTTTGCTCAGGACGCGAGGTGCCACGCCAAATGAGAGGTTGCCGCAAATGTTGAAAGTTGAGACATGACCCCGTCCCCCCAAAAATGAAATTTTTTTTGGCGCTTTTGGCGTGGGCTTCGGTATCGGCGTCGCTTTGGGCTCAAACTTTAAAGATAGGAGAGGTCGATCCGCTTACCGGTGGTATCTCACAGTTTGGAATAGGGTGCCATCGCGGAATTGCCCTGGCTACCGAAGAACTGAATGCCGAAGGGGGCGTTCTTGGTAAAGAGATCGAGTTGGTTACGGAAGACGATCAGTCCAAGCCGGGCCAAAGTGCGACAGTCGTCCGCAAACTGATTACTCAGGATAAAGTCATCGCTATCCTCGGGGATGCGACATCATCGGCTACTCTCGAATGCGCTCCGATTGCTCAGAGCGACAAAATCCCGATGATCACCCCGAGCGCGACAAATCCGCGCATCACAGAGGTAGGTGATTTCATTTTTCGCGTTTGTTTCCTCGACGAATTCCAGGGTCGCGTGATTGCCCGATTCGCAAGAAACAATTTGAAGGCGCAGAATGTCGCAATTCTTACCGATACAAAGCAGGACTATAGCGTCGATCTCGCAAAGTTCTTTAAGGATGAATTCACCAAGCTAGGCGGCACAATCTCAGTCGACCAAAGTTATGCGACGGGTGACACCGATTTTCGCGCGCAGTTGACTTCGATCCGAGCAGCTAAGCCCGATGCGATTTGCGTGCCGGGTTACTACCAGGAGGTCGGTCTTATTATCAGGCAGGGACGCCAGATTGGGCTGAAAATGCCGTTTATCGGATGCGACGGATGGGCAAATCAAGCCTTGCTCGATATCGGCGGCAAGGCCGTTGAAGGGTGCTATTTTACGAATCATTTTTCGCCCGATGACCAGGCGCCAAACGTCAAACAGTTTGTTGAAAAGTACCGGCAAAAATATGGGTCGGTGCCCGATACCTTTGGGGCTCTCGGCTATGATGCGGCACGCCTGCTTGCTGCAGCCATTCAGCGAGCCGGCACAATTGAAGCAACCGCTGTCCGGGATGCCTTGGCAAAAACCGCCGATTTTGAAGGTGTGACCGGTCGGATTTCATTCGATGCGAATCGAAATGCTTCAAAACCTGGGTTAGTTGTAACCATTAAGAATGGCAGGTTTGAAATTGCTGAGAGAATCGAGCCCTAGCGAGGCCGCGCCTCAGACCGGCGAGGTTTAGGGGTTAGCAAGGCCACGTGAGAGCAGCATCGCTTGGGTGAAGCGGCCTCGCTTGAGTTCTGAATCCTGATTCCTTGAATTGCTTTAGTTTTGCGATTTGATTTTGCCATGGGTTTGCAACGAGTCTGTTCTAGATCGGAACTCGCTCCGGGAGGCGTGAAACGGCTGGACGAACCCCCTGTCGCAGTTTTCAGGGTGGGGGATTCCTATTTTGCCATCAGCGATGTCTGTACCCACGAATGGGCACGCCTGTCTGAAGGTGAAGTCGACGGTGAAACGGTCGTTTGCCCCCTGCACGGCGCTTGCTTTTCGCTGAGCACCGGCGAAGCACTCTCTTTACCCGCCGTCGACCCTGTCGAGACGTTTGCCGTCATTTTGCAGGGCGACGACATTTACGTGGATCTCTAAAAGAGGCCGAACTTGAATAGCAGGGTGCCTCCCTGGTAGCCTGAGCGGGTTTATGCGCTGGAAAAGTCTGGTATGTATAGCGTTGCTGGCGGCTCGAGCAGGAGCCCAGGAGGATATCAAGATCGGAGAGGTGAATCCGATTTCCGGCGCGATTGGTCAATACGGCACGACTTGCCATCGAGGTATCCAGCTCGCGATCGAGCAGGCGAATCAAGACCGGGGGGTGTTAGGAAGAAAGATCTTGCTTCTGACCGAAGACAACCAATCGAAACCGGGCGAGACTTCCACGATCGTGCGAAAATTTATAACCCAGGACAAGGTCGCCGTTATAGTAGGCGACCTCACCTCTTCGGCGACGCTCGAGGGCGGGCCGATCGCGCAAGCGGCGAAGATTCCTATGGTAACGCCTTTGGCAACAAACCCGAAGGTGACCGAAATCGGTGATTATATTTTTCGGGTCTGTTTCATTGACGAATTCCAGGGTCGCGTGATGGCGCGTTTCGCACTGGAAAATCTGAAGGCAAAAAGAGCTGCTCTTCTAACCGACTCTAAACAGGACTATAGCGTCGGCTTGAGTGGTTTTTTCAAGCAAACCTTTGTCAACGGATCGGGAACGGTGGTTCGTGAACAAAGCTACTCCAGCGGGGATACCGATTTTCGTGCTGTCCTGACCTCCTTGAAGGCGGCTCAGCCTGACGTGGTGTTTGTTCCAGGCTACTATCCTGAGGTGAGCCTCATTCTGAAACAAGCGCGGCAACTTGGGATAACCGTTCCGTTTATTGGGTGTGAGGCCTGGGACAGTCCGACGTTGCTGAATGTCGCCGGCAAGGCGGCGGATGGCTGCTACTTTTCGAACCAATTCTCACCGGACGACCCAAGCCCGGTCGTCCGGGATTTTGATCAGATTTATCGATCGAAATTCGGCACCCGCCCTGACAATTTTGCGGCACTTGGGTATGATGCGGCGCGGGTAGTCCTGGACGCGATCAAGCGGGCCGGATCGACCCAACCGTCGGCGATCCGGGATGCTCTTGCGCAAACAAAAGATTTCCCCGGGGTCTCGGGAGACATCACGATCGATCCCAATCGGAATGCTTCCAAACCGGTGGTAGTTCTTGCGATCAAAGACGAGCGGATCCAGTACTTTGAGAAAATTAATCCTGATTGAAGGGTTGGCGCATCGAGTCACAAGTGCTCTCATGTTACGGCGGCTTCTCGGGGTGAGTGCTATTTGTCTGGCCTCAAGCTGTTGCGTGATTGCCGGCGTCAAAATTGGTGCGGTAACCTGTTTGACAGGTGCGCTTTCAAGTTTCGGCGTTTCCAGTGTTCAGGGTGCAAAATTGGCCGTCGAAGACATAAACGCTAGTGGAGGCCTGCTCGGCGAGCCGATTGAATTGATCGTGGAAGATAATGGATCCAAGGCGGGAGAGGCGGCCACAATTGCTCGCAAATTCATTTCGCAAGACAAGGTCGCTGCCATCCTGGGAGATCTAACCTCGTCCGCGACAATGGAGGTGGCGCCTTTGGCCCAAGCTGCGAAAATCCCGCTCTTGACACCCTCGGCCACCAATGTGGCAATCACCCGAATCGGCAACTATATTTTCCGAAGTTGCTTCATCGATCCGTTCACTGGGAAGGTCATGGCGCGATTTGCTCTTGATCACCTCCAGGCAAAGCGAGCGGTTCTCCTGACCGATGTCAAACAGGACTACAGCGTCGGTGTCTCCGACGTGATACGTAGCTATTTCACTGAAAATGGAGGCCAGATCATCGCTTCGCTAGCCTACAGCAGCGGGGACACGGATTTCCGAACGCAGCTCACCGAGGTTCGAGGCCGGCGCCCTGATGTCATCTTTCTTCCTGCTTATTATACCGAAGCTGCCCTGATCCTTCGTCAAGCGAGACAACTTGGCATCGGCGCGCCGTTTGTGGGCGGCGAGGGCTGGGATTCGCCTGTCCTCGTCCAGATTGCAGGGAAGAGCGCCGATGGGAATTATTACACCAACCATTTCTCTGCCGCAGACCCTTCGGAGCGTGTAAAGGCGTTTGTTGATCGATATCGCGCAAAATATCACGCAACGCCGGATGCGTTAGCCGCTCTCTGGTATGATGGTGCACGGCTTCTCTTTCTTGCGGTGAAGAGAGCCGGTTCGGCCGATCCCGAAAAGATTCGCGATGCTCTGGCTTCCACCCGCGATTTTGAGGGAGTGACCGGATCCATTTCGATTGATGAAAATCGAAACGCCTCCAAGCCCGGGGTGATCTTGACCATTCAAAATGGTGAAACAAGAATGGTCCAGCAGGTCAGGCCCTGAGAATTGTGAAATGGATAGACTGATCGAGATCGTACAACAGCTCGTCAATGGCGTTTCTCTCGGCTCGATCTATGCCTTGATCGCTCTCGGCTATACGATGGTCTACGGTGTGCTTCGCTTCATCAATTTCGCTCACGGCGACATCTATATGCTTGGAGCCTATTCGGGCTACCTCCTCGCACCTTATTTTGCGCATTTCTTCAAGTTCGGGGAGTTCGATACGTTTACGCCTCAGAACACGCTTTTTATCCTTTCTGGCGCCGGCCTGGTCATGGTGCTTTCGATGGCTATCTGTGCAGTAATTGGAGTGCTGATAGAGCGAATCGCTTATCGGCCGTTGAGGCAACGGCCGAGGCTGAACGTTTTGATTACGGCGATCGGCGTCTCACTTTTTCTGCAGAATATGACTCAGTACCGGCTCGGCGCCGATCCCAAGGCTTTCCCTCAATTGATTCCTATCCATGTCGTGGGGGGGCTTGGAAATCTGACCATTCTCACTTCGCAACTCGCAATCATTCTGGCCACGATCCTGCTGCTGATTGTTCTGCGGCTTATCGTCATGAAGACCAAGATGGGCTTGGCGATGCGGGCACTATCGCTCAATCCGACTGCCTGCTCCATCATGGGCGTCAATAACGACGTGGTGATCTCGTTTACTTTTGCGTTGGGTTCGGCGCTGGCAGCTGCAGCCGGTATTCTTGTGTCGATGGATTCGCCCTCCATTAATCCGCTGATGGGAAATTTGCCGGGGATCAAGGCATTTGTAGCCGCGGTTCTGGGAGGCATCGGCAATATACCGGGCGCTGCGCTGGGCGGATTAATTATCGGAATCTTGGAGACGCTGGTCGTAGCGATAGGTTTTCCGCAGTGGAGGGATGGAATTGCCTTTGCCGTTTTGATCGTGATTCTCCTTTTCAAGCCAACCGGCATTCTCGGAAGAGTCGAGCGAGAAAAGGTATGAGTCGCGCTTTACTTGTTCTCGTCGCAGCCTTGCTCGTTTGCCTATCGGTTTCCCTGTTTGGCGAGAATTTGATCGCTTCCCGTTACGCCTACTATTACGACATTCTCATCACGATCGGCATCAACGTGATTCTGGCGACGAGCTTGAATCTTGTGAATGGGTATACCGGCCAGTTTTCTCTTGGTCATGCCGGCTTTATGGCAGTCGGCGCCTACGCATCCGCAAGTTGGTCAAATCATCTCGATCCGTATCTGCTTGCATCGATCGGCGGTGCGAACAGCCCGTTCGCGACGAATGTTGCGTTTCTCATTTCAATGCTGTTGGCCGGAAGCCTTGCTGCGATTGCCGGGTTCGCGGTGGGTGTTCCTTCCCTCCGATTGAAGGGAGATTATCTGGCAATTGCTACTCTTGGCTTTGGCGAGATCATCCGCGTGGCAATACTCAATACGGACTTCCTCGGAGCGTCTCGGGGTCTGAGCGTAGCCGGAAGTTACACCAATCTCTTCTGGACCTATGGCTCTGTCGCGATCTGCGTCTACGTAGTGCTCGGCCTCGTTCATTCAACTTATGGACGCGGGTTTCTGACGGTGCGCGACGATGAGGTTGCAGCCGAAGCGATGGGAATAAATACGACCAAGTATAAGGTGATGGCCTTTGTAGTTGCTTCGTTCTTCGCTGGCATCGCCGGGGCTCTTTACGCCCATTTTAAAGCGTTCCTTACGCCTGAGGGATTTAATTTTTTTCGTTCGGTCGACGTCGTCGTCTTTGTAATACTGGGTGGGATGGGCAGTACGATCGGAGTGATCATTGCCGCTATCATGCTGACCCTTCTGCCTGAACTGCTTCGCGCACTGGCTCACACGCAGTTTGTTCCACCTGCCTACCAGGGGTTGCTGGAGAACCGCCTCATCCTTTATTCGCTCCTTTTGATCACCTTGATGCTCACTCGGCCTCAAGGGCTGTTTGGTGATCCGGTCGCGATCCGAAAGCGATTCACCCGATCACGAGGAAATTGATGGATAGCCTCCTCAAATTGGACAGGTGCACGATCCGGTTCGGCGGTCTAACCGCGGTCGCCAACTTTACTATGGAAGTCGGGCGACGGGAGCTCGTGGGTTTGATTGGCCCGAACGGGGCGGGCAAAACCACAGTCTTTAACATGGTGACCGGAGTCTATCCGCCGACGGACGGGCACGTTCTGCTGGGTGGCGAACCCTTAAACGGATTGAAGCCTTATGCAATCACCGGCAAGGGAATAGCGCGCACTTTCCAGAATATCCGGCTCTTCATTTCGCTCAGCGTTTTAGACAATGTCAAGGCTGCTTTCAATCTCCATCTGAAGCATGGGCCCATGCATGCGTTGACTCGCGGAAGAGCATTTTTACGGGAAGAACATGAAATCGAAAACCGCACGCTGGAGTTGCTCAAAATTTTCAATCTAGATCGCTACAGAGATGCCATGTGCAGAAGTCTTCCTTACGGCGACCAGCGTCGGCTCGAGATAGTCCGGGCTTTGGCGACTCAACCCAAATTGCTCCTGCTGGACGAACCAGCCGCGGGGATGACTCCTACGGAGAAAAGCAATTTGATGCGATTGATAGAATTCGTGCAGGAAACCTTTGACATTTCCGTGCTTCTTGTTGAACACGACATGCGTGTTGTAATGGGCATTTGCAAGAGGATTTATGTTCTTGATCACGGTATAAAGATCGCAGAGGGAACTCCGGAAGAGATACGGCGAGATCCAAACGTAATCGAAGCTTATCTGGGCGAAGGACCTAGCGAGGCCGCACCTCAGACCGGCGAGATGTAGAGAAGTGGACTTGTGAAAAGACGGGATCCATTCCCGCAGGCCGCTCAGACTCGCAGAACAACAAGAAACGATTAATGCTTCAAATCGAAGAGCTTGAGGTCGCTTACGGTTCGATTATCGCCTTGCATCGCGTTTCGCTGCGTGTCCAGGAAGGCAAGATCATTACTCTCGTTGGCAGTAACGGTGCCGGGAAATCAACCACTCTTCGCGCCATTTCCGGCCTGATCCGCACGCGTCACGGTAAAGTGCTCTACGAAGGGGAGAATATCACAAATCGGCCGCCCCATCGGATTGTCGGAATGGGCATAACTCAGGTGCCGGAAGGACGTATGATTTTTTCGAATCTTACCGTTTTGGAGAACCTTCAAATGGGGGCTTATCGCCGAAGAGATAGATCCGGCATTAAGATGGATTACAACTATGTATTCGGCATCTTTCCCAGGTTGAAGGAACGTGAAAAACAGGTTGCCGGGACGCTGAGCGGAGGGGAGCAACAGATGCTGGCGATAGGCCGTGCGTTAATGTCGAAACCACGCTTTCTTATGCTCGATGAGCCTTCGCTTGGGATTGCCCCGATTCTGGTCAAAACGATCTTTTCGAAAATCGTTGAGATCAACCGGCAGCTTGGAATTACGGTCCTCCTGGTTGAACAGAATGCGAACATGGCTTTGGAAATTTCCGACTATGGTTACGTGTTGGAGACGGGCAGAATCATTCTCGAAGATGAATCCGCCAAGCTGCGGATAAACAGTCTCGTCAAGGAAGCCTATCTGGGAGGTTGAATATTGAGACCGGCCCCGTCGACTACTGGCTGCCGCTGCCGATGGCGACCAGGTCGTCGGCCAATTCGCCGAATGTCTTAGTGACAAGCCTCTCACCAAGAGTGTTGATATTAATTTCCAAGCCAAGCTTTTCTTCCAGATGCAGGACAAATTCCACCAGGTCAAGACTCTGCTGAATCACCTCGCTTGCTTTCATCGTCTCTATGCCATCGCGAGGAACATTCGGAAAATTCTCTGCGAAAAATTCCTTCATAGCCTCTAACACTGCTTTACGGTCAATCATACTCTTAACCGGTCTTTCGCTGGTCACACTCGAATGCCGGCTCCGCTTGTAACATGGAAGCCGGCTCCCATGGAAAGCCATCGGATCGGCTGGCCTGGTCTGGCGCATCCTATGATGTTCTTCAAAATATGCAAGATACTGGCGCTACTCATGTTCGAATATGCTTTGAAATGCGAAAGTGACGGCTCGAGAACCGTCCTGGCCAGCCCCAGTTTCTTGGCAAGGCTGAGCAGCAGCATTATTCCGGCAGGATGAATTGCCCAGGAAGCCTCCGGCTCCCTTTCCAACTGCAAAGCGTTCATCGCCTCCAGAACCTGTCCCCGCACTCTTCCCTCGAATTGCTCAAGTTCCGCGATGCCGAATCGATAGTAATCACTTCCCCAGTCCCACCGGATCAGGTCAATTGCATCACCTCTCCAAGATGTCAGCTTTCCAAGCTCGACGGCTCCGTCTCCCGGTTCGTCCGAGATCCAAACGCCGGCGCAGCCATCGCCGAAAGTGCAGATACCTTGCCAATTGGAGCGAGCGGTACTTTTCGGGTCAAGAAGCGTGGATGTCGGCTCCATGACGACAATCAGAACATTGCGAAAATCTGCGCATAAATTGTTTACCAGCTGGATTGCGCGCACGCTGGCCGTGCAACCGCCGTTTCCGAGGTCCATCTGCATCGCGGTCCGGCCGATCAGACTTGGCAGCTTGGCGGCAGTCCGTTCTGCGATTCCAGGCAGAAGCTGGCCCTCACTCGAAACGCCGAATACTGCGTCAAAAGGCTGTTGAGGAGGTTGCGCAAGAATCTCGGCGGCGATCGCCGAAGTCGACTCTTCAACTGCACGGGAAAAGGCGGCCGCATGTTCTGCGAATCCATCCACCCACAGAAACTTCTCACCCGCCTGGTTGTAACGCTGCCGATTCCCGATTAAAAGCAAACGAACAAAATCAAACAGAGCGGTCTTTTCGGCATCATCGGCTTGCAATTTTTCGAACCACGAAGAGATAGCGTCGAGCATTTCCTGATTACTAAAACGCAACCCAACGAGGGGCGCATAAATGGCGCGTATGTAACGACTCACAAGATCAGATTCAGTGAAAACACACTAGAATCCTTGAAAAGCAAAATCGATTGCAAATGAGTCAAGTTTTTTCCGTTTTCGTGCATCGATGATCAAATGCGCGTTGCTTTTCAAGGATTCTATGAGCGGGACCGAGGAACGGGTAAAGTTACTGGATGCCCACACCAATTGTAAATGCATGCATACATCCAAAAATCAAGCGCTGCCCGCAATGAGCGCGCCGCTTTTTACAGCGCGTGATTTTTGCGGGCTAGATGCCTACTCTCCATTCCTCAAGAAGGTCTGCCGGTATCTCCTTCAGGAAACGGGACGGACGCTGAATCTGATTGTCAAGCGAACCGCTCAGCCAAAAGGCCGGAAAAGAGAGATAAAGTTCGTCCTTGGCTCTAGTGATCGCGACATAAAATAACCGTCGTTCTTCTTCGACGGCCTCAAGGGATTCGAGCGAACGCGAACTCGGGAACATTCCGTCCGCCAACCAAACTACGAAGACCGCTCTCCATTCCAATCCTTTAGCCTGGTGAATTGTCGATAGCGTGACCTTCTCAGTCTCCTGTTCCTGATCGCCAACCCTTTCTGTGTCGCTGGTTGCCAAGAGCGACAATTGAGTTAGAAACTCGATTGGATCCTGAAACGTCCCGGCAAACGACTCAAGCGTCGTCAGATCGTCGCGGCGCTGCTCATAGTTCGCATACTTAGCCTGCAGATAATCATCGTACATTGCTTCCAGGATGACATGTATCATCCGAGCAGGTGCAATGGGCTGTCGCTGAGGCGCAATTTCCTCGAGAGTATGACAGAGTTGCCACCATGCCTTCTCCGATTTCGGCGCGAGCCGACACCGACTCAGCCAGGTTTTAAAGTTTCCGCGTTCCGGATCCGGCGCCGTGGAAACTTGTTCCCAAAGTTTCTCCGCTGTTTTCACTGCGACGCCGGGCAACAGTCGTGCGATGCGTTTGAACGCAACTTCATCGGCGGGATTGACGACAAACTTCATGAACGCGGCGACATCCTTAATGTGGGCCTGCTCGAAAAATCTGAGCCCGCTGGTGATCGAAAAGGGGATTCCGGCTCGGGTTAACGAAAGTTGCAGCTCCAACGACTGGAAGTGGGCCCGATACAGGACTGCTATCTCGTTGAGGTCAACCCCTTCGTCCCTTAATTCGAGAATACGCTGGCAAACGAACAAGGCCTGCTGGTTATTGTCAATCAGCGGAACCAAAGCAGGCCTGGTGGCAAAACCCTCACGTTGAGCTCGCAGCGTTTTTGAGAATTGTTTCGTATTCGCTTTGATCGCTGCATTTGCGACTGCCAGAACTTCGGGGACGCTGCGATAGTTCGTCTCTATACGATAAATCATTGCGTCGGGATAACGCTTCGGGAAATCAAGAATGTTCTGATAATTAGCTCCCCGCCAGGAATAGATTGACTGGGCGTCGTCGCCCACGACCATCAGGCTCTTGTGATGCATTGCCAGCAGGTCGACGAAGCGCGACTGAAGTTTGTTCGTATCCTGGTATTCGTCCACCAGAATAAACTGAAAATATCGCTGATAAAATTCAGCTGCGCCTGGATGCTCTTCGAAAAGCTGGACACACTTTGAGAGTAGATCGTCAAAGTCCACGGTGTTCGCGCCGCGCTTTCGTTCTTCGTACTTTTTCTGGATGAATTCGATCTGATTCGTCAGCGGCAGAAATCTTTTGTACTTTTCTCCAATCACTTTCGCTAATGGCCGATCCGTGTTGAGCGAGAAGCTGAAAATGTCACTCAGCACTTCGGCGGTAGGAAATCGGATTTGTTTGGTGTCAATGCCCGAAGAGGCGAGCACTGAAGCGATCAAATCCTCCTGGTCTTCTCGATCCATAATAGAAAAGCCGGGCTGGAAACCAATTTCGCGAGCATGCCTGCGTAGAAGTCGATTCCCGATCGAATGAAAGGTCCCGCCCCAGATTCCTCGCGTTTCCAAGGGGAGAAGCGCGGAAACCCTTGCCAGCATCTCGCGCGCAGCTCTGTTTGTAAAGGTAAGCAACAGGATCGATTGGGGTTCGACTCCGTTGTCCAGGAGCCAGGCGACTCGGTAGATAAGGGTCCGCGTTTTCCCGCTTCCTGCGCCCGCCAAAACCAGGGCTGGACCAGGTTCGGAAGTAACAGCGGCGTACTGTTGATCATTCAACCCGGCGCGATAATCGATGCGGCTCGATGCCTGGGGCGCGATTTTCTTGAGTTGATATTCACGAGGCATGCAGCTGGACAACCCGATCGGTTTTGCTTTTCAAGGATTCTAGCTCGCTCATTGAACACTCGAAAGCTGGAGAACTCAATCTTTCCGAACGTGGCGTAGCCGCAACCAAAGACTGTTTCGGATGCTGACCCAACCTGCGCATACCTCAGCGCTTGGGTCCGCTCGGAGATCGGACCCTACCGTTCCGATAAAAAGGGCTATCTCGCGTTGCCACAAATAATTAGCCAAGCCGCTCTACCGCAACCCTCGCCGGTTCCAACCGACCATGCTACCTCTGGATCTTGCTGACGAAAACACTTGCGTGCCGTAGGATATCTCCTATGTTCACACCTTTTTAGACATATGGCATCGAGTGACAATATTGATCTGAGTGCGTTTCGCCTGCACGAAAAGGATACTGGCAGTGCGGATGTTCAGATCGCCTTGCTGACCCGTCGAATTAATCAGTTAACTGATCATCTAAAGGCTTTTCGAAAAGATCATTCGTCGCGTCGAGGTCTGCTCAAGCTTGTGGCAACACGTAGGAGTCTGCTCGATTACCTCAAGCGTACCTCACAGGATCGCTACAAGTCCGTCATTGAGAAGCTAAACTTGCGGAGGTAGTTGAAGCGAGGGCGCGTCTCAGACCCGTGAGAGGTCAGGATCTCAAGGTCGTTTCTGAGCAGCATCGATCGAGTGTGTGCCTCTCCTCCTGGGCTTTTTGGATTGGACCTTGTGTCATTGGAAGCTATGGTTTCAAAACCTGCTCCATGGATGTTTTACCTTTCGGATCGAGTATACGGAATAGAAACTTTCGGAAGAGCGAAACCGCCTGGGAGCCGAACATAATTAATACCCTAACCCTTACCTCTGAGATCCAATAGGCGGCCTTGGTCTTAGGTCCGAGCCCCGAGGATCCTTCGGAATTCGGACCTACGAGCAAGGGCCAGTGCCTTTGGTTACACTCCGAGGCTCATTCCATGGAAAAAAGAGTCTCAAAAATCATCGGTTCCTCCGATCTCACGATCGAGACCGGAAAACTCGCTAAACTTGCCGACGGCTCAGTCACTGTGCGTTCTGGCGACACGATCATTCTGGTTGCCGCAGTGTCTGCCAGCTCAATTAAGGAAGGACAAGATTTCTTTCCGCTTACCGTAGATTATCGGGAAAAGGCTGCGGCAGCGGGCAAATTCCCTGGCGGCTATTTTAAGCGCGAAGGTCGCCCGTCAGAAAAGGAAACCCTCACTTCGCGCATGACCGATCGCCCGTTGCGACCGCTCTTTCCCAAAGGCTACTTTTATGACACACAGGTTATCAGCGTACTGTTAAGCGCCGACGGAGAGAATGATCCGGATATACTAAGCATTAACGGGGCGTCAGCCGCCCTCTGTGTTTCTGATATTCCCTTTGCTGGGCCGATTGGTGCGGTTCGAATCGGGCAAGTCAACGGGGAATTTGTTGTTAATCCAACCCATTCCGAACGCCAGCACAGCAAACTCGATCTTGTTTTTGTCGCTACCTCGGACGACGTCGTGATGATCGAGGGAGCCGCCGACGAATTGCCCGAAGAAGATTTCATTCGTGCCCTGGAATTTGCGCATCCATTTGTCCGCGAAATCATCGAAATGCAGAAGGAACTTGCTTCCGTCGCTGGCAAACCCAAACGGGAAGCTGCCCTTTTGAATGTTCGCGACGATCTTTTGGAGGTTGCGTACCAGGTCGCTGGAGATCGAATTGAAGCCGCCCTCTACACCGCCGGAAAGATCGCCCGGAGTAAGGCTGTTGATGCCCTGAGGAGCGAAGTCCAAGCAGCCGTGCTTTCGCATTATCCGGACGCAACTCCATTCGAAATCTCGCAGGCATTCGACTACCTCCAGAAAAAGGCGTTTCGGATAAGCGTTCTTGATCGGCAAAAGCGCTGTGACGGGCGGGGGTTCTTTGAGATTCGTCCGCTGAGTGCGGAAGTTGGCCTCTTGCCACGTTCCCACGGTTCGGCGCTTTTTGCACGGGGTGAGACCCAAGCCGTTGCTCTCGCAACGCTCGCCTCGGTCGAAGAAGCGCAGATGATCGACGGCTACACCGGTGGAGAACAATCCAAGCGCTTTATTCTGCACTATAACTTTCCGCCGTTCAGTGTCGGTGAAACCGGCCGCATCGGGAGCGCCAGTCGACGCGAAATCGGCCATGGTGCCCTGGCCGAAAGGTCGATTGAGCCGGTCATCCCGCGTGAAAGCGAGTTTCCCTACGCGATCCGAGTCAGTAGCGAGGTGATGGAGTCAAATGGCTCGACTTCGATGGCTAGTGTTTGCGCAGGTGTGATGGCGCTGATGGACGCCGGGGTTCCGATCCGAAAACCTGTGGCTGGTATTTCCGTGGGACTGGTCACTGAATATGAAGCTGAGCAACTGAAGCGCTATGCCACGCTTACGGATATCATCGGGTCGGAGGACCATTTCGGTGATATGGACTTCAAGCTTTGCGGTACTAGAGAGGGTATTACCGGTTTTCAACTGGACCTGAAGCTTCCCGGCATTTCGCATAGAATTATGGCGGAAGCGATTCTCCAGGCCAGGGATGCGCGAATGAAAGTACTCGATGTCATGACCGTCGCGATCACCGCGCCACGCAAGGAGTTGAGTCAATATGCGCCCCGAATCGAAACCGTAAAGATTCATCCCGATAAGATCGGTCTCTTGATCGGTCCTGGGGGCAAGACAATCAAGGGTATCGTGGCCGAGACGGGAGCCGAGATTAATATAGACGATGATGGCTCGGTCCACATCTATTCAGCCAACCGCGACAGCCTGAATCGCGCAAAAGAAATCATCATCGGGATGACTAAGGAGATTGAGGTAGGCGAGACGTATCAGGGCCGGGTTGTATCGATCAAGGATTTCGGCGCGTTCGTTGAGGTCTTGCCCGGAAAAGATGGACTGGTCCACATTTCCGAACTGGCGGACTTTCGTGTAAAGAGCGTTGAAGATGTGGTGAAGATCGGAGACCTAATATGGGTAAAATGCATCGGAATCGATGACAAGGGGCGCGTAAAGCTCAGTCGCAAAGTGGCTATGCGCGAGCGC
>Ga0182033_10000556_pt1 | contig 17831 bp, 14 predicted proteins | sample tim00Cox0000000H_FD_125968 | JGI IMG/M metagenome (GOLD analysis project Ga0182033, IMG submission 125968) | Lab enrichment of tropical soil microbial communities from Luquillo Experimental Forest, Puerto Rico - timezero.00C.oxic.00.000.00H | ecosystem: Environmental > Terrestrial > Soil >...
GCGCGGCTGGTTCAGCACGAAGATTGTCGCGCCGGCATTCCACGGCGCGAAGAACGAACTCCAGGCATGTTTCGCCCAGCCCGGCGACGAGATGTTCAGATGCACGTCACCGGGCTGGATGCCAAGCCAATACATGGTCGATAGCGAGCCGATGGGAAAGCTGCTCTGATTATGCACGACGAGCTTCGGCTTCGCCGTCGTGCCAGAGGTGAAATAAAGCAGCAAGGGATCGGTGGCATGGGTTTCCCCTACAGGCTTGAGGTCTTCGGAAAAACCGTCCGCGGCGGCGTAGTCCTGCCACCCCGAATGGGCTGGCCCAACCAGCACCTTTTGGATATCGCGCAGCGGAAACGGTTTGAATTTAGCGATCTGGTCATCCGAGGTTATCGCGAGTTTCACCTGCGCCCGGTCAACCCTGTCGAGGAGTTCATCTGATGTCAGCAGCGGCGTCGCTGGAACGATAACCACTCCCAATTTGATCGCGGCAAGCATGATTTCCCAAAGCGGCGCGACATTTCCCAGAAGGAGCAGGATGCGATCGCCGCGCATGATGCCGAGCGAGAGGAGATAATTGGCGACACGGTTCGAACGGCGTCTTAGCGCCTCGAAACTGTAGTGTTGCTCCGTTCCGGCGGCGGTATCGACGATAATCAGCGCGTCGCGGGTCCGGCTCGCCTCGTCGCTCGCAAGCACGGCATCGAACCAGTCGAGCGCCCAATTGAAGGCGCTTTCGTCCGGCCAGCGGAATTCCGCCACCGCCGCGTCATAGTCTGTCCGACGTGCAAGTAGCGTCGCACGCGCTTCCTGAAAGCTCGTCATAGGCGCGCTCCCGATTTCAAACCGTCTCGCTGCGCCCAGGACGCCGGCACCCCGACCGAGACGTCGAGCAATGTCTGGGCGAGAACCTTGCCTTGCGGATCAATCCGCAACGAAGCAAGGCCACCGCCGCCGAGGGCGTTGCGAAGCTGGAAGATAAAGCCGTTTGTGCCCGGCACGTCGAAGCGGATCACCTTGCCGGCCGGCAAATGCCTGAACCGTTCGGCGACATTCTCCTCGGTCAGGCTTCGGGCGATATAGGGCAAATACTCCGGGTTGCGGGCGAGGACAGCAATCAGCGCATCGTCGCCCTTGTCTCCGCTTCGGACATGGGCGATTTCGACCAGCGGGACCTCGACGAGATCCTTGTCGTCTTGCGTCGGAGTGATCGGTGACAAAGCGGGCACCGCGACATTGGGGGCGGCTACAGAGATGAGACCCGAGAAGATCTCGCGGTCATCCATAGTAACCCGCACCGGCACGGCAGATTTTGGAATGAGCACGCTCGTTCCGCCAACGACGGGCGAAACTCCGGGACGGCCGGCGTAGAAGCCCGTGATGCCCGGCGCCATGCTGATCGAGGCCGGCGCAATCTCGCGAGAGAAGATTTCAAGAGCGGCTTTGGCGGAATGCTTGACCGCGATCTTTACCATCACCTCGCGCGTGGCTCCCGCGCGGCCAGCCGCGCCATAGCTCGACTCCGAACCCAGGAGTTCGACGCTGGTCTCGGTGAAATCGGGCAAATTGGCTTCGTTGAAGATGCGGCGGCATTTCGCGAGGATTGCGTCTGCGGTGCGTTGGCCCTTCGCGACCGCGTCAATACCGGCGATCATGAAGACGGCGGTCGAGCGGTAGCCGGCGGAGTAAGTGACGGTCGTCTTGTAGCTGTCCGTTGGCGGACGGCCCCTCGCACCCTGCACCGAAACCTGGTCTTTTGCGGTCTGCAGGAGCGTGACCTTGCGCAAATCTACGGTGACGTCAGGCAACAGATAGCTCGCCGGATCGTCGATCTCATAGAGTAATTGCTCGCCAACGGTCCTGGTCGTGACGAGGCCGCCAGTGCCGCTTGGCTTCGTGATGAGAAAGCTGCCGTCCTCTGCGCATTCGGCGATTGGATATCCGATATTCTCCCAATCAGGCACGCTGTCCCAGTCGGTAAAATTGCCTCCGGTCGCCTGCGGGCCACATTCGATCAGATGGCCGCAAAGGCTGCCCGCCGCCAGAAGATCGAAATCATCGGCACGCCAGCCGAACTCGTGCATCAAAGGTCCGAGCACAAGCGCGCTATCGACATTGCGGCCGGTAATGACGATCTCGGCTCCGGCCGCGAGAGCGGCGGCAACCGGGGTCGCGCCGAGATAGGCATTCATGCTGAGCAGCTTGTCGGCGGAGGGAAGCGGAGCATTGGTGCGCCAGTCACCAATGCCTCGTTGACGGAATTCCTCCGCACGCAAAACGAGATCGTCGCCTTCGACGACTGCAATCCTGAACGAAATTCCCTGCTTTTCGGCCGCCTGACGTAACGCCCGGGCGCATGCGGCCGGATTCATGCCGCCCGCATTGGTGATGACCTTGATCCCCTCGTCTTTGATCTCCTTTAGATGAGGTGTGGCCCCGACAATAAATTCCGGCACAAAGCCGGCCTCTTCAGATTTCGCCCTGGCTCTAGCGAGAAGAGCCATTGTGATTTCAGCCAAATATTCGAGCATCAGATAATCAAGGCTCTGGCCGCGAACGAGTTGCTGAAACGAGGTATTGCTGTCACCCCAAAAGGCGGAGCCTCCACCAATGCGGATTGTCTTCTTGTTGCTGGTCATGGACCTGTTAGCCTTTCAGGTGACGCTGCTGAAGCAAAGCTCATCGGAAGGACACGCTTGGCCGACGAGGCTACGAACGGCTTCGACGGCGCCCACAAGATCACTCACGCAATGATAGCCGCGCTGCCGGATCAACTCCTGTGCGTCCTTGAGGGTGAGCTCCCTTTCGGCGGCGCCGGCTGCGATGAGGCCTATCACCAGCGGCTTCGGCGGTTGCGTTGTGTCGATGAGGTGCAAAATTCCGTCGACTACGCTCTTCAGCGAGGTGGCCGACAACACGAAAAAGAAGACAATCGCCTTCACCTCTGGCCGTTCGGCGAGTTGGAAGACCACCTGGCCCATCCGGGCGAAAATTTCCGGACCGCTGCCGCCAGAAGCGTCGCTGAAATTAGCGGCGGGAACGCCAGCGTCGGCAAGCATGTCGACTAGACACATGCCAAGGCCTGCACCTGCCGAGAACAACGCAACCGGCCCCTTCAGCTCGACAAAAGTAAAGTCGGCGGCGGCCGCAACCGCTTCCAATTCGGTCTTTTCACCGCTTTGCAGCGAGGCGGAGATCAGGCGTCGCCATTCGCCGTGCCGTTTCGCCGCATTCTCGTCGAACGTCAATTTCGCATCGACAGCGACAACCTCGCCTTTTTTGGTGACGACAACCGGATTGATCTCGAGCAGCGCCGCGTCTTCTTCGCGGAAGGTATGGAACAGCGACACAGCAAACCGCGCCACCGCGCCGAGATTCGCCGGAGACACTCCGGCAGCCGTCAGTATCGACGCCAGATGATAGGGCTGAAGATCTGCTAGAGGCGAATGGAAATATTGATGGATCGTATCGCTACGCTCCTCGATATCCGTCCCGCCGGCGCTTGAAAAAAGCAAAGCATATTTCTGCTGAAGGTCGTCGATGCGCCATGCGAGATAATATTCGATTGCGATGTCGACCTGGGATTCCACCAGAACGATCGGCGTTTCACCGATCTGTTTCATCGCTTCGCGCACCTGTTTCGCCACCACAGGCGTTTCATTTCCAGGCGCGAGGAGGATCAGCCCGGCCTGCGCGCGCTTGCCAGATAAAGTCTGCGCCTTCACTGCGACGGGAACCGGGGACGGCGCCACGTCATCGCCAGCCGCATAAACGCGGCCGGAGGCCGGGGTGCCGATTCCCCGGTTGGCCAGTATCGTCTTGGCTTCGGCTTCAATCACACGCATTTCACGGAACCTTTTTCGATATGTCATCACCCAATTTGGCAAAGGAACAGACTTGGCCGCCGCCTCAGCGATTCGTCCACACGGGCGAGCGCTTGTCGTTGAATGCCGTCATGCCTTCCTTGAAGTCCTCGGTCATGACCGCGAGTGGCACCTGGCTTTCGGTGAAGGCGATGGTTTGTTCGATCGTCATGTCCTCGACGGCGTGAAGGGCGTATTTGCCACGTCGTATCGCTGTCGGCGACTTGCTGATGATGCGGCTGATCAACCAATCCAGCTTCGCGTCGAGTTCCGCGAGCGGAACGACGTGATTGACGAGTCCGATATTGCGCGCCTCATGCGCGTCGATCGCCTCGCCGGTCATGCACAGTTCATTGAGATGCCGCGGCAGCATCACCCGCTTGAGCGTCGTCAGGATCATCATCGGGAACAACCCGATTTTGACTTCGGGCAGGCCAAATATCGCATGATCGCTCGCCACAGCCAGATCACACAACCCGAGCAGGCCCATGCCACCCGCCATGCAGCTTCCATTGACGCGCGCGAGGATTGGGATATCCAGGCTGAAGACAGTTCTCGTCAGCTTCGCAAACGGCACGCGAGGATCGGAATAATCGAAAGCAAAGGTCGTCGCGTTGGTCTGGAGATCAGCGCCGGCACAAAATGCCTTCTCCCCCACCCCTGTGATGACGACCGCACGTATCTCCGAATCCGCCGCGGCGGCGATCAGGCCTTGACGCAAGCTTTCCATGACTATGGGGTTGAGCGCATTACGCCGATCGAGCCGGTTGATCGTCAGCCACTGAACATTACCGCGCTTTTCCACCAGAACTTCTTCACTCACGACAGTTTCCCTCCCCGAGGTGCCATAGATTGTTGCAGACACGGTTTATGCGTAGGCCTTTGCAAATTCGACGAGCGCCGCGGGCGACCCGCAGACGATTGCTCCCGCTTCCCGCAGCGCGTCCTGCTTGGCGCTGGCGGTTTCGCGGCCGCTGCCGACAAGCGCGCCAGCATGGCCCATTCGCTTTTCCGCGGGGGCGTGCCGGCCGACGATCAGCGATGCGACAGGCTTGTTTGCCGAATTGACGCTTTTGGCGAGGGCGTATTCCTTCGACCCGCCGATTTCGCCTAGAAAAATCACCGCCGACGTGTCGTCATCCTTATCAAACAGCTTCAGCCATTCGTCCGGATTGGTGCCCGCGATAACGTCCCCCCCGACGTGGACGAGCGTGCTCTGTCCAAAACCGGATTCCGATAACAGCCGGGCGATCGCCAGCGTCAGCGTGCCGCTGCGGGCGATGATTCCAAGTCTGCCCGGGCGCGTGAAACTGGGTGTGACAGCGCCAAGCATCGCTTGGCCCGGCGTCGCCATTCCAACTGTATTCGGGCCGACGAGATGCATTTTGCGTTCATGTGCATAAGCGGCGGCATAGAGGGCGTCGTGGAGCGGCACGAACTCAGCGGCCGCGACTGCCAGTCGCAGTCCCGCATCCGCGCACTCAACGATCGCCGAACGCACGCCAAGCGCGGGCGCATAAATGATCGCTGTGTTGGCGTCCGTGGCTTCTACCGCTGCCTGCACATTGTCGAAGATGGGCAACTCGAGGAGAGACTCTCCGCCGCGGCCTAACGCAACAACGCCGACGATGTCAGTGCCGGCCGCCTGCATAAATTTAATCTGGTTTCGTCCGTAAGGACCCGTGGCCGCGACCGCGACGACTTTTGCGGTGCTGTCGAGAATAACCGCCAATCTCTCCTCCTGAAAAAATTATTATCCAGATGTCCGGACGCCGTCTGTGTGACGCCATTCAGCCGAGAAAACCTTGACGGTCTGCGCTGTACCGTTGTTGTCTCGCGCCTGTTGGTGTTTTATCGACGGGCGCCATCGGTTGTTCGGTCACACAAATCGGTTGGCGCGGGCGAGCGGCGTCCAAGCGGCCGACGGTTGGCCAGGAGCAGGGCGTTACAGACAAGCGCCCGAGGCCGCGCCTAAGGTCGGCGATCCGCGGATAGTGTCGCGAAGAGCCGAAACTTAACCACAGACCGCCGATGCACAGGGATGATTTGAACCTGTGGCCGACTAGGCTCGCCGCATCAGCGCGGTAGGTCGCAAGTTGGATAGGTTTGGTTTCACTCCTCGATCCTCTCCAAAATTGTTTATTAGCGCGCCTCGGGTTTAAACCCGTGATCTGCGACCAGACGATGCCATCGCGGAAACGGCGCCGCAAATCCATTCTGTTCATATTGAAAATTATCACATATATGAATGAGAGCGCATTCGACTACAGGGGTATGAAATGGCGGACGCGGCCGTGAAGTCTGCTGCACGCGCAATAGAGGTACTCAGCCACTTTGGCAGGGTGCGCGAACCGCAGTCATTGAAGACGATATGTGAGAGTCTGGGATACCCACAATCCAGCACGACGGTGCTCCTGAAGACGCTGACGTCGCTGGGCTATCTCAATTATGATCGGCTGCGGCGCGTCTATTTCCCGACCATGAAAGTTGCGTCGCTGGGCGAGTGGATTCCAACTGCTCTATTTGGCCGGGGGGAAGCCCTCGAAATTATGCGGGACGTTCATCACTCAACGCAGGAAACGGTCGTTCTGGCGACAAGGAACGATCTTTATATTCAGTATATTGCAATCAGGGAGTCGTCGCACCCGATTCGCTTTCATGTTCCCGAAGGCAGCATGCGGCTGATAACCTCGTCGGCTGTTGGATGGCTGCTCATGTCCAGGTTGAAAGATCGCGAAGTCGACAATCTCATCCGCCGATCAAACATTGTGGCGGGGCTCGGAGCCTCCGCGAATTTGAAGGAACTCACTGAGCAGGTGAGGGTTGCCCGTATTCGCGGATATGGTTATGCGGAGAACACACCGCTGTTAGGCGGCGCAACGTTATCCGTCATTTTACCAACCCAGATACAGGGACAGCCCGTCGTCCTAGCCTGCGGGGGCATTATCGAGCGGATGCGAGAAAATAAAAGCCGATATCTCGCGGTGCTGAAAAGAAGTGCGAAAGCATTTCCAGAAGCATGATCGGATTAACGCAATGATCGCAGAGGATGCGTTATGAGCGACAAGCAGCCGGCTTTGTCTCAATGTCGAGATAATGGTGTACCCTGTCACGCTTCGCGACCAGATAGCGGAGATTTTGTGGATTGGACCGAACTGGACATAATGAACGAGAGAGCGCCTCCAGCAAAATAACGCTGTGGCGCCCGGTATTGTTCAAAGCTCAAAAAAGCTCTCTTTTCGCCATCGGGATCGCCCCGCCACGAGTCGGATCGGCATAAGTGCCGCCTTTAGAATAGTCGCCCTTTTTCTCCCGCTCCAGACGCAAACCAATGCTTTCGATTCCCGGCACGTCTTCCGGCTTCAATTCAGGCATTCTCTTTTTGCGGGCAAGCGCAGCTTCAATAAAGGGCGCGAGCTTCTCCGCCTTTTGCTTTTCACGCACCTCTTCCCCCTCCTTCAAGGCGGGAAGCACCTCTTTAGCGAACAGTTCGATCGCTTCGCAGATATGCTCATGCTTTGTCTTGCCGGACTGTTGAATGAAGATCATCTGATCGACCCCGGCAGTTGCAAAACTCAGAATATGTTTGCGGACGGCGTCAGGATGGCCGATGCTGTCGGCGCCCGGCAGCGGGCCCATCTTGTCCTTTACCAGCTGGAACCTGTCCCAGAGATTGGTAATGCCCGGATGATGCTCGCCATATACGACATAATAGGATAGAGCATAGCCAAAAAACTGGAAGCCTTCGATGCCTCTGCGAACGGCTTCTTCATGATCGTGATGGACCATCATTCCGTTCAGCGTCGCAAAATTTGCGTTCACTGTATGCCCGATGGGAACACATTGATCAGACATGATCGTCGCATAATACTCATCTACCCAGGTTTTTGCCTGAGTGGCATCGACGAAGCCAAAAACCAGCGCTCCCACGCCAAGACGTGCCGCGCGCAAAATACTTTCACGCCTGGAACAAGCCAGCCACATGGGCGGATGCGCTTTCTGGACAGGCTTCGGTACGACATTGCGACAGGGCATGGAGAAATATTTCCCATCATACCCGGGATAGGGTTGCATTGCGATCATGTTGGCCGCCTGTTCAATCCCCTCCATCAGCATTTCCGCCTTAAGATTGGGATCGATATTAAAGCCATGCATCTCGATCAGCGAGGCAGATTCGCCAACACCCCATTCGGCACGGCCGTTCGAAATCAAATCCAGAGTGCCAACTCTTTCAGCGATCTTCACAGGATGATTGTATCCGGGAGGGGCCAGGATAACACCATGACCAATGCGAAGCCGCTTGGTCCGGGCGGCTACAGCTGCAAGAAAAAGCTCTGGAGCGGAGCTATGGGAATATTCCTCCAGGAAATGATGCTCCGCCGCCCACATCCCATCAAAGCCAACCTTGTCAGCAAGTTCGAGCTGGATCAGCGCATCACTATACAGCTTTGCCTCGGCCCCGTCCTCCCACGGCCGGGGAAACTGATTTTCATAGAACAAACTTGCTTTCACTGTTTTTGCTCCCAGTTTGCGACATGGACGAATTCAGCCAACGCGCATTTTTCTTAGCCGCATCCTTTTTTGATACGCGAGCAAGATAGCGACAAAAGGCATCTCTCCTCAAGAATTACTCATGCGTATCTCTTGTTATTACATATGTGAAACGTGGGTTGACGACGGACGTTACGCTTGTTGGCTTGCTGCCTCTTCAAAGGACCAATGCGCATGGATCAATGAACGGCCAAAAATCACATAGATGAAAAATTAGGGACCGAGATAGATCCGGCGGCAGCCGTCTGATATGTCCAAAGCGTTGAGGCAGATTGGATTCAGTGCTAGTCAGATCGGGCTAGTACGTCACAAATTGAGAAAAGTAAGCTACCGAGGAAACAAGCGGACTTATGTGCCGCAACAAGACAGGGATTTTTCTATGGCTGGGCGTTTGGAAGGTAAGATTGCGGTCATTACCGGCGCGGGTTCCGGGATGGGGGCGGCGATGGTGGAGCGTTTTTGCCGTGAAGGCGCGCGTGTCATCGCAGCCGATATATCTGGTCAGCAGAACGACGTCGCCAAGCCTTTCGGCGACGCCTGTGTCCCGGTGCAGGCGAATATTGCGGAGAGCGCCGAGGTACAGCGGATGCTGCAAACGGCCGTCGACACATTTGGACGTCTAGATATTCTTTGCAACAACGCGGGTATCGACGGCGCGCTGGGTTTGACCGGCGCGTATGATGAAGCCGAATTCGACAAGGTCTGGTCCATCAACGGCCGCGGTCCGTTTCTGGGCATGCGCTATGGCATTCCCCATATGCTGAAATCAGGTGGCGGAGCGATCGTCAACACAGTATCCATCGCCAGTATGGTCGCCTTTCCGCAAATGCCGGCCTATTGCGCCGCAAAGGGGGCAGTCCTCATGATGACGAAGACGGCGGCCGTTGAATACGCCACGCAAGGGATCCGCGTAAACGCTATCTGTCCGGGCACCGTGAAAACAGGCCTCAGCATGGGCATGCCGCGGGAATACATCGATATGGCTCTGCAGGGAATGCCGATGCGCCGTATCGGCCTCGCGTCGGAAATTGCCGACGTGGCGCTGTTTCTGGCCAGCGGCGAGTCGTCTTTCGTCACGGGAACCGTGGTGGTCGCGGACGGCGGCTATACAGCCATTTGAATAAGGACGCCCCCTTTCAGTCATCGCTTCCTTGAAACCGACCATTTTGTAAGCTGGACCACATGCCTATGAGGTATGGCGATTATGGAGCTGCGCCATCAGACATCACGCGCGCCGACGACATTTCCCGTTTGGTAAGTGCCAATGAATGTCTGCTCCGTCAGAGCCGCCCCATCTCAAATTCCTCGCAGGAATAACCGAGCATCGAAAGGCCCTCCTCCAGGAAGTCTCCAACGAGCGGCGTGCCAAGAAGATAATCGGCCGTCCGTTCGTTGTGGGCCTGCGCCGCCTCGTCGCGCACCGTTTGCCAATCGCTGGCCGAATAGTCATCGCGGCCGAGCCACGCGAGCGCCACAAGATCAATCTGCTCATCCTCCGAAAGGGCATTGATGAAAGACGTGAGCTCCTCAACGACCGGGTCGTCCTCATGGTCTTCGAGGATCGAAACATCCATGTCATCCGTTGGATTCGATCCGGGCTCCGGCTCGGTCACTTCATCCTTGGCGTCGAATGCGCGAGCCTTGATGATGATGAAGCAGACCTTCTCCGGCGAGATCGTCAGCGTTGCCGCATCCGGGGAGGCAGGCGGTTCCGTTTGGCGTGATAATTTTCCCATGATTGTCACCTAAGTTGTGACTTGCCGGCTCTGCCGGTTTTCTGGAAAGCCCAATTGCTCCGGGAACTTCCTGAGGGTGATCAAAGCCGATCGGCTATCTTGGTGCGGGCCGTGCAGACTATGATCCTCCCTTCGATTGAGATCACGGCGGCAGGTGATGCGACTATTAATACCAAGAGTTGCAAAAGGCGACTCTTGGTTCCTTTCTCGAATTTTCGCTTTTTCAAAGGGTCAGCGAAAATTCGAGAGTGGCACCAACGGTCATTCTTGTGACCGTTGGTATAAATTTGGTTCCCGTCGCGCAGAGGCAAGTGGCAATATCGCAAGGGAGAAACTAACGCCATGAAGGAGCGCGTACTTTTGCGGCAGATGTTCGAAGCTGCCGTGAGGTCGGCTGCGGCGGAGGTATGTATGCCGCCGCATCTCCCGCCGCCGCCGTCAGGCCGCACAATTGTCGTCGGTGCGGGCAAGGCGGCGGCCGCGATGGCGCGCGCGGTCGAAGCGCACTGGCCTGCGGACCAGCCGCTCAACGGTCTCGTGGTCACCCGCTATGGCCACGGCGTTGGTCCGCTCGGGCGGATCGAGGTGGTCGAGGCCAGCCATCCGGTGCCGGATGCAGCGGGCCAGGCCGCAGCGGCCCGGATCCTCGATTTGGTGCGTAGTCTCGGTCCGGATGATCTGGTGCTCTGCCTGATCTCCGGCGGCGGGTCGGCCCTGCTTTCGCTGCCCGCGCCAGGCGTCGAACTGGAGGACAAGCAGGCAGTCAATCGCGCGTTGCTGCGCAGCGGCGCTGGCATCCATGACATCAATTGCGTCCGCAAGCACCTTTCCGCGATCAAGGGTGGCCGTCTCGTTGTCGCCGCGGCGCCGGCGCAGGTGGTTTCGTTGGTGATCTCCGATGTTCCTGGCGACGACCCCTCGGTGATCGCCTCCGGCCCGACGGTGCCCGACCCCGGCACGCTTGCCGATGCCCAAGCGGTATTGGAACGCTTCGGGATCGTGCCGCCGCCTTCGGTCAAGGCCCGGCTCGCCGACCCCGGCGCCGAGACGCCCAAGCCGGGCGATGCCGCTTTCGTCCGAACGCTGACGCATATCATTGCCACGCCACAGGCGGCGCTGGAGGCCGCCGCTGCGATCGCCCGAGCGGCGGGAGTGCAGCCGCTGATCCTGGGCGATGCCCTCGAAGGCGAGGCCGCCGAGGTCGGCCGCGTCATGGCCGGGATCGCCCGTCAGGTTGCTCTCCACCACCAGCCTGCGCCGCCGCCCTGCGTCTTGATCTCCGGGGGCGAAACAACAGTTACTGTGCGCGGCCATGGACGCGGCGGGCGTAACGTGGAGTTTCTTCTATCGCTGGCCATCGCGTTGAACGGTCAGCCCGGCGTTTACGCCTTGGCCGCCGATACTGACGGCGTTGATGGTGCGGAAGAGATTGCCGGCGCCATCATCGGCCCCGACACGCTCGCCCGCGCCGCTGCTCTCGGGGTGAGCGCAAAGGCGCGGCTCGCCGACAATGACGGACACGGATTCTTCGCCCTGCTGAAGGATCAGGTGATCACCGGCCCGACCCTCACGAATGTCAACGACTTCCGCGCTATCCTTATCAAGGCCGCATGAATGGACGGCAGCCGCCTGCGCCGCGAACGGGTCCGCGAGGCGGCACGCGGTTATTGGGAACAGGCTGACCAGCGACACGGTTTGGTCCCTCTCCGTAAGCGAAATGAGCAGCGCACGACCTTTTTGTAGAACGAAACATCCCGCCACAAATCGGCTTGCAAGCAATTGCCGATTGCAGTAACCACGATAACGTATATGACTATATATAGCTTTTGTTAGTTGCGCTCGCATCCTGGCCGTGACGCGGCGCGCGTTGGAAACAACAGAATGAGACATCTCGTTGCTGCCCTCCTCATCGCCGCCGCTTTGCTCGGCGCGCCATCGGCTGGCGCGCGTGAAATCACTGATATGACCGGCCGTCATGTGACAATTCCTGACAAAATCACGAAAATCTATTCGGCATCCTATCCTTTGACCCTCTTGTTCTATGCTTTCGCACCGGATCTTCTGGTCGCGGCCAACTTTCCTCTCGGCGAGGAGCAAAAGCCCTTTGTTCCGCCTCAAGTCGCCAACCTCCCGGCAATCGGCGCAGCGATGGGACAAGGCAGAGGAATGAACCCTGAAGAGGTCCTTGCGCTTCACCCCGATCTCATCGTGGCCTGGGTCGATCCGTTCGGCGATACGAGCCATACCACCCAGCAATTCGATAAGACGGGCCTCCCCATCGTCTTCATCCGCATGAACACGCTTGCCGACTATCCGGCTGCCTTGCAATTTCTTGGCGAGCTCTTCGACCGTCCGCAGCGGGCTGCCATTCTTGGCGATTATATTTCCAACGCGATCGCCAAGGTAACCGGCACAGTGGCCACCATACCGCCTGAAGCCCGCGTCAATTTCTATTACGCCGAGTCGCGTGACGGTCTCGCAACCGAATGCGATAAATCTTTCCATGTCGAAGCAATCGCGGTCGCGGGCGGTGAGAATGTCGAGCATTGCTCGCAGACAACACATTTCGGAATGGAAAAAGTCACCCTCGAAGAGATCATCGCCGCGCAGCCGGCAATCATTCTGAGCCAGGATCATCGCTTCGCCGATACGGTGAGCCTGACCCCGCAATGGCGCAATGTCGAGGCGGTCAGGACCGGGCACATTGTCAATATTCCCCAGCTTCCTTTCAATTGGCTCGACCGTCCACCGAGCTTCATGCGGGCGCTTGGCATTCAATGGCTTGCCAATCTCTTTTATCCCGACCTTTTTCCTATGGATGTGAAAGCCGAGACCAGGAATTTCCATCATCTGTTTTTCGGCGTTGAGCTCAGCGATCAAGATGTCGATCGCATCCTCCATTGAAAGGAAAACGGCGCCGGCCGGGGTCCGAGCGGCGCGTGGCTCTCTGCTCCTGGCTGCGTTTCTGATCGCAATCTTCTTCGGCGTCGCCTGCCTCGCCTTGACGATCGGCCGCTACCCTTTGCATCTTCGCGATATTGTTGAATTTTTCGCAGCCGCCGCCAATCTTATCCCCATGCCGGCGGACCGATATGATCTTCTGCATAATGTCATCATCGAAATCAGGCTGCCGCGCATCCTGGGAGCAGGCTTCGTCGGAGCCGCGCTCGCGGTATCGGGTGCCGCCTATCAATCGGTCTTTCGCAACCCTCTCGTATCGCCCGGGCTTTTGGGCGTGCTCGGGGGCGCGAGCTTCGGCGCCGCGCTTGCCATCCTGATCTCCGGTAAATGGTTCATCATTCAACTGCTCGCCTTCCTGTTCGGGCTTTTCGCGGTGATGCTGGGTTTGGGGATCGCACATCTCGTCGGCCCGGCATCGATCATCACGCTTGTCCTCGGCGGCATGATCAGCGGCGCGTTTTTTACCGCGGCCCTGTCGATCCTCAAATATATGGCCGATCCTTACGATCAGCTGCCGGCGATCGTCTATTGGCTGATGGGGAGCCTCGGCGGCGTGGATCTTCGGCAAGTCATTTGGCTCGGTCCCCCGGTGGTGATCGGCATCATGATCCTGAGCGGCCTCGGCCGGGCGCTCGATGCCCTCTCGATGGGCGAGGATGAAGCGCGCTCATTAGGCGTTCCTGTTGAAGCCGTTCGCTATGGAGTCATTGCATTGGCGACCTTTGTTTCCGCGCTTTCGGTTTCCATCGCCGGCATGATCGGTTGGGTCGGTCTGATTGTTCCCCATTTCGCGCGCATGATCGTTGGACCATGCAATGCAAGGCTCCTTCCGGTCAGCGCGATTTTCGGTGCGATTTTCCTGATTTGCGCGGATTGCCTGGCCCGCACGATCGGCCAGGCGGAGATTCCAATCGGCATTATGACTGAACTCTTAGGGATCCCCGCCTTTCTTCTCGTCTTGCGTCGCGCGCGAAAGGGTTGGGCATGAGATCCGCCCCAATGATCTGCCTCGAAGGCAACGGCCTGCGATTTGCGCATCGTGATCGTCCGGTTTTGAACGGGGCAAGTCTTGCCATCGTACCGGGCGAGATCGTCTCGCTGCTTGGTGCGAACGGCGCCGGCAAGAGCACGTTGCTGCGGCTTCTTCTTGGGCTTCTTAAGCCGCAAAGCGGGACTGTGCGGCTGAATGGTCAAGCACTTCCCGAGCTTGGGCGCCGGCAGATTGCGCGTTACCTCGCTTACGTGCCGCAAATCCATACAGCGCCTTTTCCCTATCAGGTCCAGGATGTCATCATGCTCGGGCTCTGGCCCGAAACAGGCTTCTTACGAAATCCGAGCCTTGATGATGAAGAAAAAATTATCGTTGTCCTGGAACGCCTTGGAATCGCTCATCTTGCAAGACGGCCCTATACGGAAATTTCCGGTGGCGAGCGGCAACTTGCCTTGATCGGCCGCGCCCTCGTGCAAGGTGCGCGCATCTTGATCATGGACGAGCCAATGAGCGGGCTCGACTACGGTCATCAGATCCGTCTCATCGAACATTTGCAAGAACTTGCCGAGGAAGGGCGCAGCGTGCTCATGAGCACCCATCATCCGGAACAGGCCCTGTGGGCCTCGACCCGCGTTGCCTTGTTGCACGCCGGGCGGATCGAAGCAGACGGATTGCCTGGCGATGTCCTCACACGAGAAGCCATGCACCGCCTTTATCAGGTCGAGATCATCGCCGTGAACGCCCTCGATGGACGAATGGCGTTTTTGCCAGCAAGACGCGATCGGCACGCAGGGGTCGGCGAATGAGAATCTTCATAGGGATCGACGATACGGATGTCCTTGGCGCCAAGATCGGGACGGGCCGGTTGACGCGGATGTTCGAGGCGAAACTGCCAACGGGGGCCAGATTATGGGGTGCATTGCGCCATCAGTTGCTGGTCGATTCGCGCATTCCTTACACGTCGCATAATAGCCCTGCTTGCGCCGTTGTGGAGGTGGAGGATGGACGCTTGATCCATAGCCTCATCGACCGGGCGATCATGCATATCAAGGAATTGGCTAGTCCTGGAAGCGATCCAGGCCTCTGCGTTGCGCGGGAGGATGCCGATCTTTCGGGCGTGATCGCCTTTGGCCTCTCCTGCACCCATTCCATCGAAACGCAGGAACGCGCCAAGGCAGTGGCCGCAGCCGCCGGCATTTATCTCGCGGGCCTTGGCGGCACGCAAGACGGCATCATAGGCGCGACGGCGGCCGTCGGCCTCACAGCCTATGGATGGTCGGGCCGCTTTCTTGAATTCTCGCGCTTGCGCGACCTTCCCGATCCGGTTCGCGTCGATGAGCTCCTCGCGAAGGGCATACTGCCCGTCGCTCTCGATCAGGATGCAAGCGTTCTACCCGGAGACGCGATGATCGCCACAAATGGCTGGCTCAGTCCGCGCCTATGGGCTGGACGCGCCATCGTCCCCGTCCGATTTGAAGATGGCCGCTGGGTGGCACTGAGCAAGAAATCGCGCGATGCCGAAGTCGCGGAATAGAGCGTGTCATCCGCTCAGAACCGGACCGTCATTTCCGATCCATAAACCGCGCCCCAGGAGGGGTATCCATACACAGTCTCATATTTCCGATTGGTGATATTCCGGCCAAAGACGGAAAGTTTCGCCTGCGCGGGACCAAGGCTGAAGCTGCGGCCGAGGTTCAAATCAACGACCACGAAATTGCCGACCGGATGATAATTGCCGTCCGCCGAATTGAAGTTCGACATATAGGGCGAGACATATATGAGCGATAAGGTGCCACTCCACGCTTCATAAGACTGCGTCAAAGTGAAATCGACGAGGTTGCGCGGGATCGTTTGCGAATAGACCGCGAGAGTGGAACTCGCCACCTCGGTCAAATGCGTCCAGCTGGTCCTGTAGCTGGTCGCGCCCACCGCATCGCCAAACCAGGGCGAAAGCCAGTCCCGGAGGGCCAGCCGTCCCTGCGCCACGAGCTCCAGTCCTTGCCGATGCGTGTTCGATTCCGACCAGGGCGGGGTCTGGTAGCTATTGATCGTCTGGTAGCTGGTTGCTGTCTTGTCATTGGCGACAGAAGTATCAAAGAAGGTGGCGACCGGCGTGAAGAAGGGCGAAAGAGGCGCAGAGAGCGCGGCTTCCCATTTGTTCTGGCGCTCGGGGTCGAGCGGTGTTCCCGTTGCCGAGAGAATATTGTTTACGCCGCCTTGCTCTGTGTGATTGTAGCGCGCGCTTGCCACCAATTGCGGCAACACCTGAAAGCTGGCGCCGAAGGTATAATTCACCGCCAGCGGCAGAATGCGATTGTAGAAATATTGATATTGAACTGTGCTCGTCGAGGTGCTGCTCGAACCGCTCCCCGACCCACTGCCCGAGCCGCTCCCAGCCTTGCTGCCAGCGCCCGTCCCTGAACCAGTCCCGCTGCCCGCGGTGGAGGACGAGGCGCTGGCCGTCGTGGTACTGCCAGTGCCGCCAGCACCAGCGCCGCTGCCAGTCCCCTGATTGTAAAGATCGATCCCCTGAATGATCTCATGATCATCAAGGCGTGTACTGGCATCGAGCACCAGCCTGTTGTCGAAGAGCTTCTGTTCGCCGTTAACGTAGAAACTCAACGTCTGTTCATTATCGGTATAACCGGAATAGAAGAGCTGGCCCGTCGGCGTATCATAGCCGACATATTCGCCCCCGATTTGCAGCAAGCTTCCCTCAAACTGGATATTGTGCCGCAGGTTGGCTGTAACGGTATAAGTCCGATCGAAATTCGTCGAAACCGCCGGGCTTATATAGCTCGCTTGCACATTATTCGCGGAGACCGAATTGAAAGAGGCGGTGGCCACAGTCGAATTGACCGGATTCCAGGAAAACGTGCTGTTGAGCGTGAGCAGTGTCGTATCGATTGGCGAATAGGACCATTTCTGATTGACAAGGGCCGTCGTGCTCTCGCCTGCCAGAGCTCGTTCGAACCCATAGCGGGAGATGTTCTGGTAGAGCAGAAAATCGGTTTGCATGACGCCGGCGCTGACGCCCGCCTTGAGCATTCCGGTTGCGGAATTACTCCACATATTATAGCCGGATGGGCCATCCGTGCGCTGGTATGAGCTAAGCCCGGCAATATAGGCACTGGGTTGATTGAGACCACCGACAAAGGTCGAACCGGCATAGCCGGTTGACGTCAAAGTCCCGTAACTTGCGACAGAGCTTTGCAACGTCGCTTCGGTCTTGTCGGGACGCCGCGTGCGGATCATGATGAAGCCGCTGTTGAGGGCGCCGGAGGGCGAATTGAAATCGAACAATGGCCCCAAAGTCAGAGCTGTTGCGTCGCGCACGACCTCGACCTGTTCGATCGCATCGATCGGAAGCGTCTGAACGATTCGACCCGCTGTCGCGAGCGGCACATAGGCATTGTCGATCAGGAAGCCATAATTGGAGTCGCCGCGAATGAACACGCGGTACGGCAGCTTGCGGCCTTGATAGGTGACAAAAACCCCGGTCGCCTGATTCAACAGATCATAGACATTGCTTGGATTGAGATTCTCAATTTCCTCGCGCGTGAAAGTTTGCGTCTGCGGCCGGCTGCTTGGCGCGACGCGCGCAAGATTGGTCACGCTGTCAGGCGAAAGATCGCTGTGGCTCCCCTGCACCAGGACCGAAGGAAGCTCGACGGGAGCAGCGTCTTGCGCGCACGCCGGCGATGCGTCGAGACCCCATAAAGCTGCAACACCGCC
>Ga0182033_10000557_pt1 | contig 17821 bp, 18 predicted proteins | sample tim00Cox0000000H_FD_125968 | JGI IMG/M metagenome (GOLD analysis project Ga0182033, IMG submission 125968) | Lab enrichment of tropical soil microbial communities from Luquillo Experimental Forest, Puerto Rico - timezero.00C.oxic.00.000.00H | ecosystem: Environmental > Terrestrial > Soil >...
ATACACCTCTTCGCGGTACGCCTTGTGGCGCGCCGAGGGTCATCTCCGTCGCGGTGATCGCGGCGCCGCGCGATCCTTGATCGAAAAAGTGCTGAAGACGAGCCGGGAGGCGGGCTACGCCCAACTTGAGGGCGTGGCGTGCTGGTTGATCGGCGAATGCCTCTCGGCTGAAGCCCCGGCGGCTGCCGAGCCCAATGTAGAGACTGCGATGGGCATTCTGGAACGCATCGGCGCCCGCAACGATCTCGCCCGGGCGATGATCACGCGCGCCTCCTTGCGTCAGACCGCCGGGGACGTTGCGACGGCGCGAGCGCTGCTCGATCGGGCCCAGGCGATTTTTTTAAGACTCGGTACACTCGACGAGCCAGCCCGTGTGGAAGCGGCGCTCGTGGCACTCGATCGCGGCTCGCCCATCGGGCTGCTCGCCGGCGAAAGTGAGGATCGAATCGCTCGGGCTAAAGGGTAAGCCGGTGCGCCGGCCAAGGCTAAGGGCGCGGCCCGCTTCGTTGTTTTTTCTCCCTGAGGGCTGTGCAGATTCCGTTGATATCGTGAGTGAAATTCGTTGATCCGCCGATCACGAATTTCGAACCTAACTAGTTGATCGCACGCGTATTTTTGACTGCGCGCAGGTCGTTTCGGGTGTGCAACGCGCGATTTTCGCTGTATTTGTGCGCTGACTTCCAGCCGCGCGTTGACGATTATCACCGGAGCTGACCGGCAGCCTAGCTCGGTTCGCCATTCCTGAGGCTCGACAGGCTCAGCCGCTGCTTTCCCGTCGCATCGAAATTGCCGGGGTCGATCCAGCGCTCGAATGCGGCCTTCAGCGCCGGCCACTCGGTGTCGAGGATCGAGAACCAGCAGGTGTCGCGGTTGCGCCCTTTGTAGACCGTCGCCTGGCGGAACAAGCCTTCGTAGCGGAAGCCCAGGCGCAGCGCTGCGGCCCGGGACGGCGCGTTGAGCGAATCGCATTTCCATTCGTAGCGCCGGTAGCCGAGCTCGTCGAACACGCGTCGCATCAACAGGTACATCGCCTCGGTCGCCGCCGGCGTGCGCTGCAACGGCGGGGCATAGTTTATGCCGCCGACCTCGATGACCCCCGCCGCGGGGTCGATGCGCATCAGGCTGGCGACGCCGACCGCTCGTCCGCTACAGCGCTCGATAATGGTGTGGCGAAGCGGGTCGTCGCCGCGGCTGTCCCGCTCCAGCCAGTCGCGGTATTCCTCGAACCGCGCGAACGGGCCGTAGGGGAGATAGGTCCAGTTTCGCCCCTCCTTGTCGAGGAGATAGGCGGCATGGAGATCGGCGGCGTGGCGCGCCGGGTCGACGGGCTCGACGGTGCAGAAATGACCCTCCATCGGCGTGAGTGGCGGGCGTGGACGCGCTGTAAATCCGGGCAGAGGAAAGCCGATGGGCTGCCCCAGATGATTGACGTGCTCGGTCATTTCCGTCTCTTCCGCCTACACCGTGATCGAGCCTTCGAGATAGAGCACGGCACGGCCGGCGAGTGTGATTCGGTTTCCCCGGAGGGTGCACAGGAGATCCCCGACGCGCGCCGAGATCTGCCGCGCCTGGAGCTGCTTCTTGCCGAGACGCCCGGCCCAAAAGGGTGTCAGCACGCAGTGTGCCGATCCGGTGACCGGGTCTTCGTCGACCCCGTGATTCGGCGCGAAGTAGCGCGAGATGAAGTCGATGTCCCCGTCGCCGGGTGCGGTGACGATCACATTGGCTCCCGGCACTCGGCGCATCGCCGCGAAGTCGGGCCTAAGCGCCGCAACGTCCTCGGCACGCTCGTAGACGGCCAGGGTGCGGCCGCGCGCGACAAAGCTCTCAGCCGGCATCTTGCCGAGTGCCGTGAGGATTCGCGGATCGGCCGGCTCTCGCTCCGGCGGCCAGGCTGGGAAGTCCATCGCCAAGAGATCGCCTTCGCGCGCCACTTCGAGCGGCCCTGCCTTGAGAGTGTCGAACCTAACCGACCGCCGGTCTGGCGACAGGATACGGGTCACGACATAACCCGAGGCGAGCGTCGCATGGCCGCACAGCTCGACCTCAACGGTCGGCGTAAACCAGCGGAGCAGGTAGCCCTCGCCCTGCGCCACGAAGAAGGCGGTCTCGGCGAGGTTGTTCTCAGCGGCGATCGCTTGCATCGTCGTTTCCGGCAGCCACTCCGTGAGTGGGCACACGGCCGCCGGATTGCCGCCGAACAAGCGGCCGGTGAAGGCGTCGACCTGATAAAGCGGAATGCGCATGACGAGCCTCACGGGTTATCGAGTGTGGCGCATCCTGACGGGTCTCGGAGTGCCAGGCAAACGGAGGAAAGCATGAAAGCCGCGATGATCGAAGGCGCCTGGCGAAACCCGTTGCGGGGCGGGCGATTTGGGGTTACCCCGTGAAACGTCAAAGCTTCGTGGGCGGTGTCAGTCTGGGATGGCCGGCAATCTGGTGCAGGGCGCGGTCTTCACCGTCATGGTGGTGCGCGCGGGCATGTTGCGCGATCCCGCCTTTGAGTCCGAACTCGCCGAGCAGATCCGGCGCAGCCCGCGGTTCTTTCTGAACGCTCCGGTCGTGCTCGACTTGAAAGACGCGGCTGAGTTCATCCACGAAGCCGAGTTCGCCGAGGCGAGGGAGGTCCTGCGCCGCCATACGCTGAGCCTGATCGGCGTCCAGAACGCCGCGCCGGCGCAGCTTGCGGCGGCCGCAAGCGCGGGGCTTGCGAGCTTTGCCCCGAATGCCCCCCAGCCCAACCGGCGCCCACCGCGCGAGGCTACGAGCAACGCGGTGGCGATGCCCGCGGCTGCAACCAAGACCCGGCTGGTGACGCAGCCCGTCCGGTCGGGCACTCAGATCTACGCCCGCGGCGCCGATCTCGTCGTCACCGCCGCGGTCAGCCCCGGAGCGGAGATCATTGCCGACGGCAATATCCATGTCTATGGCCCGCTCCGCGGCCGGGCGCTGGCCGGTGCGGGCGGCGACGTCGATGCGCGAATCTTCTGCAGCCGGCTCGAGGCCGAGCTGGTCAGCATCGCTGGTCGCTATCTCGTCAGCGAGCAGCTCCCACCGGAACAGCAGGGTTTCCCGGTGCAGATCGCACTGGTCGATGAGCGGTTGACCGTCACGCGAAATTGACGGGGAGAGGGGAGGTCTTTTTGGCAGGCAAGGTAATCGTGCTCACCTCCGGCAAAGGAGGTGTCGGCAAGACGACCTCCGCCGCCGCGATCGCTGGCGGACTAGCATTGCGCGGGCACCGGACGGTCGTCATTGATTTCGATGTCGGGTTGCGCAACCTCGATCTGATCATGGGGTGCGAGCGCCGCGTCGTCTTTGATTTCATCAACGTGATCAATGGCGACGCCAAGCTCAATCAGGCGCTGATCAAGGACAAGCGCAACGACAATCTCTTCATCTTCCCGACCTCGCAGACCCGCGACAAGGACGCATTGAAGCGCGACGGGGTCGAGCGCGTGCTCGAGGAGCTGAAGGACAGCTTCGACTACATCGTCTGCGACAGCCCGGCCGGGATCGAGCACGGCGCGCTGACGGCCATGTATTTCGCCGACAGCGCGATCATCGTCACCAACCCCGAAGTTTCCTCGGTACGCGACAGCGACCGGATTATCGGTCTCCTCGCCTCGAAATCGCGCCGCGCCGAATTCAACTTGGAGCCGGTCGCCGTCCACCTTCTGTTGGCGCGCTATTCGCCCGAGCGCGTCCGCAAAGGCGAGATGCTGACCGTCGAGGACGTCAAGGAGATCCTGTCGATCCCGCTGCTCGGCGTGATCCCCGAGTCGGAGTCGGTACTGCGCGCCTCGAACACCGGTACCCCCATCGTATTTGACGAGGAAAGCCCTGCCGGCCGCGCTTATCATGACGCGGTCGCCCGTTTTCTCGGGGAGCAGCGCGAGCTGCGTTTTCTGCAGCCCGAGCGCCGAAGCTTCTTCCGAGCCCTGTTCGGTAGAGCCTAATGCGCCTGATCAATCTTCTCTTCCCGGAGCGTCGAACCAGCGCGGTGATCGCCCGCGAACGGCTGAAGATCGTGCTCGCTCATGAGCGGGCGAGCCGCGAGGCGCCGGACTTTCTCCCGGTGCTGCAAAGAGAGCTGCTCGATGTCATCGGTCGCTACGTCGAGATCCGCAGCGACATGATCCGCGTCAACCTTGGCAGATCGGGTGACACCTCGCTGCTCGAGATCAACGTCGAAATCGACCGCGCCAGAGTCAAACCCACCAAGAACGGCGCCGCCGGTGACGGCAAGGCGCCCGCGGCGACGAAGATCGATCCTGGGATGCCTGCGCCCTGGGTCAAGCAGAGCTGACGCGTGGACGCCGCTATCCCACAACCCGCGGCCCGACCCGTTCCCACTCCGCCCTGACCAGCAGGTCGTCTTCGCGGGACAGCCGGCGGGTGCGCTCGGCTTGGTAATGCTCCACGGGTGCGAGCCGCAAGAAAGCCCATGCCGCGGCGGCGCGGACGAGCGGCGAGGGATCGTCGAGCCGCCGCTGCGCAGCGGCGACGAGGTCGGCGTCCCCCGGGTCGGAGTTGCCGATCGCGATCAGCACATTGCGGACGAACCGGTCGCGTCCGGTGCGCTTGATCGCCGTTCCTGCGAACAGCTTACGGAACGCCGCGTCATCAAGTTCGGCGAATGCCGCCAGGCGCGGTGCCGTCAGCTCGTCGCGCGGCAGAAAGTCGGCCTCCCGCGCGGCCCGGGCAAACTTGTTCCATGGGCAGACCGCAAGGCAGTCGTCGCAGCCGTAGATCCGGTTGCCGATCAGCGGGCGCAGCTCGACCGGGATCATCCCCTTGTGCTCGATCGTCAGATACGAGATGCAGCGCCGGGCATCGAGCTGATATGGTGCCGGGAACGCGGCGGTCGGGCAGGCATCGAGGCAGCGCCGGCAGGAGCCGCAGTGGTCGGTCTCGACCCCATCGGGTTCGAGCGCCAGGCTCAAATAGATCTCGCCGAGAAACAGCCACGAGCCGAAATCGCGCGACACCAGATTGGTGTGCTTGCCTTGCCAGCCGAGCCCGGCGCGCTCGGCGAGCGGCTTTTCCATGACCGGGGCGGTGTCGACGAAGAGCTTCAACCCGCCCGACCAGCGCGCCTCGATCCAGTGCGCGAGCGCCTTGAGGCGGCGCTTTAGGGTGTCGTGATAATCGCACCCCTGGGCGTAGACTGAGACCGCGCCGCGGTCGCGAGCTTCGAGGACCGCCAACGGGTCTTCTTGCGGCGCATAGTTGATGCCGAGCACGACGACGGTCCGCGCGCCGGACCACAGCACCTGCGGGTCGCCGCGCCGCGCCGCGGTGCCGGCGAGCCAGCCCATGTCGCCGTGATAGCCGCGGGCGATGAACTCACGAAGCCCGGCGCGCGCCTCGGCGTCGAGACGAGCCTCGGCGAAGCCGACGGCGTCGAAGCCCAAGGAAAAGGCGCGGTCGCGGATCGCCTCGCGGATTGCGTGGGCCATACTCTGGGTTCAGCCGCGCCCGCGATAGGGTGCGACATCAGGATCGGGCAGCCACACTCCGGCCGGCGGCTCGCCTGTCTGGTAGAAGATGTCGATCGGGATGCCGCCGCGCGGGTACCAATAGCCGCCGAGCCGCAGCCAATGCGGAGCCAACGTCTCGACCAGCCGCCGGGCGATCGCCAGCGTGCAGTCTTCGTGGAATGCTGCGTGATTGCGAAAGGCGCCGAGGTAAAGCTTCAGCGACTTGCTTTCGAGGATCTTTGCCGCGGGCACGTAGTCGATTACGAAATGGGCGAAATCGGGCTGGCCGGTCACCGGGCAGAGCGAGGTGAATTCGGGGCAGGTGAAGCGGACGAGGTAAACCAATCCGGGGTGCGGGTTCGGCACGGTCTCGAGGACCGCTGAATCGGGCGATGTCGGTAATTTCGAAGGATGCCCGAGTTGGGTCAGGCTCATTGGGAGCTCTCGAAATCGGCGGCGAAATCGGCAAGTGAACCCGTTTCGATGGCCGCCCGCATTGCTGCCATCAGATCGGCATAATAGCGCAGGTTGTGCGCCGTCAGCAGCATGCTCCCGAGGATCTCGGCGCTACGGCAGAGATGGTGGAGATAGGCGCGGCTATAGCCGACGCAAGCGGGGCACGAGCATTCCGGGTCGAGCGACGCCGGATCGTCGGCATGACCCGCGTTGCGCAGGTTCACCGTGCCATGCCGTGTGAAGGCCTGGGCAGTGCGGCCCGAGCGCGTTGGCAAGACACAGTCGAACATATCGATGCCGCGCAACACCGCGCCGACGAGATCAGCCGGTTTGCCGACACCCATCAAGTAACGCGGCCGCTCCTCCGGCAATGCCGGTACGGTCGTCTCGAGCACGGAGAACATCGTCTCCTGGCCCTCACCGACGGCGAGCCCGCCGACCGCATAGCCGTCGAAGCCGATCTCGATCAGCCGCGCGGTTGCGCGCAGACGGAGATCGGGGTCGACCCCGCCCTGGACGATCCCGAATACGCCATGCCCCGGCCGTTCGACAAAGGCACGGCGTGAGCGCTCGGCCCAGCGCAAGGTCAATTCCGTCGCGCTCTCCACGGCCTCGCGCGAGGATGGGTGAAGCGTGCACTCGTCGAGGGCCATCGTCACATCGGCGCCGAGCAGATGTTGGATCGCAATCGAGCGCTCTGGGGTCAGCTCGTGCGGGCTGCCGTCGAGGTGCGAGCGGAAGGTGACGCCCACTTCGCTGATCGTCCGCCGCGCGGCAAGCGACATGACCTGAAACCCACCCGAGTCGGTTAGGATCGCATGTGGCCAGTTCATGAAGCGGTGCAATCCGCCGAGGGCGGCGACCCGCTCGGCGCCGGGCCGCAGCATCAAGTGGTAGGTGTTGCCGAGAACAATGCGAGCCCCGGTCGCGGCCACCCCTTCAGAGGTCATCGCCTTGACCGTGCCTGCCGTACCCACCGGCATAAAGACCGGTGTCTCGATAGGTCCGTGCGCGGTCGTGAGGCGCCCTCGCCGCGCTACCCCGTCGCGCGCCAAGACCTCAAAGCCGATCACGCGTCATTCCCGGTTTTTTCCCGGAATAACCGGGAAAAAATCGCGATTTGGCCGTCAGTCCCCACGATTATTCGTTTTGCGTCAGTGGCTTGCTTGGCTTTCCCGGCTCGCATAACCGGGAATTCATACGCCCCCAAACCGGGAATCAAAACCGCAAACCGGGAAATAACCGGGAACCGCCCGCAAGGCGCTCGAGCGAGCACTCTCAGCCTGGTGATACTCTGCAATCTTGGCGCGGAGATGGCATTACCGCGAGGAGGACAGCTATGACCACTGACACTCCGCCGTTCCCAATCGAGGAGACGTCGATCGCCGCATTGCACGCCGCCTATTTGAACGGCGGGGCGACGGCGGTATCGGTCTGTCAGGCGCATCTCGACCGGATCGCGGCGTATGACCGCAAAGGCCCGGCTCTAGGAGCGATCATTATCACCAACCCTGAGGCTTTGGCAGAGGCGGCTTTGCTCGATGCTGCCGTCGCGTCGAGCGGCAAGCTGGCAGGTCCGCTGCACGGCATTCCGGTCTTGGTAAAAGACAACTATGACGTGGCCGGTTTGCAAACGACCGGCGGTTCGGCCGCGCTGCTGGGCTGGATCCCCGAGAGGGATGCCTCGGTGATCGCCAGGATCAAGGCCGCCGGTGGGATCGTCCTCGCCAAAACGACTATGTCGGAATGGGCGCGCGGCGGAATCGACAATATCAATTCGGTGCTCCCCGGTTTTGCCCGTAATCCCTACAACACCGCCTATGCGACCGGCGGATCGTCGGGCGGCACCGGATCGGGGCTTGCCGCGAGTTTCGGTGTCGTGGGCCTCGGGTCTGACACCTTTGGCTCGATCCGCAATCCCGCCTCGAACAATGCCATTGTTGGTCTGCGCACCAGTTGGGCGTTGGTTTCCCGGGCCGGCATGATCGGGCTTTACGACGAGCGCGACACTGCAGGTCCGATGGCCCGCACCATCACCGACCTCATGCCACTGCTCGACGTGATCGCCGGGGTCGACCCGGCGGACCCGGCGACCGCGGAGGCGGATGGCAAGATCCCGCCGACTTATATGGCTTTCCTGAAACAGGACGGCGCCGCCGGAAGGCGGATCGGCGTGCTTCGGCAGGCGTGCCGCCCCGATGCTTCCGATGCACAGGTCCTCGCCTTATTCGACCGAGCTGTCGCCGATTTGCATCGTGCAGGGGCCGAGCTCATTGATCCTTTCATCATTCCCCAGTTCGATCAGTTCACACCCCGGCTACATCCGCTCAGCGAAGTTCGGGCGGCGATCGAACGCTATCTGGCGAGGACAGGGCCGACATTCCCGAAAACCCTGTCCGACATCATGGCGTTGGGCAAATTCCACCCGTTGCACGAAGTCGGCCTGCTGGAAACTGCAACCGCCCCGGCGCCGGACCAAGATCCGATTGTCGAGCAACTGGAAGCCGATGAGGCTCGAATGCGCATGGCTTATCTGGCGACGATGGAAGAGATGCACGTTGATGTACTGGCAATTCCGACCGTGGCCTACCCGCCAAGGCTGAACGGCGATCGTGACGTGTCCACCGCCGGGACACGGTCGGGTATTGCTTCGGCGCTACATTGGCCTGCCGCGGTGGTGCCGATGGGATACACCTATGAGAATCTGCCCAGCGGCTTGCAGCTTATCGGGCGGCCATGGTCTGAACCGATCCTGATCGGGGTCGCATATGCCTATCAGCAGGCAACTCGACACCGCGCCCCGCCGAGTAGCGTGCCGCCACTCCCCGATTGAAGAGGGGCGTGTTGGTGGAGCCGCCAAGTCGGATGGCGTGATTGCGCCGCCGAGCCGCTCCGGCCCCCCTAGACGGCGATCGCGTTCAGCTCCTTGCCGGCGTGCTCGGGAACGATAAGCCAGACCCCCGCGGCCATCGCGACCATGAAAACCGGTATCGTCAGAAAGGCCAGCGCGAAGGATCCGGTGGCCTGCTGTAGCGCCACGGTCGCGAACGGCCACAGCACAAACCCGACGAAGAAGCCGATGAACCAGACGACGCCGTTGGCGACGCCGCGAACGCGGGTCGGGAAGACCTCGGCGGTCAGCGTCGTGCTCGGACCCCAAAAACCGAGGAACCCGAAGCTCCAGGCGAGGCCAAAGATCCACAGCCAAAGGTTGCTCGCGGCATAGACCCAGAGGGTCATGAAGACGGCACCCCAGAGCAGCAAGGCGATAAAGCCGACGCGGCGGCCGACCTTGTCGGCGAGCCAGCCGGCCGCGCACAGCCCGAGAAACCCGACAAGGCCCCAGAAAATGTAGAAGGTGCTGTATTCCGCGGTCGACCAGTGCTTTTCGGTCGAGAGATAGAGCGGCATCCAGGCGCCGACCGTGCCGTAGAAGCAACAGCTGCAGCAGGTGATGAAGGTCGCGACCAAGGTCGCCGGCAGCACGTCGGGCATGAAGACCTGCCGGACGCCGACCTTGTCGGCTTTGGTATACCAGCTCCGGTCCTCGGCGCTCAGCTTGCCGCCGGCGGTGAGTGTGGCGGCGTGCGCCGCTTTCTATCCTGGGTGCGCACCCAGTAGGGGGATTCGGGACAGGTCGCGCGAACATAAATCGCGAGCAGAGCGATCACGCCCGGCACCATCACCGCAGCGCGCCACCCCCAGGTGCCTGCGACGAGCCCGCTGATGGCACCGGCAAACGAGGCGCCAAAGCACCAGGTGGCGCGGTTGATGCTGATCACCCGGCCGCGCAGATGCGCGGGCCAGGTCTCGGCGAGAGCATCGACCCCAGCGACCACTCGCCGTTGAGCGCAAAGGTCAGCAGCGCGCGCCCCGCGACGAAGACCCCGAAGCTCGCCGACAGTGCCACGATCGGCATCATCAGCGAGAATATCGCGATGTTAACGGCGAGCAGGGTTCGGCGGCCGAACCGGTCGGAGAGCCACGGCCAGAAATAGAGCCCGGTGATGCCGAGGGTGAGCCAAATCTGAAAGCCGGTCCGGTAGGTCGGGACGTCGAGCGCGAACTCCTTGATGATAGCGGCGAGATCAGTGCAAAGATCACCCCGTCCATGCCGTCGAAGCCCCATCCGAGACCGTTGGCAAGCGCGATGTGCCAGTGGGTGCGGGTGACCTTCGAACCGACCGCGACGGCACGGTAGTTGGCGTATTCCAGGTGCCGCTGCTCGAGCGGACCAGCCGTCTCTTCCGGCTCGAGGCCTGGCGCCGCCCCATCGATCGTGGTGCTGGTCATCCGGGGCTCCCCTGCGAATGCCGCCCCGAGTGGCGCACGCTTCGGCTGTGTCGGCATTCTGCGCACGCCGATATCGCCGCGCAAGAATGGCCGTTTCGCGGGCATCCTCAGCGGCGCTCGATCAGGCAGGCGTCGCCGTAGGAAAAGAAGCGGTAGCCGGCGGCCACCGCATGGGCATAGGCGGCTTTGATCCGGTCGAGACCGGCGAGTGCCGCGACCAGCATCAACAGCGTTGAGCGCGGTAGGTGGAAATTGGTCAGCAGCATGTCGACCGCGCAAAACCGATACCCCGGTAAGATGAACAACCGGGTTTCGCCGGCAAAGGGCTGGACCTCGCCGGTCTCGGCCGCAGCACTTTCGAGCAGGCGCAAGCTGGTGGTCCCGACTGCAACGATGCGCCCGCCGACGCGCCGCGTCGCCGCGATCCGTTCGGCGGTTTCGGTCGGCAGCAGGCCCGATTCGGCGTGCATCTTGTGGTCGCGCGGGTCGGGACTCTTGACCGGCAAAAAGGTGCCGGGCCCGACATGTAGCGTCAGTGTCGTCCAACCGATCCCGCGCTCGGCGAGCGCTCCGAGCAAGGCCGGGGTAAAATGCAGGCCCGCCGTCGGCGCCGCCACCGCACCCTCCGCGCGGGCGAAGATCGTCTGATAATCGGCGCGGTCGCGTAGGTCGCCTCCGCGCAGGCGCTTGATATAGGGCGGCAACGGCATCGCGCCGTAGCGGGCGAGCGCCTTGTGGAACGACGCTCCTTCGAGGTCGAAGCGCAGAGTCAGGTCGCCTTCGGGATGCTTTTCGGCTATGTCGGCAAGAAAATCATGCGCGAAGACAATGCGGTCGCCGATCCGCAGCCGGCGCGCACCCTTGGCAAAGGCGCGCCACGCGCCGCCGCCGAGATCGCGATGCAAGGTCACCTCGATCGTCGCCGCCCCGCGGTGGCCGAAGAGGTGCGCGGGGATCACCTTGGTCTCGTTGAAGACGACCAAATCGCCGGACCGCAACAGCGCCGGCAGATCCCAAATCCGCCGGTCCTGCAGCCCTCCGGAGGTCGGGATCACCAGCAAGCGGGCGGCGTCGCGCGGCTCGCATGGATGATCGGCGATCAGCCGGCGCGGCAGCTCGAAATCGAAATCATCGAGACGCATCGGCCGGAGACTACGCCCGGCGAGCTATCAAAACGCCGTTGAAATCGACTTGCATCTTTATGACTTGCAATATGCGAGTCAGTGCAGCGCAAACCGATGCGGCCCAGGAGCTTCCGCGAGATGCAATGCCCAATCGCGCGCAGCCTCGAGCGGGTGGGCGAATGGTGGAGCATCCTCATTCTGCGGGACGCGTTCAGGGTTTGACGCGGTTCGACCAATTCTAGGAGAACCTGGGCATTGCGCCCAACATCCTGACGCGACGGCTCAAAGCCGTGGTCGAAGAGGGCCTGCTCGAACGCCGCCGCTATAGCGAAAGACCGCCGCGCTACGAATACGTCCTGACCGAAGCCCGCCGCGACTCTCGGCCGGTGCTGTGGGCGCTGCTCGCCCGGGGCAACAAGCAGCTTGCCCCAGATATTTTTGGGTGCGAGCTCGCGCGCCATCGACTGCGCAAGCGCGCGCAGACCGAATTTTGCCGCCGCAAAAGCGGCAAAACCGGAGCCGCCGCGCAGGCTGGCGGTGGCCCCCGTGAACAGGATCGTGCCCCGGCCGCGCGGCACCATGTAACGGGCCGCCTCGCGGCCGGTCAGAAAGCCAGCATAGCAGGCGAGCTCCCACGCCTTGAAGAATAGCCTTGCGTCAGTGTCCGCCAGCGGCGCCTTGACGTTGGCGCCGGCATTGAAGAGACAGACGTCGATCGGCCCGAGCTCGGCCTCCACCTCGGCGAAGAGCGCCTGGACGGCCGGCTCATTGCGCACGTCCATCCCGACGGCGCGAGCCACGCCGCCAGATGCGATGATCTGCTGCACGACGTCACGCGATTTCGCGGCATCGCGCCGTGCGATGCAGACGCGATAGCCGCCGGCGGCAAAGCGCCGCGCGACGGCCGCACCGATCGCATCGCCGGCGCCGAGCAGCAAGGCCGCGGCGCTCTTCGCGCACTCGGTCATCACCGAATGTTCCCGTACGTTCATAAATCACACTAATATGATCCGTCGTTTTGCCCGATGCAAAGGCGTTCGGTGAGGTGAGGCATGGCGGGTCCGCTGGCGGGAGTGAAGGTGGTCGATCTGACAAGCGTGGTCTCAGGCCCACTGGCGACGATGTTTCTCGCCGATCAAGGCGCCGATGTAATCAAGATCGAGCCCCTGGGCGGAGACATTACCCGCCACAGCCGTCAGTCGATTACCACTTCGGGAGAGTTTTCGGCGCTGTTCGTCTCCTCGAACCGCGGCAAGCGTTCGCTGGCGCTCGACCTGAAGCGGCCGGAGGCGGGGCCGATCATGCGGAAGCTGATCACGAGCGCCGACGTGCTAGTGCAGAATTTCCGGCCGGGCACGATGGAACGGCTCGGCCTCGGCCAGGCGGCGTTGCGCGCCTTCCATCCGCGCTTGATCTACGTGTCGATCAGCGGGGTTGGCGAGAGCGGGCCTTATGCGGCAAAGCGAGTCTATGACCCGATCATCCAAGGCCTGTCAGGTTTCGCCGACCTCCAGGCGGACCCCGGCACCCGCCGACCGCGGATGATCCGCACGATCGTCGCCGACAAGACCACGGCGATTTTTGCCGCTCAGGCGGTGAGTGCAGCGCTCTACGCCCGCGAGCGGACCGGCGAGGGCCAGCACATCCGGCTGGCGATGCTCGACACGATGATCGCCTATCTCTGGCCCGAGGCCATGACGCAGTACACGGTCGTCGGTCGGGAGGCGACCACCGCCGATCCTACGGCGCGTCCCGAGCTGATCTTTGAGACCGCGGACGGCTACATCACGGTAGGCACGATTTCCGACTCCGAATGGCGCGGCTTCTGCGCCGCCTCGGAGCGAGCGGATCTCATGGACGATTCGCGGTTCAACACACCTGCTGGAAGAGCAGTCAACGCCACCGAGCGGATCCTGCTGATGGCGGAGATCATCAAAAGGCGGCGAAGTGCGGATTGGCTGCAACGCCTCGAGACCAACGACGTGCCCTCGGCGCCGGTGTTGCGGCGCGGCGAGGTAATCGCCAACGAGCAAGTTGTGGCGCGGGAATTGATCAACGAGTTCGACCATCCCGACATCGGCCGGGTCCGCCAGCCAAACCCGGCAGCCCGCTTCGACCGTACCCCGGCCGCAATTCAAGGGCCGGCGCCGCGCATTGGCGAGCACAGCGCGATAATTCTGGCGGAGCTAGGGATAGACCCGGTGGAAATCGCGCGGCTCGCGACCGCAAAGGTCATCCGGATAGCAAAAGAGTCCAACGAGCGGTGATACCAACGAACACAAAGCGCCTCCGGCGGTGCGGTTTTTGCTACTGTAGACTTATTCAGCTCCCAACGACGGAGTAGAGGGATGGCTCACGAAATCACGCGCCGCGAATTCGGGATCGCCGTAGGGGCGACAAGTCTCGCCGGTCTTGGTTTGGGTGCACCGGCCAAGGCTGCCGACGCGAAAACCTTGCGCTTTGTCGCGCAATCGGATTTGCGCGTCCTCGATCCGATCTGGACGACGGCCTACATCACCCGCAACCACGGCTACATGGTCTTCGACACGCTGTTTGCCATCGACGACAAGTTTAAGCCGCACCCGCAGATGGTCGGCGATTACAACATCTCGCCCGACAAGCTCCATTATAGCTTCACCCTGCGCGACGGTCTCAAATTCCACGATGGTCAGCCGGTACGTGGGGCCGATTGCGTCGCTTCGCTGAAACGCTGGATGGTGCGCGACGGTTTTGGCCAGGCGCTCGCGACCGTGGTCGAGGAAATGACCGGCGGCGACGGCAAAGATTTCATGATCCGCCTCAAAGAGCCGTTTCCGCTGCTGATCGATGGCATCGCCAAGGTGTCGAGCCTTACCCCGTTCATCATGCCCGAGCGGCTCGCCAAGACCGATCCCTATCAGCAGGTCACCGAAATGGTGGGCTCGGGCCCGTTCAAATTCGTCACCGACGAGTTCCAGCCCGGCCACCAGGTGGTCTATGTCAAGAACCCGGATTATGTGCCGCGCAATGAGCCGTCAAACTGGGCATCGGGCGGCAAGGTGGTCAAAGTCGACCGCGTCGAATGGCTCTATATCCCGGATGCCACGACAAAAATCGCGGCGCTCAACAGCGGCGAGGCCGATTGGTGGGAAAACCCGCCGCCCGATGTCTGGCCGGTGCTGGCCGGAAACCGCGACATTACCGTGATCGAGGCCAATCCACTGCCGTCGATGGGCTGCGTGCGCTTCAATCACCTGTTCCCGCCGTTCGATAATGTGAAGATGCGCCAGGCGGTGCTCATGGTCGCCAATCAGTCCGATTTTATGAGCGCCTATGCCGGCGACCCGCAGAACTGGAAGGTGTGTGCTTCGTTCTTCACCTGCGGCACGCCGATGTCGAGCACTGCCGGTTCGGAAGCGCTCACCGGCAAGCGCGACTTCGATAAGGCCAAGAAGCTGGTCGCCGAGGCCGGCTACAAGGGTGAGAAGGTCATTGTGCTCGACGCGGTCGACCAGCCGCTGATTCACGCCGAGGCGCTGGTCACGGCGGACCTGTTAAAAAATCTCGGGATCAATGTCGAGGTTGCCGCCAGCGACTGGGGCACCTTGGTGACGCGCCGCGCGTCGAAGAAGCCGATCGACGAAGGCGGCTGGAACATCTTCTGCACCGGCTGGGTCGGTGCCGACCAGCTCGATCCGACACTCAACGTCATGTTGCGCACCAATGGCGACGGCGCCTGGTTCGGTTGGCCGAAGGACGACCCGCTCGAGGACTTGCGGACGCAATGGCTCAAGGCGAGCGACAGCGAGGCGCGGCAGGAAATCGCCGTCAAGATCCAGCAGCGCGCCTTCGAGACCGTCCCCTACGTGCCGACCGGGCAGTGGACGGATAAGACCGCCTACCGGAAGAATATCAAGGGCGTCATTGCCGCCCCGCCCTTCCTGATGTGGAACGTTGAGAAGGTCTGACCCCGCGCTACTTCACCACCAGAACTGCGCAGGGCGCCAAGCGGACGAGGCGGTCGGTAGTGCCGCCTATGATCCGTTCATAAAGCTGCGAGTGGCCCATGAACCCGACCACGAGCAGGTCGAACCCGCGATCTTTGATTAGGCCGACGATCGCTTCGGCTACGTGGCCGGGTACGAGATGGGTTTCGATCTTCACGCCGGTCGCGTTGGCCTGAGCCTTTGCCGCGGCGATGACCGGTGCGAAGCGGTGGTTTGCTTCATCCTTTTCCTCGGCGACCTCATCGATGCTGGCAGGAAAGCGCGGCAGCTCTTCGACCGTCACCATGTGAAGCTTAGCGGAAACCTGGCGCGCCAGCTCGATCGCCGCGCCGAGAGCCTTCAAGCCTCCGGGTGAGCCGTCGTTCGCTGCCAGTATCTTTCTATACATCCTACTTCCCTTCCGCAGTGACTGGAACCGCACTAGTGCTTGTGCCCGCGAGCGGCTTGAAGTCAGGCTGGAACCAGCGCTGAGCGATCAGGGTCGGCACCACCGCACTGCCGATGACTGCGGTCAGCAGGATTGTGTATTGGCGCTCGTCGATGATGTGATTGGTCAGCCCGAAGAGTGCCGAGATCGACCCGAAGGTCAGGCCGGTCGACATCATTAAGGTCGTGTACATCCCTTCCTTGCGCTCGAACCGGAAGATGCGTGTAAGCGGCAGGATGCCGACGAACTTGGTGATCATCTTGACCGCGAGATAGATCACGATCAGCCAGGCTGCATCGGCGATGACATCGGCGCGTACCAATGAGCCGGCCTTCAGAAAATAAAACGGGGTCAACACAGTGAAGGCGATTACTCGGGTCCGATGCATCAGCTCGCGGTCGGCGAGAAACACCGGTGCAAGCACCATGCCGATCAGATACGCCGGCAGCACCGCTTCGCTCTTTGCCGTATTGGAAAGTCCACCCAGCACGAACAGAACTACCAGAACGAACTTGATCTGCGGCTCGCTGACCCGCGAGCCAAGACGGCCGAAAAACCACGGCGTCACTCGCGGCAATAGAAACATTGCGGCTAAGGTCGCCGCGGCGAAGGCCAGAAGCCCGAGATTGTAATTAGCGAATACCAGCCCGAGGGCCAGCACCGTTCCGATGTCATTGATAAAGCACGCCGCAAGGATAACCTTGCCGATTTCGGTTTGGTTGAAACCGGTCTCGACCATGACCGCATAGACGACTGCAACCGAAGTCGTCGAGAGTGCAATGCCGGCGATCTGCGCCTGCGCCCAGGGCCAGCCGGAAATGAAATGAGCCCAGGCGAGGACGCCGAGGTACGGCGCGAGGAAACCGACCACCCCGATCGCTATCGTCGACGCGAAATTGCGACGAATGACCTTCACGTCGATCTCGGCGCCGGCGAGGAAGGTCAGCAGGATCGCCCCAAAGCCCGCGAGATAGTTCACCCATGGTGTCAGTGTCAGGTCGACGAGATTGCCGGCGACCGCGCCGATGATGATCTCGAGAAGTGCCACGGAAACCGCGACACAGGCCTGCAGCGAGGCCGCGATCAGCGCGAGCCCGATCCACAGCGCCGACGCGAACCAAATGTTGTCCATCCCAAACCTCTTTGTTCGTCCGTCGCCGGCGACGGGCGTCTTCGGATCCCGCGCTGTGGAGGGCAAAATGAAACCCGCCAATCGGCGGGTTACAAATGGACCCCGCCACGCATCCGCGCGCAGCAGGAGTCATAAGCCCTTGCGGGCGGTTATGGGGAACTCCATCCCCTTGCGATTTACTCTAACGCATGTCCGAATAAGCAGGCAACAGCCGGCAGCCTCAAGACGATGGATGCGCCGGAGCCAGCCATGCCCTACCATTGGTTCCCGACCAGCTTGCAGGGAGGAATCCGCAATGCCCGCCGACCCTAACCGCGTAATCTTGACCGGAGAAAATCCGTTCATCCGACTGAGCCAGACCGACGGCGGTCCCAACACGACGAATGCGAGCTTTTGGCGCATCATCACTTGCCCAGCGGGTCCGGGACACGTTCTTTATCTCAACAGTGAGTTGACCGAGAACCGCTGGCGCATCTACTCCGACAACATCGCGATGGCGCGATGGCTGCAGTCCACCGTCCAGGGCATGCTCAACGCCGAGACGGCCGACGCCGCCATCCCGGTAGTCGACGCCCGGTTTTTGAAGTCGGGCGACCCGCGCTATTTCTGGACGGAGCGGGTGCGCTCGCGGGATGAGCAAATCGTCCTCACCTGGTATCAGATCGGCGATCCGCTGTTGATCCACACGCAGCCCAATGCGGAGCCCGGCCGTCCTTACGGGGTGTGCACCTTGCTGATCCCGGCGCTGGGCGCGCGCCTTACGCGAAACGGCGTCGAAGGGGCGGGCCGGCCATGGCCGCGAGAGCGCGAAGGCAGGCCCTTCAGCACCTGCGCATTGGCGTTTTCCGAGAGCTGGACAGAAGCCCGCTAAGGCGCCCCCTCTCCCCCACAGGAGCCCTGTGGGGGAGAGGGAGCATGCG
>Ga0182033_10000558_pt1 | contig 17811 bp, 16 predicted proteins | sample tim00Cox0000000H_FD_125968 | JGI IMG/M metagenome (GOLD analysis project Ga0182033, IMG submission 125968) | Lab enrichment of tropical soil microbial communities from Luquillo Experimental Forest, Puerto Rico - timezero.00C.oxic.00.000.00H | ecosystem: Environmental > Terrestrial > Soil >...
AGACGACCTCTCGCCGATTCTGGAAGCACGAGCGGAAGTCTTTCAGGGGCTCTGCCGCGCACTGGCGCAGCGTCAAGCCGCGGGTCAACTGACCGCATCGACCGAGCTTGCCGAGGAGGTGCCGGCGAACCGGCTGACCACTTGGTTTTCCGAACGACTGCATCGGCTATACGACACCGCGAGCGCCGAGTGAGCGAGCGCCAGGCGTGAAAGACGGTTTGGGGAAAACCTGTTCAGCGCGGCAATGGTCGCATGCGGTAAGCCGGCGCCCGACCTGTTTCTCTATGCCGCGCAGCGTCTCGAGACGGCGCCGGAACATTGTCTCGTTGTCGAGGACAGCCCTGCAGGTATCGATGCCGCGGGCGCTGCCGGTATGACCGCGATCGGCTTTTGCGGGGGAAGTCATTGCGGGCCGGATCACGGGGCGCGTCTGCAGGACCGCGGGGCGGCGCTGGTCATTGCCGACATGCGCGAATTGGTGAGCGCTCTCGCGAAAACTCGGGTAAGCCGTGACCCGGAGGTGCCGTTTTCTCGTCAGCGAATTACTGTCATAAACCGGTAACAATCCGGCACGCGCCGGCATTGTGACAGCAAGAGAGGCGCAACAATGTCGCTGATCCCGGCGACACTCGGCAGGATTGCCGCGCCGGAACGGCGGACGATGGCGGTCGCCTGTGGCGCCCACGTGCTGCATGACGGCTTTACCGACCTGCTCTACGTGCTGCTGCCGGTGTGGCAGGCCGAGTTCGGCCTCGGTTATGCCGAGATCGGCCTCTTGCGCGCGCTCTATGTCGGCGCGATGGCCGGCTTCCAGATGCCGGCCGGGGCGCTCGCCGAGCGCTTCGGCGGACCCCTGGTCCTCGGCCTCGGGACCGCGCTTGCCGGGATCGGTTATCTCCTGGCCGGAGCGAGTGTCGGGTTCGCAGTGCTCGCCGTGGCGCTGATCTTCGGCGGCTTGGGCTCTAGCGTGCAACACCCGATCAGCGCGCACCTGGTCTCGGAAGCCTTCTCCGGCACCCGCTCGCGCACCGCGCTCGCTCGATACAATTTCTCCGGCGACCTCGGCAAGATGGCGCTGCCGGCGATGACCGCTTGGTTGCTGACCTTGATGCCGTGGCGTGCGGTGACCGCGACGATCGGTGTGGGCGGCCTTGTGGCTGCGGTGGCGATCCTAGCGGTGCGCGGCCTGCCCGGGCGGGCTGCAAGGGCGCGCGAGACCGTCAGCCAACCCGGGATCGCGGGGTGGGCGCCGGTCGGGCGTGGCTTCTCGCTGCTGCTGGCGATCGCGATGATCGACAGTGCCACACGCATGGGGTTTCTGACGTTTCTGCCGTTCTTGCTAAAGAGCAAGGGTGCCGATCTCCCGATGATCGGCATTGCCCTGACCCTAATCTTCGCCGGTGGCGCCGCCGGCAAGCTGGCCTGCGGCTGGCTCGGCGCCCGGCTCGGGGTTGTCAGGGCGACGTTCATCACCGAGGGACTGACCGCCGCGGGCATCTTGGCGTTGCTGCCGCTACCGCTTGCCGCCGGTCTGGTGGTATTGCCGGTGATCGGAATGGCGCTCAACGGCACCTCGTCGGTGCTCTACGGCACGGTTCCGGAGCTGGTGGCACCAGCACGCCGGCAGCGCGCTTCCGGCATTTTCTACACCGGCGGGGTCGGCGCCGGTGCGCTGGCACCTGTGGTCTACGGGCTCGCCAGCGACCTCGCCGACGTGCCGGCGGTGATGGTGCTGATCGCCGCCATCGTGCTGGTGACCTTGCCGCTCGCCTGGCGGCTGGGGCCATATTTGCAAGCGGCTGCCGCCCGCGGCTCTTGACGGACATTCGGCTGGAAGATGCCCGAGCCAGCCCGGAGCTATCTCAAGCCGAGTGCCCTCGAGCGTGTGTTTGGCAGCATCCTCGTGTTTCTCGTTCGGATCGGCTTGATCCGAGGCCACTTCTACGTTCTCGAAGTCCGCGGACGAAAGAGCGGCAGGACGATCTCGTTGCCAGTCGACCCGCTCGATCTCGACGGGCAGCGCTATCTCGTCTGCGCCCGAGGCGATTCCAACTGGGTGCGCAACGCCCGGACAGCGGGTGAAGTCGTGCTTGTCCGCGCGATGCGGCGCTGCACCTACGCCGCACGCGAGCTTCCACCGGACATGCGTCCACCGATTTTCAAGGCCTATCTTGACCGCTTCGCCAGTGAGGTTCAGCGCTTTTTTCCGGTATCGAAGGGATCGGCGGTCGAGTCGTTCAGCGATCTGGCGCCGCGTTACCCCGTCTTCGCGCTCCAGCCGCTCGACGAGACCGCACAGCGCGGCGGAGCGGCTTCCCGATGACAGCAGGCTCATCTCCTATGGCGCGGTCGGCCGGCTGCACCCCCACGCCACCTTGGGGCCATAGTCGCGGCTTATCATTCGGCCTCAAATCAGGAGCTTTGCCATGGGTTCTGCGCGAAGACCGGTTTTCGTCAAAAGATCGTCAACCCGCCCTGCTCTTGGCATGATTCACGCTGCAGCGGGTTCCCAACTATTTGACCGAACAAGCCTTTTCGGCTCCGAGTACTGTCGAGAATCGGTTTTTCTCCCTCAGGTTCAGGGTAGAGCAGGGGGGATTGGGCGCTCCGCCGGTGAAGATCTTCTCCCTGCTACGGTGCTTCGGCTGAGGCGCGGACACCGCAGGTCGGGCATTCCGGATCCTTGCCGATCCGGATCGAGTGGAAGCGGGCACGCAGCGCATCGTAAATCAACAAGGTACCGTCGAGGCTGTCGCCGAGCCCCAGAAGTTCCTTAAGCACCTCGACCGCCTGCAAGGTGCCGAGGACGCCGGCGATCGCGCCGAGGATGCCAGCGGTCTCGCACCGCGGCACCAGGTCAGGCGGGGGCGGCTCACGGAACAGGCAGCGATAGCAGGGGTGGCCAGCGCCGAGATAAGGCCGGAAGGTCGAGATCTGGCCCTCGAATGGCGACAGCGCCGCTGCCACGAGCGGCTTTCCCAAGCGAAAAGAGAGATCGGTCAACAGATACCGGGTGGCAAAATTGTCGCTGCCGTCGGCAACGAGATCATAGCCGCCGATCATCGTCGCGGCATTCTCTGGGCCGAGGCGCACAGGATGGACCGCGACCCGTACGCCGGGATTGACCGCGGCGAGGGTCTCGCGAGCGCTCTCGACCTTGAGCGCGCCGACGCGCTCGGTTGCATGGACGATTTGGCGCTGCAGGTTAGTCAGGTCGACCCGGTCGGAATCAGTAATCCCGATCGTCCCGACCCCGGCCGCCGCGAGGTAGAGCAACAGGGGCGAGCCGAGACCGCCGGCGCCGACGACGAGGACGCGGGACTGAAGCAGCCGCAACTGACCCTCCTCGCCGACCTCGTCGAGGATCAAGTGGCGCGCGTAGCGCTGAAACTGCTCCTCGCTCAGTTCCATTGGTCTCACACCCCGTCGAACAGTGCCGTCGACAGATAACGCTCGCCGAAGTCAGGCAGCACGACGACGATCGTCTTGCCGGCCGTGTCCGGCCGCGCGCCGACTTCGAGTGCCGCGGCGAGCGCCGCACCGGCCGAGATCCCGACCACGAGGCCTTCGAGCCGCGCGGCCTCGCGCGCGGTGCGCAACGCGGTCGCGTTGCTGATGCGGATGATCTCGTCGATCAGGCCGGTGTCGAGGATCTCGGGGATGAAGCCCGCGCCGATGCCTTGGATGCGGTGCGGACCGGGCGGCCCCCCCGACAGGACGGCGCTGTCCTCGGGCTCCACCGCGATCATTTTGAGCCCGGGCTTGCGCGGCTTCAGCACCGAGCCGACCCCAGTCAAGGTGCCGCCAGTGCCGACGCCGCTGACCACGACGTCGACCGCACCGCCGGTGTCGTTCCAGATTTCCTCTGCGGTCGTGCGACGGTGAATCTCGGGGTTCGCCGGATTGCGGAATTGCTGCGGGATGAAGGCGTCGGGCAGCGCCTTGACGATCTCCTCGGCCTTGGCGATGGCCCCGCGCATGCCTTGCGCGGCCGGGGTCAACTCGAGTTCGGCGCCGAGCAGTTTGAGCATCTTGCGGCGTTCTAGTGACATGCTGTCGGGCATCGTCAGGATCAGCCGATAGCCCTTCGCCGCACAGACAAAAGCGAGCGCGATCCCGGTGTTGCCCGAGGTTGGCTCGACCAGCACGGTGCCCGGCTTGATCCGCCCGGCGGCCTCGGCGGCGGCGATCATCGAAACGCCTATACGGTCCTTGACCGAGGCGAGCGGATTGAAGAACTCGCACTTGCCAAGGATATCGGCCTTGGCGCCGGCGTCCCGGGCCAGACGGTGGATGCGGACAAGCGGGGTGGCGCCGATCGTCTCGACAATGCTGTCATAGACGCGGCCGCGAAACTCCGCAGGTGCCAGCGTTGTCACCATAAAGCGCCAGTCTGTTCCTTGCCTATCAGATCTCGAAATCACCGCATTCGGCAGCCCGGCCCGCGATCCCGGAGCGATGCGCGCGGCCGCACAGCTCCTCGAGGGTCAGCGCATCGAGCCGCCGCATCATCTCCTCCTGGAGCTCGAGCCACACCGGCCGCACGACCTGATGCCCGAGAGCGCTGCCGGCCGGGTCGCTGATCGGATCTTCGGCGGTCTCAAGGCCGCGAACCGTACGGACGATGTCGCCGAGGCTGATCCGCCGCCGCTCACGCGCCAAGCGATAGCCGCCGCTCGGGCCGCGGATCCCGAGCAGGATCTTGTGCCGCACCAGCTCCTGCAGCACCGGCTCGAGATAACGGCGCGGGATCCCTTCGCGCTGGGTTATCTCGGATGAGCGCACCGGCCCTTGGCCGCCATTGTAGGCAATGTCGAGCACCGCCTCGATTGCGAACAGCAGCTTCTTGGTCAGCCGAATCATGTCGTCCAGGCCGCCATCCCCGAAGGTCAGATTTGATTGTCACGAGTTTCGCGCCGGACGCGGGTCCGGACAAGCGGCCTCGATGCCGGTCGACCCAAAACCGTCTTCCTGGCGGCCTCCCTGTGTCGAAAATGCCGCGACGATCGCGAATTCCGGACGCGCGATGCGGGTGAAGACAAGCTGAGCGATCCGGTCGCCCGGCCGGACCCGTATGCCCTCGCCCGCAGGATTGCGGTTCCACGCCGATATCAAACAGGGTCCTTCGTAATCAGCATCGATCAGCCCGATCGTGTTGCCGAGCACCAGCCCCTCCTTGTGGCCTATGCCGGAGCGCGGCAGCAACAGCGCACACCAATCGGGCGAGTCGATGCGCAAGGCGATGCCCGCCGAGATCAACACGGGTGCCACTTGCGGCTTGAGGACCAGCGGGCGATCGATGCAGGCATGCAGGTCGAGCCCCGCCGCCAGGCTCGATCCCCAGGACGGAAAGCCCCAACCGGGAAGCCGCGGGTCGAGGACCTTGAGCTCGACCTTCAAGAGCCGCCGGGGGACGAGACCCCGAGATGTTGTGCGATCCGCTCGGCGAGCCGTTGGGCGACCTCGTGCTTAGTCATCGCGGGCCAGTCCTCGATCCCGTCGGCATCGACCAGATGGATCGTGTTGCGGTCGCCGCCGAAGGTTCCGGTCCCGGGCGAGACATCGTTGGCGAGGATCCAGTCGCAGCGCTTGCGCAGACGCTTGCGGCGGGCGTTCTCGACGACATCCTCGGTCTCCGCCGCGAAGCCGACGACGAGGGCCGGCCGGTCGTTGCCGCGTTGGGCGATGGTCGCAAGGATGTCCGGGTTTTCGGCAAGGCGGAGCACCGGCGGGCCGCTGCTGTCCTTCTTCAGCTTGCGCCGGCCGGCGGCTTCGACCCGCCAATCGGCAACCGCCGCGGCCATGACCGCGACATCGACCGGCAGCGCTGCCTCGCAGGCGGCAAGCATTTCGGCCGCGGTCTCGACCGCCACGACTCTGACCCCGGCCGGCGAGGGCTCTTGTGTCGGCCCCGAGACGAGGACCGTGTCGGCGCCGAGCGCCGCGAGCGCGGCAGCGATCGCGTGCCCCTGCTTGCCGGAGGAATGGTTCGAAATGTAGCGCACAGGATCGATCGGCTCGCGGGTCGGCCCGCTCGTCACCAGCGCCCGCTTCTCAGCAAGCCGCGTGTCACCCGCCAGGACACGCTCGATCGCGGCGACGATCTCGATGGGCTCGGCCATGCGTCCCGAACCAATTTCGCCGCAGGCAAGCTCGCCCGAACCCGGGCCGACCCGCTTGACGCCGCGCGCCTCGAGTGTCGCCAAATTGGCCTGGGTTGCCGGATGCGCCCACATCATCAGGTTCATCGTCGGCGCCATTAGCACCGGCTTATCCGAGGCGAGCAACGCCGTTGTCGCGAGGTCATCGGCCAGGCCCGTCGCCATCCGCGCGATCAGATCGGCGCTCGCCGGTGCCACGACGACGAGGTCGGCTTCGCGAGACAGGCGGATATGGCCCATCTCGCTCTCGTCGGTCAGCGACCAGAGATCGGTATAGACCTTGTCCTCGCTCAACGAAGCGACCGATAGCGGGGTCACGAAATGATGTGCCGCGGCGGTCATGATGCAGTGCACCGCTGCACCCCTCTCGCGCAGTCGGCGGATCAGCTCGAGGCTCTTATAGGCGGCGATCCCGCCGGAAATGATCAGTAGTATGCGCCGGTCCTGAAGCAAATCGATCCTCCGCTGCCGTCGGCCGGCGCCAGTATGCTACCGCCCGAAGAGGAGGGCGAGAGCGATCGCGACCAGTGAGGCGGTAACAAGCCATACCGGAATGAGCAGGATCGCCAGATGGCGGGCGCGCTTGGCTGCCTGGGCGGCCAGGGTCTCGGCGTGCATGACGATACCTTCGCGGGACCAGTCGCTCACCAGAGCCTCCAGGCTGCGTATCAGCCGGGGCACCCGATCGATGAGCTCAGCGAGCGTGTCGAATTGCTCGCGCAGTCTCGCCTCGGGGCCGCGATTGTCGCGCATCCAAGCTTCGATCAGCGGCCGCGCCAGCGCCCAAATATTGACTTCGGGGTCGAGACGTCGGCCCAGCCCCTCGACTTGCACCATCGTCTTCTGAAGGAGCAGGAGCTGTGGCTGGGTTTCCATCTCGAACTGCTCGGTAACCTGGAAAAGCTGGGCGAGCAGCCGGGCGAACGAGATCTCTTGTAGCGGTTGGCCGAGGATCGGCTCGCCGATCGCACGGCACGCCTGGGCGAAGGCGTCGACCGACCGCGCCGGCGCGACGTAGCCTGCAGCGAAATGAACTTCCGCCACGCGCCGGTAGTCGCCCGTCAGGAAACCCAGCAGCATCTCAGCCAGGTAGAAACGGGTCGCGCGGTCGAGCCGGCCCATGATGCCGAAATCGACGACTACAATCGCGCCCGAGGCTTCGACGAACATGTTTCCGGGATGAACATCGGCATGAAAGAAGCCGTCCCGGAACACCTGGTTGAAAAAAGCGCTGGCTGCCTTGACTGACAGATCGTCGATCCGGTGCCCGGCGGCCGTCAGCGCTGCGCGGTCGTCGATGCGCACCCCGGAGATCCGCTCCAATGTCAGCACGCTGCGGCCGGTGCGCAGCCAATCGACCCGTGGCACGCGAAAACCGGGATCCCCGGCGAAATTCTCGGCGAGCTCCGAGGCCGCGGCCGCCTCGAAGCGCAGATCCATCTCGAATTCCACGACCTCGGCCAAGGCCTGCACGACCTCGACCGGCTTCAGCCGGCGCAGCATGGGCTGAAGACGCTCGCTCAACATGGCAAGCCATAGGAAAAGGTCGAGATCGCGCGAAAAAGCCTCGACGATGCCCGGCCGCAAAACCTTAACGGCGACATCGCCCCCATCGGTCGTCCGCGCGAAATGGACCTGGGCGATCGATGCCGCGGCGACGGCGGTATCGTCGAACGAAGCGAACAATGTCTCGAGCGGCCGGGCGAACTCGGCCTCGATCAGCGCCCGCGCCTCGTGTCCCGGGAACGGCGGCAGTCGGTCTTGTAGGCTCGCCAGATCGAGGGTGATCTCCTCGCCGAAGAGATCGGCTCGGGTCGACAGGAGCTGGCCGAGCTTGATGAAGCTCGGCCCCAGCTGGCCAAATGCCGCGGCGAGCCTCTGACCCGGGCGCGGCGCCGCAGCGGTGGCACGACGCGCCAGCGCGCGGCCGATCGGTAGGAAGCGAGCGGCGGCAGGAAGAGCGACGAGCGGAAACAGCGCGTCGTGCCGTGCCAGCGTTACCCCGATCCGGATCAGCCGGGCGAGGTTGCGGATGCTCCGCAGAGGTCCGAACCCCGCGCCGAGCGCGTCAGACCCGCCAAGCCGAATAGAGCGCAGCGACGCCCCCCGTGAGGTTGCGAAATCGCACCCGCTCGAGCCCCGCGCGCGCGATCATGGCCGCAAGCTCGCGTTGCCGGGGGAAGCGGCGTATGCTTTCTGCGAGGTAGGTGTAAGCCTCGCGATCGCCCGCAACAATCCAGCCAAGCTGCGGCAGGATCTGAAAACTGTAGAGGTCGTATAACGGCTGAAGAAGCGGGTTGATCTCCGGCGTAAATTCGAGACACAAAAAATGCCCGCCATACCTCAGAGCGCGCCGTCCCTCGGCAAGCGCCGCTTCGATTCGGGTGACGTTCCGCAGCCCGAAGGCAATGGTGTAGAGATCGATGCTTCGGTTCGGCACCGGAAGCCGTTCGGCATCGGCGCACACCCACTCGAGGCCGGCCAGAATTCCGCGATCGAGCGCACGCGCGCGTCCGATCGCGAGCATTGGTTCGCTGGTGTCGCAGACAATCACTTTTCCACCGGTGGGCGCGAGGCGCGGAAGAGCGCGCAACGCGATGTCGCCGCTCCCGCCGGCAACATCGAGTAGCACCTGTCCGGGATGCGGGTTCAGCCAAGCGACCATCCGTGCCTTCCACCAGCGGTGGATTCCGCCGCTCATCAGATCGTTCATCAGGTCATAGCGCGGCGCCACGCTGTCGAACACCGCGCGTACCAGCGGGGCTTTTTCCCCTTCGGGTACACGGCGTGCTCCGAAATCAACCCCGCTGCTTGTTTCGTCCTCGCTCATAGGGCAGGAAGATAACTCGATGGGGTCGTACGCGCCACGGCTCGCCGACCCCGGCGCACTCCACCGGCGGGGCGATGCCCGAACTGCCCGAAGTCGAGACTGTCCGCCGCGGCCTGGCGCTGAAGATCAGCGGCCGCCGGATCTTACGAGCACAGCTGCGCCGATCGGATCTGCGGCGTCCTTTCCCGCCGGCACTCGCTGCACGACTGGAGGGCGCCTTGATCGGCGCCCTCAGCCGCCGCGGCAAGTATATCCTGATCGAGCTCAATGCCGACGGTCTGCTGCTGCTCCACCTCGGCATGTCCGGGCGGGTCACCGCCGGCAGTGCAGCGCTACCCCCCGCTCGGCACGACCATGTCGTGCTGACGCTCGACGACGGAACTGTGATCCGCTTTAACGATGCGCGCCGTTTCGGCCTGATCGACTACGTCAGGCGCGGCGACGCGGCGCAACATCCGTTGCTCGCCGGGCTCGGCCCCGAGCCGCTTGAGCCGGGCTTCGACGGTGCCTATCTGGGCGCGACTCTGGCTGGCAAGCTGTCGACGGTCAAGGCGACGCTCCTCGATCAGCGTGTCGTGGCCGGCCTGGGCAACATCTATGTCTGCGAGGCACTGTTCCGCGCCGGTCTGTCGCCGCGCCGGCTCGCCGCCTCGATCGGCCGAGGGCGGGCGGAGCGGCTTGCTGCGTCAATCAGATCCGTCTTGACCGAAGCGATTGCGGCAGGAGGTTCGTCGCTGCGCGATTATGTCCAGGCCGACGGCGCGCTCGGCTACTTCCAGCATCACTGGGCCGTCTACGGCCGCGAAGGGAACCCCTGCCCGGGCTGCGACTGCGGCAAAGGAGTGCGCCGCATCGTGCAATCCGGTCGCTCGACGTTCTTCTGTGCCAAGCGGCAGCGCTAGAGAGATAACGCTGAGAGAGAAAATCTGGCCGTGCCCCCTATGGGTCCGTTCGGTTGACGGGGCGGCAGCCCGCCGATATAAGCCCGCACTCCGTTTTCACCGCGAGAGAGCATGGCCAGTCACAAATCGGCAGAAAAGCGCATACGTCAAATCGCCAAACGCACGGCGCTCAATCGGGCCCGGATCAGCCGAGTGCGGACTTTCGTCAAAAAGGTCGAGACGGCGATCGCAAGCGGTGACAAGGCGGCGGCCCAAGATGCCTTTCAACTCGCGCAGCCAGAATTGCACCGAGCGATCACCAAGGGCGTGCTCCATAAGAATACTGTATCGCGGAAGCTGTCTCGCTTGGCGGTCCGCGTAAACGCGCTTTGATCGCGCGGTGTGCGACTAAATGTCGCGATACGGTGCTTCCCCTACCCAACGTTTGAGGTTTGCGGCCCTTCGGGGCAGCCGACCGTCGGTCGGCGGGAAACCCTCCCGCGTTCTGTTTTCGGTCCGGTTGCCACGAATCCGTCATATCGCCTAAAATCTCGAATAACGATGCTAAAAACCACTTAGGTTATCTGTAAATGTCTATTGACCTGAAGAAAATGCCTTATTCTTTACAGACTCTTTTGGTGATTTCCTCATCAGGAAGGTCGAGTTTGCCTGCGCAGAGCCACAAGGCAGAGCCGGACATTGACGAACCTGGAGTGTAGATCTTACCGGCACTGGCACTAAGCCGGTTTAGTGCTGCCGTCCAGGACTTGGGGGGATACGGTGGTGGCGGAAGCGATTTGCATAAGCGACGTGAGTATCTCGGCGCGTGCATGCGAAAGCGAATGGGCTAGGGTTTTAGGCCATCTCAAGGCGGAGGTCGGCGAGGCCGCCTACCGCAGCTGGCTGCGACCGATCAGTGTGGAGCGAGTGGAGGACGGGGAAGCGATCGTCGCCGCACCGACCCGCTTTCTGCGCGATTGGGTCGCGACACACTACGCCGATCGTCTTCTTGCGCTGTGGCGAGCGGAGAACCAGCGCGTAACCAGCGTCTCAATTGTTGTGGGAGCCACCCCCAGAGGCAACGGACTTAACCGTTCGGCCGCGTCTGAAGGTGAGGTAAAAAATGCTGGCGGTCCTGCGCCCCTCTTCGCCGAGCCCGCCGTCGTGTTCGAAATTAGTGACGACAAGACACAGTTCTCGCCGCTCGACCAGCGTTTTACCTTCGAGAATTTCGTCGTCGGCAAACCTAATGAACTAGCCCATGCCGCGGCGCGACGTGTCGCCGAGGCTTGCGCCAACTTCGTTCACACCGTGCCGTTCAACCCGCTTTTTCTTTATGGCGGAGTCGGTCTCGGCAAGACCCATTTGATGCATGCGGTTGCTTGGCATGTTCGCCGGCACGCCTGTGACCGTAAGGTCATCTACCTTTCGGCTGAGAAATTCATGTATCAGTTCATCCGGGCGTTGCGCTTTAAGTCAACGATGGACTTTAAGGAGCAATTTCGCTCCGTCGATTTGCTAATGATCGACGACGTTCAATTTATCAGCGGCAAGGAATCAACTCAAGAAGAGTTCTTCCACACCTTCAATGCACTGGTTGATCAGAACCGCCAGATCGTGATCTCGGCTGACAAGTCACCTTCCGATCTTGAAGGGCTCGAGGAGCGTATGCGCTCCCGGCTCGGCTGGGGGCTCGTTGCGGATCTGCACCCGACCACTTATGAACTGCGCCTCGGCATCCTGCAGTCGAAGGCTGAGCAAAGCGGTATACGGATTTCTCAGAAGGTGATGGAGTTTCTCGCGCACAAGATTACCTCGAACGTCCGCGAGCTAGAGGGTGCTCTGAACAGAATAATCGCGGATATGCAGCTGATCGGACGAGAAGTGACGCTCGAAACCGCACAGGAGTTGCTACGTGATCTGTTACGTTCTTGCGAGCGGCGCGTGACGATAGATGAGATCCAAAGGCGCGTCGCCGAGCATTTCAACATCCGGTTGAGCGAGATGACCTCGGAACGCCGGGCTCGTGCCGTGGCACGGCCCCGACAGATCGCGATGTATCTTGCCAAGCAGCTGACCACGCGATCGCTGCCGGAGATTGGCCGGAAATTTGGCGGTCGCGATCACACCACGGTCATGCATGCAGTCCGCAAGATCGAGGAGCTTACCCTCGGCGACCGCGCGCTTGCTGAGGATGTAGAGTTGCTTCGTCGGATGCTGCAAACCTGAGACTCGACCATCTCCGAACGCGGGCGCAGCTTCGAAACCCTGTGCTGAGGTGTGTATTGTTTCGTGGTATGGTGTGAACCGCTCGGGATAACGCGACGGGAGCGCTGGCCCATCTCGGCCCCCGGCGCGGCTCGCGGGTTGGCCTGAGGATAAGCCCGCGCTGGTCCCGCAACTTCAATGCAGCAATCATGAAACTCATAGTCGAACGGGCGGCTCTCCTCAAAGGGTTGAGCCACGTGCAGAGCGTGGTCGAACGGCGCACGACAATCCCGATATTGTCGAATGTTCTGTTGTCTGCCGAAGCCGGGCGCTTGTCGCTGAGCGCCACCGACATGGATCTCGAGATCATCGAGCGCGTTCCCGGCCAGATCGAGCGAGATGGCCGCACGACGGTGCCGGCGCACATGCTTTACGACATCGTCCGGAAGCTGCGCGAGGGCGCGCAGGTAGAAATCGAGGCGAGGGGCGAGCGCAACGCGATGGTGCTGCGGTCTGGCCGTTCGACCTTCACCCTGCAATGTCTGCCGCCGGAAGACTACCCGTTAATGGCCAGCGGCGAGCTGTCGCACAATTTCGCGCTGCCGGCGGGCGAGCTTCGGACGTTGATCGACCGGACACGGTTCGCAATCTCGACCGAGGAGACCCGATACTATCTCAACGGCATCTACCTCCATGCGACAAAGAACGACGAGGTGCCGGTGATCCGTGCGGTTGCGACCGATGGACATCGGCTCGCTCGGGTTGAGATGGTGCTTCCGGAGGGTGCTGCCGGGATTCCGGGCGTAATCATTCCGCGCAAGACCGTGATCGAGCTGCGCAAGCTCGTAGAGGAAGGCGAGGACGAAGCGCAGATCGCGCTGTCGGAGACGAAGATTCGCTTTATCGTCGGCGAGGCGACGCTGACCTCAAAATTGATCGACGGAACCTTCCCGGATTACGACCGGGTGATCCCGTCCAACAACGACAAGGTTCTCGAGGTTGACTGCAAAACCTTCGCAGAAGCGGTGGACCGCGTGTCAACGATCTCGACCGAAAAGAGCCGGGCGGTCAAGCTCACCATCGAGAACGGTGGTCTGAAGGTGTCGGCGACGAGCCTTGAGAACGGCACCGCCGAGGAGGAGCTTGAGGTGCGCTATCACGATACTCCATTGGAAATTGGCTTTAATTCACGATATCTGCTCGACATCGCCGAGCAGATCGACGGCGAGGGGGCGCAGTTCGCGATGTCGGATGCTGGCTCGCCAACGATCGTCCGCGACAGCGCCGACAGGAGTGCGCTTTACGTGCTGATGCCGATGCGGGTGTGAACGCGCCGACAAACGGCGCCGATGCTGGCAAAGAGGCGCTTTCGATCCCACATATTGCACATGTTGGCCGAGGCACAGGAAGCCCGCAGCAGCGCTGGTGCCGCGGTGGAGCGCGTCGGTGTGACGCAGCTCGTGCTGACCGATTTCCGCAATTATCGCGAAGCCAGGCTCACCCTCGGCACTGAGCCGGTGGTGGTTACTGGGCCGAATGGCGCTGGCAAGACCAACCTCCTGGAGGCGTTGTCCTTTCTAGCGCCGGGCCGCGGGCTACGCGGTGCTAAATTGACCGAGATCGATCGTCGACCCGAGACCGGATGCGACCGTCGAGATTGGGGCTGGTCCGTCGCCGCGGTTGTCGCAACGCGCCACGGAGTGTCGCGCGTCGGGACGGGGCGAGATCCTACGACGAGCGAGCGCCGGGTTGTGCGGATCGATGGCGAACCCGTGCGCGGTCAGGCAGCACTCGGCGAGCGGTTCGGGATGGTGTGGTTGACGCCGCCGATGGATCATCTCTTCCTCGAGGGGCCGGGCGGACGGCGGCGGTTTCTCGATCGGCTGGTGCTCGGGCTCGATCCCGCGCATGCCTCGCGCGTCGCAGCGTATGCGCAGGTTACGCGCGAGCGGTCACACCTGTTGCGCGACGGCCCTGCCGACTTAGAGTGGCTGGCCGCGCTTGAGGAGGTGATGGCGGAGCAGGGTGTCGCGGTAGCTGCAGGGCGGCGCGACACTGTGCAGCGGCTCGACCGCGCTTGCGCTAAAGCCGAAGGCCCGTTCCCGCGCGCCCGGCTGACGCTTGTTGGCACCGTCGAGCGTTGGCTTGAGGAAATGCCGGCGCTGGCCGCCGAAGCCAGGTTTGTAGCGGCACTCGCTGAAAACCGGCAAAGCGATGGGCAGGCCGGTGGCGCAGCGATCGGCCCGCACCGCTCAGATCTTGCCGTTAGTTTGGCGGAGAAGGGGATCGCGGCCGAATTCGCCTCGACCGGCGAGCAAAAGGCCTTGTTGATCGCGATCCTGCTTGCGCACGCTGCTCTGCAGCGGGCGACGCGCGGCGAGCCGCCGCTGGTGCTGCTGGACGAGATCTCCGCTCATCTCGATGCCAGCCGGCGTGCCGCGCTCTTCGAGGGGTTACGCCAGCTCGACAGCCAAGCTTGGCTCACGGGCACCGATACCGCGCTGTTTGCACCGCTGCGAAGCCACGCCCAGTTTTTGTCGGTGCACGACGGAACCTTGTCGCCGACCTCCCTTTGATCTGAGACTGACCGAACATCAACGACATGGCGAACATTCCCGCATCCAATCCCCATGAGCCTCGCAACGTCGGAGAGCAGGCTGCCGGCGCCGATGTGCCCCTCGATACTGGCGCAGCTACCTCGACCGCCAAAGACGCTCATAATGGCCATGATACGAGCTACAACGAGCAATCGATCGAGGTGTTGCGTGGCCTCGACGCGGTACGCAAGCGTCCGGGAATGTATATCGGCGACACCGATGACGGCTCCGGCCTGCATCACATGATCTACGAAGTCGTCGACAATGCGATCGACGAGGCGCTGGCGGGGTATTGTGACACGGTCAGTGTGACATTGAACGCCGACGGCTCGTGCAAAGTTGCCGATAACGGTCGCGGCGTTCCGGTCGGTATCCACGATGAGGAGGGAGTTTCGGCCGCCGAGGTCATCATGACCCACCTTCATGCCGGCGGAAAATTCAACCAGAGCGCCTATAAGGTTTCAGGTGGGCTGCACGGGGTCGGCGTTTCGGTGGTCAACGGCCTTTCCGCGCGGCTCGACATGCGCATCTTTCGCGGCGGCTCGGAGTGGTTTATGCGCTTCCGGCACGGCGTGCCCGAAGCACCACTGGCCGAAATCGGGCCAGCCCCGCTGTTGCCGACCGAGACAGGTCGCCAGGGGTTCGCCACCGGTACTGAGATCACTTTCCTGCCGAGCCCTCAGACCTTCAGCAATACCGAGTTCGATTTCACCACACTTGAGCACCGGCTACGCGAGCTCGCCTTTCTAAACAGCGGCGTGACCCTTTCGCTGAGCGATCTGCGCGGGGTCGAGCCCAAGAGTCTTACCCTTCACTTCGAGGGCGGGCTTGAAGCCTTCGTGCGCTATCTCGACCGCTCCAAGCAGCCAGTGCACGCGCCACCGATCGTGATTCGCGGCGAGCGCGAAGGCATTCTTCTCGAAATTGCGATGGAGTGGACTGATAGCTACCACGAGACGATGCTGTGTTTTACCAACACCATCCCACAGAAGGACGGTGGCACCCACCTGGCCGGCTTCCGGGCGGCGTTGACCCGTACCGTCAACACCTACGCGAACGACAGCGGGATCGCAAAAAAAGAAAAGGTCACGTTGGCCGGCGAGGACATGCGGGAAGGGTTGACCTGTGTCCTCTCGGTCAAGGTGCCAGACCCGAAGTTTTCCTCGCAAACCAAGGAAAAGCTCGTGTCCTCGGAGGTCCGCGCGGCGGTCGAAGGAATTGTCGCCGACAAGCTGACACAATGGTTCGAGGAGCACCCGGCTGACGCCAAGAAGATCGTCGCCAAAGTCGTCGAGGCGGCAGCAGCACGCGAGGCGGCGCGAAAAGCGCGTGACCTGACCCGGCGTAAGGGCGCGCTCGACGTCGCCAATCTGCCGGGTAAGCTGGCCGACTGCCAGGAACGTGATCCGGCAAAGAGCGAATTGTTTATCGTCGAGGGTGATAGCGCGGGTGGCTCGGCCAAGCAGGGCCGCGACCGGCGCTTCCAGGCAATCCTGCCTTTGAAGGGCAAGATCCTCAATGTTGAGCGTGCCCGCTTTGACAAGATGTTGAGTTCGGCGGAGATCGGCACGCTGATCGCCGCGCTCGGGACCGGGATCGGTCTCGAGGATTTCGACCCTGAAAAGGCGCGCTATCACCGCATCATCATCATGACCGACGCCGATGTCGATGGCAGCCACATCCGTACCCTCCTGTTGACCTTCTTCTTCCGCCAGATGACGGGACTGATCGACAAGGGTTTTTTGTACATCGCGCAGCCGCCGCTTTATCGTCTGCAGCGCGGTAATGCCAAGGCTGTCTATTTGAAGGACGACGCGGCGCTCGAAGCCTATTGCCTCGACGCCGCGTTGCGGGACGCGGTCTTTACCCAGCACGACGGGGTCGAGCGCGCCGGTAATGATCTGCGCGATCTGTTGGAGCAAGCGCGAATTCACCGCCGATGGCTGCAGCCCTTGGCCGGCAAGGTCGGTAACATCGAGGTCGTCGAGCAGGCGGCGATCGCGGGCGCATTGTCGGCTGCATTGTTCGCCGACTCGAACCGCGCGATAGCGGCCGCCCACCGCACCGCGGAACGGCTCAATCTGCTGGCGCCCGAGCATGAGCGCCTCTGGCAAGGCGAAGTCATCGCTGGCGAGGGGTTGGTCTTGGGACGCACACGCCAAGGGGTCGGCGAGCGCCACCTGATCGATGCAGCGCTGTTGCGCTCGAGCGAGGCGCGCCGGCTCGACGCGGACGGCGAGAAGCTTCGCGACGTCTACGGGCGCGCAGGGACCCTTGCCGCGCGCGACAAGACCTACGCGATTGCCGGGCCCGTGAGCCTCGTCGAAGCGGTTATGGAGTTAGGCCGACGTGGCGTCGATGTGCAGCGCTACAAGGGCCTGGGCGAGATGAACCCGGGGCAATTGTGGGAAACGACACTTGACCCCGAGGTTCGATCCTTACTGCAGGTCAAGATTAGCCATGCCGATTCGGCCGAGGAGACCTTCTCGACCCTGATGGGTGATCTCGTCGAGCCCCGCCGCGACTTCATCCAGGCAAACGCGCTTAGCGTTGCCAATCTCGACGTGTGATCAGGAGCTTTTAGCGTCCTCGCCAGCGCCAAAGAAACAACGAAAATCGCGATCACGGCCTCGAAAAACCTGATCCCGCACACCAGCATCGACGATTTATCAATGCGTTACGTGGAATTTTGAGGTCCCCGGAACAACGAAAATGGCATCGCCTATCAACGAAAACTGCTCAGCCCTGAGGGAGCGATAACAACGAATTAAGAGTTTTCGCGGCGCTTGCCGACGCGAAAGGTCGGTTGCACCGGCATGAGCGCAGGCGCACCCCCGGCCCTCGGTGGAAGTAGGTTTCTGCAAACGGCCCTCTCAGGGAATCTCGTACACGGCGAGCTCCTCGGCGATGCCGCGCAAGGCGCGGCGCTGCGGCACCGGGCTGAGCCCGCTGGTTGCGAGCAAACTCGAGGCCTGTGGATGCGTGACCACCGGTCCGGTCGCGAGGATCGAGCGCGAGTCGGCCAGCCCCTGCACGCGCGAGGCGATATTCACGGTCGTACCGAAATAGTCTTGCCGGTCGTTGAGGACGACCGCCAGGCACGGCCCTTCGTGAATGCCGATCTTGAGCAGGAG
>Ga0182033_10000559_pt1 | contig 17793 bp, 18 predicted proteins | sample tim00Cox0000000H_FD_125968 | JGI IMG/M metagenome (GOLD analysis project Ga0182033, IMG submission 125968) | Lab enrichment of tropical soil microbial communities from Luquillo Experimental Forest, Puerto Rico - timezero.00C.oxic.00.000.00H | ecosystem: Environmental > Terrestrial > Soil >...
CACTGTGCGCGGCTGTCTGCGCCCACACACCGGTGGTTAGAAAGATCAGCACAGTAAGGCTAAGTCTCTTCATCACACGCTCCAAGAGGGTTCGCGGCCAGTCGACACCCTCTGAGGCCATCTTATTGCGATAAAACACCACTTGGTACTGAATTACGCGCGGCGGATGGTTACTCTCTAGCGTCTTGCTTGCAAGGGTTCCCGGCTGCGCCTGAAGGGCTGCTTCTGATCCGCGGAGCAAAAACTTTAGGGCCGGAAGAGGAGACCCTCGCGTCCCCCTCCAGCCCTTCTCCCAGGTTCTGTGGTAGGTGAATGGAGTATCCGACTGTCCGCGAAAGTTGTGCAAGTTACCAAAGTACGTACCCCCTGTACTTTAGTAACCACCTCTCGTTGTCGGTAAGCGGCCCGGAATGAAGAATCAATCTGACCATCCGACGCCCAGCAAAGAATGGGTGAGGGCGTGAACAGAAAGCGCGACTCGATTCGTCACGCCCGCTTTTCGCATGAGGCTGGCGACATGCATCTTCACCGTACGTTCTTCTATGCCCAGGGCACCGCCAATTTCTCGATTGGAATGACCTGCAACCAGCAGCTGCAGAACTTCACGCTCACGCTCCGTGAATGCCAATGGTTGTTCAGCGACGGGCGGACGAGGAACGAAAGTGACCCGCTCAATGAACTTACTGAGCAGTTGTGGAGACGCCCATACTGAGCCACCATGGACGGTCCGGATCGCCTGTTTGAAGTCTTCGGCTGAGGCTGATTCTTCCAGATAACCCTTAGCACCAGCTTGAAGAGCTCGCAACGCCATCTCCTCGTTGCCGAGATTGCCCGTAGCGATGATACGGACCGACGGATCGAGCGATTTGAGGCCAGCCATGACCTCGTACATGGCCGAGCCGGTCCGGGAACCGATGAGTACCACATCGTAGCCGTGTGTCACAAAGATGGAAGACGGAGTACAGCCTTGAAGCACAAAATCGTTTTCACTTTCGAGGAGCGTGCGAAAACCTACCAAGCGTAGGGGATCGATATCGACTACGGCAACACGGATCGGGCGTTTGGCGCGCTCCTGGGCAGACCGTTTTCGCGGCATAACGATAGAGTAGTACAAGCCGGCCAGCAATCCTCTGGTACATAGGTGCCATAAAGTGGGGCGGTCCAGGGTACATTCTGCGCAGTCTGTTAGGATTCGCTGCAAGCTGTGCTCAGGTAAGACAGGAGAGACTTCGAGTGTCGCGCCATGGATTGTTGCCTCAAGGACACACACTTAGCCAGTGATGAGTGTTGAACATTCAGGTGGTTTGGCAGCAGCCATGGTGGCGTTAGGATTTGCGCTGCTGGCACGCGGCTTGCGCGCAGTGACTGATGGCGGCGCGTTGATGGGAGCCTGTGTTGCCTTTCTGTTGATGCTGGCAGGTGGATTGTGGGCGTTTCTCCCACTGTTGGCCGTGCTGGTGCTCACCATGCTGGCGACCAGCTGGCGAGCCGAGCGCAAGACGAGGCTGGGCATTGGCGAACGTGGTGGGGGGCGTAACGCGACCCAAGTGCTAGCAAATCTTGGCGCGGCCAGTCTCTGTGCTATTGCTGCAGTAGTATTCCGGCATCAGTCGGCGACATTTCTAGTTGGGGCGATGGCAGTGCTAGCTGAAGCGGCGGCTGACACGGTCTCGAGTGAGGCCGGACAGGCGGTGGCCAGCCGGCCCAGGATGATTGTGGGTTTCCAGGTCGTGGCGCCCGGAACAAATGGAGCGATCAGCTTGGAAGGCACCTTTGCGGGTTGCATCGCAGCAAGCATCGCGGCCTGGACGGCCACGTTAGCCGGCATTGTGGAATGGCGTTGGGCACCGATCATTGCTGTCGCGGGGGTCGCAGGAATGCTGTTCGACAGCGTGATGGGTGCATGCTTCGAGAATCGTGGAAAGATGGGCAACGATTCTGTGAACTTCGTTAGCACGATATTCGCTGCCGACTTTGCGCTGCTGGCCGCTCTCCTGCTGCCGCGACGTTAAAGTGTTCAATTAGTTCTTGCAGGTACAACCAAGGGGACGTCTTGGCGACAACGAGACTGAGATTACTTCTGCTTTTCGTCCTGGATGTCTCGTGCGGATTTGCCCAACAATACGACATCCTCATTCGCAATGGAAAGGTAGTCGACGGAAGCGGCAATCCGTGGACCTATGGCGACATTGGAGTGATTGCTGACCGTATTGCATTCGTTGGTCACGCCTCCCTAAACGTAAACGCCAAGCGCACGATTGACGCGAAAGGCCTGGTGGTGGCGCCGGGGTTCATCGACATGCTGGGCCAATCAGAGCTCAACCTGCTGGTCGATAAACAGGCCGTGAGCAAGCTCACGCAGGGCGTGACGACCGAAATTACTGGCGAAGGCGATACCATTGCGCCGACGAACGACGCGATCAACGCCGAGCATGCCGACGTGCTCGAGCACTACGAAATCACTGCAGACTGGCGTTCCCTCGAGGAGTATTTCCAAAGGCTGACCAGGCAGGGCAGCGGCATTAACCTGGGGACTTATGTTGGTGCGGCGCAGGTCCGGCGATTGGTCATTGGCAATACAAATCGCCCCCCAACCCTTTCAGAGTTGAAAGACATGGAGATCGCGGTGGATGACGCGATGAGCGATGGTGCCATGGGAGTTTCCAGCGCGCTGATCTATGCCCCGGGAAACTACGCCACCACTGAGGAGTTGATTGCGTTGGCAAAAGCGGCCGCGGCTAAAGGCGGAGTGTACGCGTCGCACATCCGCAACGAAGGCGACCGGGAGATGGAGGCCTTGAACGAGGCGTTTCTTATCGGGCGCGAAGCGAACATACCAGTGCAGATCTTTCACCTGAAGGTTGCGGGCAAACAGAACTGGGGCAACATGCCCAAAGTGATCGCGGCAATCGAGCAGGCCCGCGCCGAGGGCATCGATGTAACCGCCAACCAATATCCCTATGTCGCCGGCGCTACTTCCTTGGGTGCCGTTGTTCCGCCCAAGTATCACGCAGGGGGGACAGACGCCTTCGTGGCGCAACTGCAAAATCGGGCGACTCGCGCAGAGATCCGCAGTGAGCTGGACGCCCCGAGCAGTTCATTCGAGAATCTGTGGCGCAGCGCTGGAAGTCCGAGCGGAATCCTGGTTGCATCAGTACTCAATCCTCAGCTCAAGAAGTACGAAGGCAAAACAGTTGCCCAGATCGCGCAGATGGAGAGCAAGGACCCGCTTGACGCGGCTCTCGACCTCGTAGTGGCCGATCGCGACAACGTTGCGGCCGTGTACTTCATGATGAGCGAAGACGAGGTCGAGCTCGCGCTCAAGCAGCCGTGGGTCAGTATCGGCACCGATCATCCCGAAGTGAGTCCAACGGGCCCTCTCAGCGAAGGCAAGGCGCATCCACGCGGCTACGGCAGCTTTGCGCGCATCCTGGGCAAGTATGTTCGCGACGAGCAGGTCATTACGCTGGAGGATGCGATTCGCAAGTTCACATCACTGCCGGCGCAGCAGGTGAGACTGGAAAATCGCGGCTTGCTGCGGGCGGGCTACTTTGCCGACATCACCATCTTCAATCCCTTAACAGTGAGAGATACGGCAACCTTCGAAGACCCGAACCGCACCTCGGTTGGCTTCGAGTATGTCTTCGTGAACGGAGTTCTGGCTCTGGCGCATGACAAAGTGACCGGCCAGTTAGGTGGGCGTCCGCTGCGTGGTCCGGGCTATATCATGCGCGACTACTTGCCCGATGGGCTTCCGCCGCGCGGCAAAGTGCAGGGCGTCGTTACGGATGAAGGTGGATATCCCATGCCGCGGGCGACGTTGTCCTTAACTAGCGCCGAAGGAAAGCTTATTGGCACGGCAACAACGAAGAAAGACGGCCGCTACGAGATCATCCTCGAGCAACCCTGCAAAGGCTGTTTGCTGAAAGTCGAACGCATGGGCTATGCACTGCAAAGCCATACCGGCGTGAACTACAACGGGTCCAACTCTCTGTGGTTCAGCTTCATGTTGAAAACAGCCAGCGGACACTAAGGCATTCTCAGTTTTGGTGCAAGGCCGAGGAGTTGGAGTACTCGATCCCGCGCTCGGACAAAGTGGGTTGGGACCATCCTGGGAAAGCACACGGCGATACAAGTTGCTGAAAAACTCTGGTGCAGGGCGGTTTTGCGTCAGGGGAGTGCCTGTCTATACTTGTCGGAAAAGCGCCTATCCCCCCGCAATCGCGCCGATGACCAGCAATGGCTCCTTACCCGAGGCCACCGCCTCCGGCAGCGGAGCATCCTGCGACTCGTGCGAGAGATCTTCCTCGCAGGCAAAGAACCGCAGGAAGGGCCGTCGCTGCTTCGTCACGTGATCGCGGATGGTACCCTCCAGCACGGGATAGCGCGTCTCAAGCACATCTAACACCGAATTGAGCGTAGCTATCCCTTGCACCTCGAGCTGCACCTGGCCGTCAATCTTGGCCAGGTTGCGCAGATGATAGGGCAACTCCACGCGAATCATGCGATCGTCTGCACTTCTACCGAGAATACTGCAGGCAGATCATGCACAATGGCTTGCCAACTGTCTCCGTCATCGTTTGAGCAGTACACTTGACCGCCGGTGGTTCCGAAATAAATGCCGCAGGGATCTATCTTGTCCACCGACATCGCGTCGCGCAGGACATTCACGTAACAATTGCTCTGCGGAAGGCCCTTGGTGAGGGGCTCCCACTCGTTGCCACCGCTTCGGCTGCGGAACACGCGCAGCTTGCCGTCGTGCACAAAGTGCTCTGAGTCGCTCTTGATAGGCACGACGTAGATCGTGTCGGGCTGGTTGGAGTTCACGTCGATGACGAAGCCGAAGTCCGTAGGCAGGTTGCCGCTTACATCGTGCCACTCGTCGCCTGCGTTGTCGCTGCGCATCACATCCCAGTGTTTCTGCATGAAGAGCACGCCAGGGCGCTTGGGATTCATTGCGATGTGGTGGACGCAGTGCCCGATTTCGGCCCTCGGGTCAGGAATGTACTGCGAGTAGAGACCTTTGTTGATGGGCTTCCAGGTTTTACCCGCGTCGTCGGTGCGAAACGCGCCCGCCGCCGAAATGGCAATCCACATCCGCTTAGGATCGCTGGGATCAAGAATGATGGTGTGCAGGCACATCCCGCCCGCGCCCGGTTGCCATTTCGGACCTGTTCCATGGCCGCGTAACCCAGACAGCTCCTGCCAGCTTTTTCCCCCGTCGGTGCTCTTAAAGATGGCCGCGTCTTCCACCCCGGCATAAACGGTGTCAGGATCGGTGAGCGACGGCTCGAGATGCCAGACGCGGAGGAACTCCCAGGGATGCTGGGTGCCGTTATACCACTGATGCGTGGTGAGCGGCTTTCCGGTCGTCTCGGAGGTGTCGTATACGAATTTGTTGGGCTTCGGCTTCAGCAATGAATCCGGTCCTGGCGTGATGTCCCCGCCAGGTGCGCTCCATGTTTTACCCCCGTCATCCGAGCGTTGGATGACCTGGCCGAACCAGCCGCTGGTTTGCGACGCGTAAATTCGGTTTGAATCTGCCGGCGAACCTTTTAGGTGGTACATTTCCCACCCCGCAAAGTAAGGGCCTTCGACTGTCCAGTTTTCGCGTTTGCCGTCTGCGCTGAGAAGGAATGCCCCCTTGCGCGTACCAACTAGTACTCGTACTCCGCTCATTCACTTGCTCCTTTTGCTCGGCAGCATTTTTCCCGATTCAAACGAGATTTGCAACGTGTGGAAAACGGCAGGCGAACCGATTCGGGTCTAATTGCCGTAAACGGCTATTGAAGTGGGCCAGAGCAGTGTGAAAGGGGGATTAGTAGATGTGCAGTATTGCTGTACGGGTGGAGCACTGCTTCATTCAGCGGTCGACTGCTGGTACAAGGTTGCGTACCGCTTAGGCGCTCAGGTAAAGTCCGCTCCAGTCTCGATGATTTGACGGTTTTCCCTAAAAGATCTGGAGTCCGCTATACCCGCTGCTCGCTTGTCCGCCAGTCCTTCACGGGAAGAGGCTGGGTACGTAATTCCGCTCGCTCGCCGTGGCGGCGGACGTGCTCAGCAACCAGTTTCAGCACCTCAGCAAGTGCACACAACACCTCAGGCCCCAGATCCGTACCAACTTCGAAGCGGCTGCCGACAACTCCGATCGGCAGGACCTCTCCGAGATGAATGTCCGCCGTCTCCGCCGAGTGAAGTGTTTCGTGCAGGCACGGCTGATGGGCGCTCAAACGCATATCCGGCAGAACGTTTTGAGACGCTCTTTCTCGAAGGTCAGAATCGCACCCGGCACACCACTGCCCGCCAGAGCGTCGATGAGGATCACCACTTCGCGTCCGCGCAGGTAATTCACGAAGTCGAGGGTGGGCAACTGGATTCGCCATGCCTAAACAAGCTACTGTTTGCTGACCTGGTCCAAGAAGGTGGAGTTCGCAACACTAACGTCTTGCCCTGCACTGTCCAAGATCGCATGTGTGGCGGTGATTGCGTGCAAAACCCCCCGCTGGCCCGCAATTTCTAGGCTTTTACCTACGGCAAGGAACTTTCGCGCATAAAAACCAGCAACTATGTTTCGCACAATGTCGCGAGTGCCTAGTCCGAATGCAAGTCCAAATGCCAACGCTCCGCCTGCCAGGACAAAGCTGGTGACAATCCGGATCATCTCGGTATCAATCTTCAACTGGCCAACGGCCATAATGGCGACGACAAAGACGATCAGGCCTGAGACCAGTTTTCCGAGCGCGGGGGCAAAATCAATTCCCGAGCTCTCGGCGGCCTGAGCAACCGTTTGCCCGGCGAATTGCCCCAGGGTTGTACCTAGAATCAGGAGCAGGAGAGCGGCGAAGATGTTCGGAAGATAAGAAAAGAACGCTCCTATCGCATTGGATATGGCAATGAGACCCAGGGCATCACTGGCTGTTTTTGCCAAAAGGAAAATGACGAGGAAATAGACCAGCCGCGGAAGGAAGAGGTTCAGTTGCTGACGCAACCCAATCCTCTGCAGCATTTTGTCAACCCCAGCCTTCTCCACGAGGCTGTCGAAGTGTACGCGGACCAGAATCATGCGCAGCACAATTTCCACCAGCTTGGCGACGATCAGGCCGGCGATAAACAGCAAAATCCCCACTGCCACCTTGGGGGCAGCCGCGATGACTGAGTTGGCGAGATTGGCAAACGACTCCACTAGCTTTTCCCTCATGTTCGCGACCCTTTCTCGACGTCTTTCAGTTGGAGTAACTGAATCAGAACGCGCCAAAGCTCTAGCAGAACGATTGACGGAACATTCCAGGTGAAGGAAGCCACTTGGGCGGTGGTTGTTCGGCGTTGAATCTTGCGGCGAACGCGCATCATAAAGCCTGGCGAAGTGTTCCCCTCGAAGCCGGCCAGCGCTGCGATAGGTTCGCCGGGATCGACTTCTTCGCTCTCGTGGGCTTCCGCTTTTTCAGGCTGCTCACTCATCGTCGACCCGCTTCCAGAACTATAGTTTGCATGTTCAAGTACCGGCTTCGGAAGTCCTCGCGGGCACGTTTGATGCGCATCTTTACCGCAGACAGACTGATGCCCAGGACCTTGGCCACCTCCTCATAGGACAGCTCGTCCATATCACAGAGGACCAGTGGGATGCGCAATGTTTCCGTCATAGAATTCAGGATCCTTGCAATGAGTTCTCGCTCGCCGATGACTTCCGCCTGGTGCTCGGCCGTGGCTTGGACCCTGAGCTGATCAAACCCGCCGGCTTCCGGCTCCTCGACGCCGATGTAGGACCGGCCCTCCTGCTTTTTCAGATGGTTCAAGCAGTGATTCACCTTGATTCTCTGCAGCCAGTGCCGAAATGTGGATCTTCCCTCGAAGCTGCGCAGCCCGTAAAACGCTTTCACCATGACTTCCTGGGCAAGGTCTTCCGCCTCGTTGGGGTCGTGCGTGATGTACCGGCAATTGGCAACCATCCGTCTTTCGTAGCGCAGGACGAGTTGCTCAAAGGGCCGTAAGTCCCCCTCGAGCGCCTCGCGCGCCTTGCGCACTAGGACTTCATCCTCGGATCCGGCGAAATCCACATCGTCCTTAGAAGATTGATTCATGAAGAACTGAAAATCTTACACCGCGGCTTCCCTCCTACCAATTAAAGACAAGTTCATGGGTTAGAAGTCACACTAGGAAGCCAATCGACTTCCGGCCAAGACGTATCCCTCCCCCAATGTGACTTTCCAGCCCGGTCGGCTGTCTCTCTCAGCGTAAGCAGTTCGACGAAAGAGGACCCTCGCGATGTGTACCAAGCAACAGGGAGCTGGTGAAGTGACCAACTATGTGATCGTCGAAGTTACATGCCGTGTCTTCGGTAGAGGCCAAGCCAAGCTCTTGACGAGTTTCTGGTTTGGCGATCGGCGCTGTCCCCGCTGCAAAGGGAAGTGTGAGTGCTTGTACCTAGGACACGGGTTCACCATGGACCACGGTAGCCGCGAAACCCAGCTCGACCACCACGTCATTTGACCGTAGGCGGTGTAGATTCTGATCTGCTGCTGTTCTGCGATAGAGTACGCAGAGCACCTTAGAACAGGTTGAGTCGTTGACAAATAGGTGATACGAGGCCTCCCGTTTTTATTCGGTCGCGGGACTGTAGAACGATTTATGACGATTTTGGAATGGCCGTGCTTTTGGCCCATGTTGCCCACATCCAGATGACGGTGGGATTCGTATGCACATTCCCGGTCACCGTATCCAGTTAGTGAAAGTTACTTACTCTCCCCAATGTGACCTTCTTTCAAAATTGCTTGTCTTTACCAGTGTAAGCAGGTTTCTCGAGGGCAGAGCCCGAGGCCTAAATCTGGCCGGGCCTCGGACAGGCCTAGGGATAACCCAACCAGGAGTCGTTCCCTTGCGAATCCGGGGCAAATCCCCTTCGGGGGAGGATTTGCTTCGGATGAAGCAGTAGGAGCCGTCCCGGCCTTACATGCGATCTGGCCTTGTCGGTCAGGGTTTAGGACGACGGCCTTGAAAGGGGGCAGCACTTCACAGGGCGGGGCTACGGCAAGGCTGCTCTTCCTGCAGACAAACAAGGGTCTACTGCTGAACCGTGCAATGGAGATGCTAGGGGGGACCACAGACGTGAAAGGAGAACTTTTTTGTCGAGTGCACGTGTGATTCTATGCGTTGATGATGATGCAACAGGACTGACGGTACGTCGTCTGCTGTTGTCCATCGCCGGTTATAAGGTCCTCACCGCAACCAGTGCCAAGAATGCCCTACAACTGTTGGGTTGCAATGACGTGGACCTTGTGATCACAGATCATTTCTCGTCCGATGTTGCGGGGTTTGAGATCGTCACCGAGGTCAAGCGGCTCAAGCCAAGAGTCCCGGTGCTTCTGCTCACCGGGTTGGCGGAACCGCCATCAGGATCTGAGCAGGCAGACGTGCTCCTCGGCAAAGGAATAATGCCGGAGGAGTTCCTTTCTGAAATTGCGAGGGTCCTTTCGCGCCCGCCGTTGACCGATGCAAAATTGGCTTAATTCATACTCATGCTCACGCGAAATATGCTCACGTGACTGCTAGAGCCGCGTCACCTTTACAGCTTGAGCCTTCTGTAGCCCAAGCCGTGCAAGAACGGACTTTTTCGACACCCACGCGATTTATCAACAATTACGCCGCCTCGCGCTCGATCCGCAGGCCCGAGAAACTGCGGCGGCTTTCAACCGAAGTAATCAAGCCGATAGAACCGTTAGTCCGGCAAGCGGATGCAGCGCACCGGGGGAAGTACCATCGCTTGGTTAATCATTGTGATTGGCAGCAAAGCCTGTAGTGTTTGAACTCTGTTGTTTGCCTTGTTTGCGTCCAGGACGATCCGCTGAGGAGTCGCCCCAAGGACGAAAGCTGGTTGAGGTACGCACCCCAAATCGGGGCTGGCATGTCGATATAGACCAGCACCTCGGCCTTCTCGTTGATCCACATCGTTCCAGCGCGAACTGCATCCTGGACTGTCTTCGGGAGTTTCTCGACGGAGAAGCCGTTCGGGGGCGCCTCTTTCTCGCCCAGTGCGAGTGGAGCATTTCGCTGTGTGACGGCTTGGGCCAATTCAGCAACTTCCGTGCTGAGCTTTCCATTCTCGCAATGTTGTCCTGCGCTTTCCTGGCCCCAACTCGGCAAGCGGAACAGAGCGATGAATACAAGCCCGAAAACGATTGCCATTTTCATGGATCTGTCGTTACTCGTGTGTGCGAGATTTTAGGTCGTGCTAGATAATAAGCCAAAATTTCTATTTTGGAATCGAAGAGATGGTTAGGGCGAACTGACTTGTTGACCGCAACGATTATAAGCGAGCCATGGATTGGTTGCGCCCGATTGAATTGAGACCAAAATGGCGCACTCTTGGAAGTGAAAGGGAGCGGTGTGGCCATGTTGCAGTTGACACACCCGACGTTGTTAGAGACGGCGATTTATCGACAGTTATGAGTCTGCGCGAGCATCAACAGAATGAACCCGTAAGCGGCTACGGTCCCAGAAGCTACTGCCTATGCCGGCAATCCACATTTCCCGCAGGCCCAAATGGGACTCTTTATAGCCTGTCGGAATCTGAAACAGTCCCTTATCCAGCTTATCTGCTGAAAAGGAGGTGACGCGCAGAGTGAATTCCGTCGCCAATTGCTTACCGGATCTCTCACCACCCTCAGCTTCTGAATCAGCAGGGGCAGTACCCGCTGATCGAGAGTCAGTCTGCGCATCAGCATTACCTGGGTTAGCAACCCCCTTTGGTATCTCCGGCGCGACGGGTGGCACTGTGTATTCCCCGTAGATTTGAAGAAGTGGCAGACCGTCTGGTGCATTGGCGACTTTGCAAAGATCAAGAATTCCTTTCGACATCACAGCAGGCCAAACTGGCAGAGAGTTTAGGCTCGACTCGGTGGCCATCATAAGTTCTGCAACCCCCATAACCGCAGGAAATCGCGCAGCATCGGTGCCGGAACGAACCGTGGAGGCAAGCCGCTCATAGAAACCGTTCACTTCATCGAAGCCGGCAACTGAGGCAGCGATCCAGGAATCGATTACCAAAGACTGTTTCGAGTTGTGCTGTATCGCGAGCTTGGTATCCTGTGCGGTTTGGTGCAGGAGAGTGCGCGTCTCCCCTGTAGAGGTTACCTTAAGACTTAGATCCTGCGTCATGTGAGAAGGGAACTGCTCGCTTGACGCTTTATCACGTGCGCGAATTTCATCAAAGGTTGCGATGCTGTAGGTTCGGGTCTTGGGATCAATCTGAATGTCGCGGCGACCGTCCAAATCGATGATTCCATACGTGCCGTCAGGCAGATCAATTCGCAGAAATGCACCCTGAACGTACACTGTGACCTCGGCGGCCTGAGTACCCAAGACAGCCTTGACCTGAGCGAGGCCATTGGTGAATTGTCCTGACTGCGTGTACTTAAAGTCCGCATGCGCCAGCCCGCAAAACATGCAAAGGAACGTTGCGACCAGCACGACGGTTCTCCGTGGCATGTTTCCTCTTTCATTGCTAGGGCAAATTGACAAAAGAGCCAATACCGGCAGGCGGTTGCCGAACGGTAGCGCTCAGCCCCCGCCACTTAGTGACGAAGATTCGTTATTCGATAAAAGCCTCAGTGAATCTCCTTTTTCCCGCCAAGTCAGCCTCATACGTTCCTGTTGTAATCAGCCCTGGCTGTTGAAAAAACCTCTTATCCGCCCGAAACGGCAGAAATCACATCGCGTCAGGATGCCCTATAAACGATCTTCTCGAATTTCGAGACATTTCTGGTCACCCGATTTCACCCGAATAAACGACCAAAAAAAGATTTTTCAACACCCACAGCCCATTACGCTCACAATCCTACAACGGCAAGCCCAACCGAAGGTTTTTGGCACGCGAACCTCTTACCCTTTTCACATTTGGGGGCATATCCTAGGCCACAGACGGAATTGAGGGAGATCCAAGTCATGAGAAAAGCACTTACCTATTTTGTGGCGGCGCTCGCCACCTTCCTTTTATACAATACCTCCATGCTCGCCCAGGCGGCACAGCCGGCGCAGCAAGCCGCGCCCGCTGCTGCCTCGCAGCAGCCGACTACCGTTAATGACAAAGACATTGAGCTGCTGCGCCAGGACCTTCGCGATCAGCGCAAGCAAATCGTGGCCTTGAACCTGCCGCTGACTGCTGAGGAGGCGACCAAGTTCTGGCCTGTATTCGACCAGTACAGAAAAGAAGCCATCAAGCCGAATGACGAGCGCTGGGCAGTTATCAAGGAGTATGCGACGAATTACGACACGATGACCGATGCGCAGGCGGAGAGCCTCATGAAAAGAGCAAACACAGTCGATGAGCAGCTGCTGGCGCTGCGCATGCGGTATGTCCCAATTTTCGAAAAGGTCATCTCGCCCAAAAAGACGGCTCTGTTGTATCAGATCGATCGCCGTGTCGATCTGCTGATCAATCTGCAGCTGTCGTCGATGATTCCCATGGTGAATGCCAAGTAAGATGAACCGGAGAACTCGCCTGGCTTAGGGATCTTGACGCGGCTCAGAAGCATAAGTTCGCACCTACGCTTCTGGCCATGCATAAGTATGGTCCCGTGAATAAAAATCGATTATTTCCAAACGCAAGGTACGACTGCCTGTTACCAGCGTTGTGGCACAACCTGATGCTTTAAGTTGGGGATGGTGGTTGGGGGCGCCCTTCCGCAGCGCTGGCCCATATGGCTGAAACCCGAGTTGGTCGAGCTGAATGGACCTGCGCTTGGCCCATTCCCGTCTTCGTATCCCATCACACAAGACGGCCGGATAGTCCTCGTCCCCACTCCCGGACATGCCATCGGTCACCTCTCCGTAGTTGTAAGGGCAGAGAGTGTGTCGTACTTTCTCGCCGGAGACGCGACATATGCGGAGAGATTTCTGAAGTCCGAACAGGTGGATGGGGTCACCTACGCCCCCGCCATCTCCTTGCTGACTTTGCAGCGCATCAAGGCTTTCGCAGCTCAGGAACCAACGATCCTCCTGCCGGCACATGATCCGGACGTGCCAGCAAGACTAGCAGGAAACAAGCTCCTCGACTAAGCCGGAGCCCTTTCCCTATTTAAGATAGAAATGGAGAATTCATAAATGAGCGGGATCTTACGCAAAAACTAACGGGTTATTCTCGCCTATACACCTTGGCTGTTTTAGGAGGGGTGAGAGAAAGCCGAATCCTATTCACATTTGGGGCTTTACGCCGCAGCAGACCTTTAAGCGACAGCCGCTGCGGGGTTCGCATTACACCGGAACCGACGTGTACTCCCGTTACCGTTCAGGCTACTGCAATCCCGCCTGGCTCGAGCGATACGACAGGAAATTCTGCTGGCATTCAGTGGCCGACTGGAGCACGGCCGCGTAGCCGGACAAGGCGCGGACAGTTTCCAGCAATGGGTCTTTGCGCATGAATTCCGGCACGCAATAGCTCTGCTCGACGGCGGCTCGAAGGAGTCGAATGCCAAGTTCAGGATGGCCGCATCTTGCCAATCGGGCTCCATTAAAATATTTCTGTTCTGCATCGCGGACTCCCATACTCTGATCGAAGACACGCGTTACGCGAGCATCGTCTGCGGGAAAAGTTTGTCCCTGCGCGCAAGCCAGCATGACTTCACGCGCGGCGCTCGGCGCCACATTCCTGTATCGCTCAAACGCCTCCTGCTTTCGTCCTTCTCGCATGAGCAGATCCCCAATCAGCCACCCGGAGGCGGTGGTGCCGGTATCGAACTGCTGGAAGAGCTCCGATGCCCGCTTCCAATTTCCCATTTGCACGTAGGGAAAGCCACAACTGCGAAGGAAGAGGTTGGTCGGGTCGAGGCGAATGGCGGCTTCGCATTCCCGAGCTGCCTCTTCCGACAGACCCACGTAACGCAGCACGTATCCCATCGCGAAATGCGCGTCGGAGTCGTTGGGCCACTTCCGTAGCAGAAGCCGCGCCTGCTGCCAGGCAGCCGCGAGCTGGTGCGACTCGGCTTTCATGATCGCCAGCCCGCGCTGCGCCTGAACGAAATCCGGGTCCAGCGCTACGGCGCGCTCGTGATATTCAATCGCACGCTGATACTCCGCATCGTCACCACTCAGGTAATTCACATCGTCGTAATAGCGCACGCCGAGGTGATACCAGCCGGCGGCGTATTGCGGATCGAGTTGCGTGACCTGCTCGAGCATCTGGATTGCCTGCTTACTGAACTTCGCATCATCGCGGGGTATCGCCAGGGCGCGAAGAAAAAGTTCATAGGCCTGTGGATTGCGTGCGGTTGCCGGCGGCCTGCTCGTTGGGACAGAGCCCAACGCGGGCAGCAGGCGCTCCCTCACCGCTTGCGAAAGGCGCTCCTGCATTTCGATCGGAGTGCTGACTTGTACATCAACCGAGTCGCGCCATGTGACCTTGTCTTGATCCACATCGACCAGTTCCAGCGTGATGTGCCAGAGTTCTCCCTCGCGCAAGTATTGGCCCGTTACAACCTTCATGACGCGCAGCTCGTGACCAGCGGCTCCAGGATCGGTCTGCGTAGTGAAGCGCTGCGTGAGGCTCGCCGGGCGAATTGCCAGCGACGGCGAATAGCTCAGGTCGGTCGTGACTTGGTCCGGTATCGCCAACCGCAGATAATCATGTGCGGCATCGTCGCCGACGTTCTGAAAGGGAAGCACAGCGACTGTCGTGTTCGAGCCTTCCGCTTTTGCCGGCGCGCGATGAGTGGGCCGGTACCAGATCGCAAGCGCTGCCACCAGCAGTGTCAGTACGATTATGATGAAATATCGCGAACGATAATGCCGTTTGGCCGAACGGGCGACGACCTGCGGGCCAGCGCTCGCCACCGCGCCGAAAGGGGAGTCGTCGTGGGCGTAGCGCCTGGTTTCGCTGTCGCGCTTCAGCCGCTGCAGATCGGTGCGCATCTCAGCCGCGCCTTGATAGCGCAGGTTGCGGTCTTTCTCCAAGGCCTTGCCTATGACCCCTTCCAGTCCTGGCGATACCTGTCGGTTGACCTGCGAAGGTAACGTCGGTTGGTCGCGCAGAATCGCACTGCAAATCTCGCCTGAACTCGCGCCGTCGAACGGCATTTTGCCGGTCGCCATCTCATACAGGACCGCTCCAAATGAGAACAAGTCGGTGCGTGCGTCCAACTCCTTGGCCTTTACTTGCTCGGGCGACATGTAAGCTACCGTCCCCAGCATCGCGCCTGGGCTGGTGAGGTGGTCGCCATCGGAATATGGCAGGGTCACCGTCTCTCCAGTTGACGAGACGTGCCTTCCTGTCACCTTGGCCAGTCCGAAGTCGAGAATCTTGGCGTGACCCCGCTCGCTGACAAAAATGTTCGCTGGCTTGATGTCGCGATGCACGATGCCTTTGACATGTGCTGCGTCCAGCGCATCGGCAATCTCAATGCCCAGTGACAGGATGTCTTCGGTGTCCATCGGCCTACCTGCGATACGATGCTTCAGCGTCATGCCGTCGAGAAACTCCATGACCATGAAGGCACGTCCATCTTCCTCACCGATGTCGTGAATCGTGCAGATGTTGGGATGGTTTAGAGCGGAAGCAGCTTCAGCCTCTCGTCGGAAACGGCTTAATGCCTGCACATCGCCAGCCACATCGTCAGGCAAGAACTTGAGCGCGACAAAACGGTGCAGCCGCGTATCTTCTGCTTTATAAACGACGCCCATGCCTCCACCGCCGAGCTTGCTGACGATGCGGTAATGCGAGATCGTCGTGTCAATCATGACGATAGGGTGCAAAAAGGATGCTTGATGATAGGGCCAAAGGAACTGTCGGTCAATTTCGGCTAATCATCAACAGTCAGACGCTAACTTTAGGCTGGCATTTTAGACCCCGTAAAAACCTCTTGGCCAAGCAAAGAGTCACCCAAGACTCTTGTAGGCATTCCCAGCGCCGTAAGTGGCCTTCCTGAGCGGCTCGATGGCAAGATAATCGACAGTCTCTTGTCTGCCTCGGGATTGTGCTGGGGGCCCGGTGTAAGCCCGACGTTTTTGGGCAGACCTAACCCTTACCCTGTTCACATTTGGGGCATTAGGTGCGACAGACCTCAATAATGAGGGTTCGGAGTGGACTGAGTTGGCTGGGCAGGCGCCTTCGTTGCTAGGGCGTGCTTTCTTCCTGGTGCTTCGCGGGCCTTCTGCGCATCTTGCTCGTCGAGATACTTGAGGCGACTCTTCATCGCATTAAAAGGGGATGGTGTTAACCCGGCTATCGGGCGGAACGAGTGCGATGAAGTTGGATTCCCAACCCAAGGCCATCGCACGGAAACCTGGCGCTCGCGCTGGTTGTCTTCGGGGTTGACAGCTTGACCACGGCGGCGACCTTGCTAGACGAACTAGCCGTCGAAAATGCGTAAAACCGCTCTTCAAGCAATATGCGGGGTAGTATGGTTTTGATTACCTGATGATCGTCGCGCAAGCCTATCAGGAGTCACTGCTAGACCAGAGCAAGCGGAAGCGATTGGCATAATGCAGGTAGCAGATATGAGATCCACTTCCGAGCAGACTGACCGTGCCGTGGATCATGCTCCTTGCCGTCGCGTCATCGAGGTGTGGTGAACTGCCTGACGGGACTCGGCATTCTGTCGCTCTTCCCATTGGCTTCCGTGGCCTCAACCTTGTAGTAGTAGGTTGTCGCGGGCTTGAGCCCGTCCAAACGCACGCGGAAGACCGTGTACGAATGTGCGGGGTTTAACCTGATTGGTGATTTCGCCGTCTGATCTAGTTTTGTGGGATCCGTACCGTACCGTACAACCCCGTAATGCTCGGGAGAGCCTCCGGGGTTGTTACTGGTCCACCTGACAATCGCAAATTCGGGGTCAGCGCGCTCAATCTCCGGCCCTTGCGTGATGCGCACGAGCGCGGCTTTCTCTTTCGTAGCACTCACCTGCGTGGCCGCTGGGACCGAGTGGAGCACGCCACCTGCGGCAACCGCCATCGCCAGCTTTATAACCAGTCTCTGGATGGGCATACATCCCACCGTCCCCTAACTCATTTTTCCTATGGGATCGGATTGGGGACAGGCTGGACTCCGCAAATGGCCGTCGCGCAAGCCGGAAGTTTGGGAGTCGGAATAAGGGACTCATTACCTTGCGTCTTTGCCGAGCCGCCCGTCATGCAAGTACCCGTATACGTATCGCTGTTTGGGTAAGGTCTCGTGTAACCGTCCGTTAGTGTTAGCAGGAAGGCGACGATCTGGTCCTCTTCCTTGTCCGTCAAGCCGAGGTTCCCGGTTGTCATGTCGATGTTGTTCCGAACCTCGGGCATGGGCCAGCAGTCTACTTTTTCCGTGGTTCCCGCTGGGCAGTGCCCGGACGTGACGTTGTACTTATATTTGTCGCGCGTATTGTAGAAGTGGACGAGTTGCTTCAGGCTTTTGATGTAGCCATTATGGAAGAACTCCTTCTGGAAATAGGGCCCGGGCGCTTCGGTGGTTGGACACTGCGGTGGCGTCATCGCAACATTCCGCGCCGTAGTCACTTGCATCTGGCCATCGGTGCTCGTGGCATACTGTGTCCAGCTCGCGTTTGGGTTGGGCGCGGAACCAAAAGCGCTCCTCAGGAAGGCTCCCAATCCCAAGTCTCTATAGCCAAAGCCGTAAGGGTTTGCGGTGAAGCCGTAGGAATCCGGCGTGGTCTGGTAATAGATCGCATCCCTGGGATTGAGAGGGAGACCCTCATTGGCCGAACCAAAGCAGGTGAATAGCGGATTCACAGTGGCAGCCGCACCGGAGTCGGTCTGACCGCGCTTAAGCGTGGTTCCTCTGCCATCAAGGTGGCATGAATTGCAGTTGCC
>Ga0182033_10000561_pt1 | contig 17668 bp, 14 predicted proteins | sample tim00Cox0000000H_FD_125968 | JGI IMG/M metagenome (GOLD analysis project Ga0182033, IMG submission 125968) | Lab enrichment of tropical soil microbial communities from Luquillo Experimental Forest, Puerto Rico - timezero.00C.oxic.00.000.00H | ecosystem: Environmental > Terrestrial > Soil >...
CAATATAACCCTTTCAATATGAAGGCGGGCTGTCCAAGTTGGGGACACGCATTCAGCCGTGACCTTTTGCATTGGCAGAATCTGCCGATCGCGATTCCAAACGGGCCGGAGGGACAAATTTTTACCGGTAGCAGCGTTGCTGACACAGAGAACACTAGCGGGTTTTTCCGCAGCGCCGGTCTTGTAGCGATTTATACTTTGAGTAAACCATACAAAGAGGTTCAGGAAATCGCCTATAGTCGGAACGGAGGTGTGACCTTCACAAAATATGACAGTAACCCTGTCCTTGACCTGGATTACCCTAATTGCCGGGATCCGAAGGTATTTTGGCATGCTCCCTCCGGCCGCTGGGTTATGGCGGTAGCGCTTCCCCAATCGCGTCAGGTTCTCTTTTATGGATCGTCCGATCTGAAGAATTGGAGCTTCTTAAGCCGCTTTGGTCCTGTCGGCATTGAGCAATGCGAGTGGGAGTGTCCGAACGTGCTGGAACTCCCCGTGGAGGGCAGCCACGAGAAAAAGTGGGTGCTTTTACTTGGAATCAATCCCGGCGCGCCTCTGGGAGGAAGCATCAATGTCTATTATGTCGGCGATTTTGACGGGACTTCTTTCCGAGCCGACGACACAACAACCCGGGTGATGGATTTTGGTAAGGATTACTACGCGGTTCAGACGTTTAACAACGCTCCGGGAAACGAGACAATCGCAATTGGCTGGGCCAGTAATTGGCAATACACGCAAGCGGTTCCGACCTATCCCTGGCGTGGAGCGTTCAGCATCCCGCGCATTCTCAGCCTGTGCAGAAACAGAGGTCCAGGTGGCCCGCTTCTCGCGCAGAATCCCATATCGCTCGAAACCCTGCGCGACAAAATTTTGTATCAAGGTTCTGCGCTCCTTGGGAGCAATCCGCTTTCTATTTCCCTCCAGGGAAACGCGAGTTTCGAATTCAGCACGACGTTGGTTGCCCGGCCCAATCGAGAGGGAGTGCGGTCCTGGTTTGCGGTCGATCTTCTGAATTCAGCCGCAGAAAAGGTCACGATCGGATACGATTGGTCGACGGCGGAGATCTTCGTGAATCGCGGTCAAACCCTCGGCTTTTCTGATGCGCTGTTTTCGCCTTGCTTTGAGACAACGTGCGCAGAGGCGGGCGATTCGCTTAAACTCCATGTTCTTGTGGACCGCACGATGCTGGAAGTTTTCGTCAACGATGGCATCCATGTGTGCACGTCCGCTTTCTATATGTTGGGTGGTTCACCGACGGAAATGGTTTTTCGCGCAGGGCAAGGGGGCGTCGATGTGACGGACCTCCGGGCGCATACGTTAAAGAGTGTTTGGAGACCAGATCTCTGAGCCGTCCGTTCTAACTTAACTGAACTAGCCCTGGTCTTCGCCGAAACTTGAGCGCAACGGAAGCGAAACGTCCCCGCTTTGCAGCGAACTCGAACTCCGCTACACCTCTACCGGCGTCGAATTACAGTCAAGCACGAACCACAGAGCCAAATTCCGGGGCTAATCGAGCACGATTTTTAAAGAAGAATGGAAATATTGCAGGGTTCACTCCTCCATCTTTCCACTCTTCCGTTAAGTCTTACTCCACCGAAATCTTCCGCGGCTTCACTTTTTCTGCCTTCGGCAGTGTCAGGGTCAGAAGACCCTGGTCGATTTGCGCGGTGATTTTCGAGGTATCTATCGCAGGATCGAGTTCATAGACCCGCCGAAAGTCATGTTGCTTGATCTCACGATAGGCAAGTTCACCCGGGTATTTGAAATTACGTCTGTGGCCCACGATGACTAACTCTCCGTTATCAACCATAATCTCGAGGCCTTCCTTAGCGACCCCGGGCATTTCAGCCCGGATAACGTAACCTTCCTCGTTAGACTCAATATCTACCAATGGGGTCAAATATTGCACTTGGCGTGGTCGTTCGTCGCTGCGACGACCCGGCTCATTTTGCTGCTTTGGAATAATATTCATTGGTTTCTCCTTGTCTGGGGTGCGCCGAGTGTCCGGAGACCTCGGCGCTAAGTTGGCGGGTTAACTTAAGGAAACTTCGATCTGTTTTGGTTTAGCTTCCTCGGCTTTGGGAAGCACAACTTCTAGAATCCCATCTTTGTAGGTGGCCTTAACTTTCTCCGTGTCGACAGCAGAAGGAAGCGGCAGACTCCGTTGAAATCTCCCAAAGAAGCGCTCGGCGCGGAAGGCTTGGTCGCCTTGTTTTTCGTGAGACTTGCGCTCACCCGAAATGGTTAATGTGTCCCCGTGAAGAGAGATGTCGATTTCTTCTTTTTTCATGCCGGGCACCTCGGCGACGACCGTGAACTGGTCTTTGTCCTGGTAGACATCGAGCGCTGGGGTCCATCTGGTGAGGGTACCAAGTGGTCGGGAGCCGGAACCGAACGTAGACTCAAAAACCCGGTCCAGTTCCTCGTGCATGCTGGCGAGGCTATCGAATGCGAACGAAAAATCGGACTGAGGATAACGGTAACGAATGATATTCATAGTGGTAAAAGGATTAGAAACTTTTCTGATGGCAATAGAAAAGCTTAAGGGATGCCAATTCGACAATTATTCTATAACACATTTGTTGAAAAGGAGTTACATAGAATCAGTTAAAACGATAACAGGCTCGATATGCGCCAATTTGACGCATGCGAGGCGCCAGAGTGGCATCCCTGGACTCAGCGTCATAGTGGCGCATATCCGCGTCTACTTTAGATTTAGCCTCGTTGATCACAAATCCTTAGCCGTAGCCATGCTAACGAGCCGAGGGGCTTCGCACATAAGCGCTCACTTAGCAGCTTTTTTTTGACGATGCTTTGCCCGTAAGGTGCGGGAAAGGGGATTCGGCGCGGCCGCGCCGACCAGTTCCTCAGCTCCGAACCGGATAGAGCAACCGCTCGTTACGCTCATCCAATTCTTTGACTATCGTACAAAGATAAACGGATCGGTTGGTGAACCGGCGGTACTTGGTAATTTCGGATTGGTTCAAAACACGAAATCCATAGCGCTCGAGAAATTTGAATCCGCGTCTACCGTCGAAAGTAACAATCTGGGCATGGATCTGTTTGACTCTGTGATTGCGGAGAAATCGAAAGTAAGTTTCCAAAAGTTGTCGACACACGGCAACGGATCGTATCTCGGGTAGAAGATTGATATGGAAATGCCCAATTGTGCGGGGCGCCGCGGGAACCTCGCGCCAGGCCCTGGAAATGATCCAGTGGATGAAGCGGCGAGACTCGTGATTGTATCCGCAGTAGCGTCCAAGCATCCGCGATGCTTGAACCACATTTTGGGTGAAGCTCCAGAATTGGTGTTTCACCGGGTAGCGCGAACCGAGCAGATATCCCTTTACGACACGGTCGGCTGAGACGACGAACGCCGAATCAGGTTCATGTTTCAGATAGTAGTCGGTCAGGAAATCAGCAAAAAGCTCGCGGTCCTCGAAGACCGGGTCGATCGGTTTACCCAGAAAGCCAGTGTCGCAACACAGTGCACGCACAGCTGCGCGGTCTGAATCCCGGTAGTGCCGTACCTGAAACTTTTTCGGGGCAATAGGTATCAACTCCTCCATTTGATAAGAATTTAAACTGCAAGTTGATCGTAAATGTCAAACATCCTATCAAAGACCGTTTGCCAGGAATAACGCCGGGTGACCCGGTGGCTGGCTTCTAATCCTGCCTTTTCCAAGTCTGTTTTACTTATGGTCAGGACTGCGGCGGCCAGCGATTCCGCCGTATTCTCCTTTGCCCAGTGCGATTGATCTGCGAAGATGATTCGGTCCATATAGCTTCCGTGAATGCCCACAACTGGGGTTCCGCAGGCCTGGCTTTCGAGGGCGACTAGGCCAAACGTCTCCTGTACCCCTGGATGGACAAAAAGATCGGCTGCCCGGTAAACCTTTGCGAGCATGAGTTGATCGGAACAATATCGCATCCAGGTCACTGCTCTTGTTGTCTTTTGCAATTCAATCACATCATCTCTGTAAAAGCCGTCGCCGACGATAAACGCATGAAAGCGTCCCGGAAGGTGTCTGTTAAGCTGGGCGAAAGCTTGAAGAAGGACTTTTACATTTTTTTCCGGAGCGAGTCTCCCGACGTATAGCAAAACAATGCGACCCGGTGGAATCGAGAATTCTTTCCGTGTCTCGAATTTGTCCTTGGCCGGCGCGAAAATCCGAACGTCGACCCCTAGTTCGCACAGTACAACGTTTTGAACACCCCAGAGGCAAAGCAGGTCAGCCAAACCTGCGGAAGGAACAAACGTAACACGAAAATGGTTGTAGAGACTGCGAACATAGTTCTTTGCAGTCTCCATCATCACATTTGTGGCTGTCTCACCCAGATATTTCATCGTGGTTCGCAAATAGGCTTCCGGAAAATGGGAGTGATAGAACCCGACAACTGGAATTCGTAAACCCTCTCCGGACGCAATGGCTTTCCAGGCTACCTGGTAGGGATCGCTCGAATCGATAACGTGCGGTTGTTCACGCTCGAGAATCTCCTCCACAGCGCCCAGATTGAGAAGCGCCCGATATCGGGAACTACGCGACACGAGCGGCGAGGCGATGAAATAGACTTTGTTAGAAGCGTTCTCAATCTTCTCGGTCTGCTTTCCGGGCACAATCAAAAGATGTTCATGTCCATGCGTAGTGGCGTATTTCCGCTTTTCTTCGAGGTAACGTTTCACTCCACCGCTGAAAGGAGAATAGAATTGTGTGAGATCACAAACTTTCATGAGGGGCTCGACTGATCGCGCTGCGCAGCAAGAATGGAAGGCTTGGATCGAGCTCTCCACCCATTGCGTCTCTTCCACTCTTCCACTCTTCCACTCTTTCGCCCCGTCACGCTCCCGGTTCTTGGTCTGTGCGATAGAGCGCCATGAACTCTGCAACTTGAATTCGCCAGTGTCAGGCGATTAATTCTTCGGCTCGGCGCAGGACCGGCGCACAATCAGTTCCGGCTCGAAGACAATCGTCTGCGGGGTTGCCCTCCCGTGCAATCGAGTCAATAACAGTTCGGCGGCTTTCTGGCCCATCAATTCAGCCGGCTGTGACACGACAGTCAGCGGTGGCTCAAGATATCGCGCCCACCTGGCGTCGTCGAACCCTACGAGTGAAAGTTCGCGCGGCACTTTTACTTTCCTCTGTCGAACGGCTAAAAGGGTGCCGGCCATCATTTCATTGTTCGCGACAAAGATGGCGGTGGGTCGACAAGGCAGGGAGAGGAGCCGTTCTGCAGCCTGGTACCCTGAAGCTTCGCGAAAATCCCCAAATTCAATGTAATTTCTGGGGATCGAAATACGAGCCGTTCGCAGCGTTTTGCGAAAGCCTTCCAAGCGATCGCGAGCATTGGAGAGGTGGAGCGGGCCCGAAACGATTGCGATGCGTTTGTGGCCGAGTTCGACCAAATGACGCGTTCCGAGGGAAGCGCCCAGTGCATTGTTCAATATCACCGCGTCGATATTTGGGCGGCCTGATTGGCGATCCAGGTCGATGAGGGGAATTGATTTTTGCCGGAGTGTCTCTAGCAAACTTGGATTGGCGCCTGCTGAGCAGCGAATTACTCCCGAGACCTGACGCTCGACGAATAAGCGCATCGCGACTTCTTCGTTCCGGCCGTCCTCGTCTGCGTTGCAGATCAACACGGTGTAGCCATTGGTCCTGGCAACGTCTTCGACAGCTTTGACGATGGCCGAAAAAAATGGATTACAGATATCTGATACAATAATGCCGATCGTTTGAGTCGATTGGGTGCGCAACGAACGAGCAATGCCGTTCATTTGATAACCGGAACGGCGGACGGCATCCAGGACGCGGGTTCGCGTTTGAGGAGCTACGATTTCCGGTCGGCTCAATGCGCGCGAAATGGTGGCTGTGCTGAGGTTTAATTCTCTGGCCAGGTCGTGGAAGGTCATGGAATCCTTGAAAAGCAAAACCACCGAATGGTTAATGTACGAATACAGAAAAAACCTTGACTCATCTGGAATCAGTCTTGCTTTTGAAGGATTCTAAATGCGTGAGATAGCGTTCTGACTCAATAGCGGCGGCGCAGCCTTGACCCGCAGCGGTGACAGCTTGCCTGTAGACGGGATCGGCGACATCGCCCGCGGCGAAAACGCCCGGCAAATTTGTCTGCGTGCCGTTTTGCGTCTTGATGTAACCGTTCGCGTCCATCTTTATTTTGCCTTTGAACGGTTCGGTATTAGGCGTATGCCCAATTGCCACGAAAACGCATTTCACACCTAATTTCGAAAGTTGGTCATCCGCAACATTTCGGAGTTCGACTCCCTGAATTTCACCTTGCTGATCCGGAATATAGCGCGAGATCACTGTATTCCAGATTGGTCGGATTTTGGGATGGTTCAGAGCACGTTCAGCCATAATCTTGGAGGCCCTAAGGGTATCTCGCCGATGAATGAGAAATACCTCTGAGGCAAAGCGCGTAAGAAAAATTGCTTCCTCGGTGGCCGTATCGCCTCCGCCGACAACGCACACAGGTACGTCTCTATAAAAGGCGCCGTCGCAGGTCGCGCAAGAGGTCACCCCATGTCCCTTTAGTTTGCACTCATTTTCCAATCCGAGCCATTTGGCGGATGCACCGCTTGCAATAATCAGTGTCTTGGTCTGGATCCATTCGCCGTCAACGTCAACCGTGTAACGCCCGTCTTTTGATTCAAATCCGTGCACTTCGGCGTACCGGAACTGCGCGCCGAATTTTTCTGCCTGCCGGTGCATATTCATGATCAACTGCGGACCGTCAATGCCTTCAGGAAACCCCGGAAAATTCTCGACCAGAGTGGTGCTGGTGAGTTGCCCCCCGGGTTCGCGACCCTCCAGAACGAGTGGATTCAGGTTGGCACGCGCGCTGTAGATCGCCGCCGTCAAGCCGGCGCATCCGGTGCCTACGATGATCACTTTCTCCATGACTGCGTTACCTGCCATTAAAGATTAAAATCGGCCAAGTCAATACAGAGCTCAATTCACAAGTTTGGGGGTCAAGTTTATAATTTCTTTAATGTTTACCGGAATCATCGAAGCTGTCGGGGAGGTTGTCGGAATTTCTGAATCTTCGGCCGGCGCCTACCGACTTGAAGTTTCGACCCCGCTCGCAGCGGAATTACGAGTGGGGGATAGCCTGGCAAACAATGGAGTCTGTTTAACAGTGGTGGCCAAAAAAGCCGAGGCAGTTGAGTTTGACCTCCTTGCTGAAACAGCGCTGCGAACCAACCTGAAGGAATTGGAGGCTGGCTCGTTGGTTAACCTTGAACGTCCGATGCCGGCCTCGGGTCGATTCGACGGCCATATCGTGCAGGGCCACGTCGATGCGATCGCCACCATCCTGGCGATTGAGGGCATCGGCCAGGAGCATCGAATCGAGATTGCCCTCCCGGAGGCTTTTCGACAGTATATCGTCTTTAAAGGATCCGTGGCTGTGAATGGAATCAGCCTTACGGTCGCAGAAGTTTGCAAATGCAGTTTTGTCGTCTGGATTATTCCGCATACGTGGAGGGCGACAAATATGCGTCGCCTGGCGCCGGGAACTCGCGTGAACCTCGAATTTGACGTGGTCGCGAAATACGTGGAACGAATGCTGCAGACCACCGGATCGATTGTCGCGAGGACCGAATACCCGCATAACTAGCGCCTCTACCTACTTCCAGGTTGACGCTTCTTCCAGGCGAGCTCTATGCTTTAGCCCTCATGCCTTTTGCGGCTTCATTCGGCGAACACCCTTTCACATGAATATCCACGAATATCAGGCGAAACAACTTTTTGAGCGCTTCAACATAGCTACGCCAAGAGGCGCGCCCGCGTGGACGCCGGAGGAAGCCGAGAAAATTGCGACCGAACTGAATACATCCAAACTCGTCGTGAAAGCGCAAATTCATGCGGGCGGCCGGGGCAAAGGGACTTTTGATACGGGGTTCAAAGGAGGCGTAAAGCTTTGTTCGACTCCGATCGAAGCGCGCGATCTGGCTGAGAAGATGTTGGGACATACTTTAGTCACGCATCAGACCGGTCCCGGCGGAAAAATCGTTAGAAAAGTCCTCGTTGTCGAGTCGGTTGATATTGCTCGCGAGGTGTACTTCGCGATTTTGATGGATCGCGCCGCGGGCGGGCCGGTAGTTGTTGCGAGTACGGAAGGGGGAGTTGAAATCGAAAAGGTCGCGGAGGAGCATCCGGAAAAAATCATCCGGGAGCTTGTTCATCCGCTGCTCGGCTTCCAACATTATCAGGCACTCAAGCTGGGGAGGCAGCTGGACTTTGAAGGGAACCAGCTGAAGGCGGCTTCGAAGCTGTTTAGCAATCTCTACAAGCTGTTTGTATCCCTCGATTGCTCGCTTGTTGAAATCAACCCGCTCGTAGAGAGCTCTGAGGGTGATGTTTATGCGCTGGATGCAAAATTCAACTTCGATGACAACGCGCTCTATCGGCACAAGGATATTCTGGATATGCGCGATATACACGAGGAGGATCAGCGCGAGGTTGAAGCTTCCAAGTTCGGTCTCAACTACATTGGATTGGAGGGAAATATCGCCTGTCTCGTGAATGGCGCCGGACTCGCCATGGCGACCATGGATATCATCAAACATGCTGGCGGTGAACCTGCAAACTTTCTCGATGTCGGCGGAGGAGCGAGTGAAGATCAGGTGACGGAAGCGTTCAAGATCCTTGTCGCAGACAGGAACGTGAAGGCCATTCTGGTTAATATCTTCGGCGGCATCATGCGCTGTGACGTAATCGCTCAAGGGCTTATTAACGCGGTGAAAACAGTCAGTCTGCCCGTACCGCTCGTCGTTCGCCTGGAAGGCACTAATGTCGAGCTTGGAAAGAAGCTTCTGGAGGAATCCAGACTCCCGATCCAGGCAGCTACGGATCTTTCTGAGGCGGCAAAAATGGTGGTGGCGGCGGCAAAGGTGTAAGGCGCGTTTGGATGTTAATATATGAAAATCATCGCATTTGCCGGCCCGCGCTCGATCGTGGTTCACAAAAAGAGATCAATCTGAAACGCCCCTTCATCCATGTCTATCCTTGTTGACAGCAACACCAGGCTCGTGGTCCAGGGCGTCACGGGCAGTTCCGGAGCATTCCATGCGCGGGGTTGTATGGAATACGGCACAAACGTCGTTGCCGGCGTTACGCCCGGCAAAGGAGGCCAGGTATTCGACGGCAAAGTGCCTATCTTTGATACCGCTTACGAGGCCCGCCAGCAAACCGGTTGCAATGCGACCATGATCCTTGTTCCCGCACCTTTTGCGGCGGATGCCATATTGGAAGCTGCCGATGCGGGTGTCGAGCTGATCGTCTGTATCACCGAAGGCATTCCGGTCATGGACATGATGCGCGTGAAGGCCGCCATGGCCGGAAATAAATCCCGGCTTATCGGACCTAATTGCCCGGGGATCATCACCCCTGGACAATGCAAGATCGGAATCATGCCCGGATACATCCATAAGCCGGGAAAAATCGGCGTGATCTCCCGGTCTGGAACGCTTACTTATGAAGCGGTCTGGCAATTGACACAGCGGGGCTTCGGACAATCAACCTGCATCGGAATTGGAGGGGATCCCATCAACGGAACATCGCATCTGGACGCGGTGAAACTCTTCGGAGAAGATTCAGGAACCGAGGCGCTGATTATCATCGGCGAAATAGGTGGCACCGCGGAAGAAGAGGCCGCGGCTTGGATAAAGGAGAATTACAATAAACCGGTGGCAGCGTTCATCGCTGGAGCAACGGCACCTCCAGGCCGGCGCATGGGACATGCGGGAGCCATAGTGTCTGGCGGCAAAGGAACGGCCGCTGGAAAGATTGAAGCGTTGCGAGAAGCCGGCATTGCGATTGCTGAGACGCCTGCGAGTATGGGAGAAACCTTGATTAAAAACCTGAAACTTTAACTCATCATATGCCTGGCATATCTAAAGGATTGGAAGGGGTCGTAGCCAACGAGACGCATCTCGGAGATGTCCGCGGTCCGGAAGGACAGCTGGCCTACTGCGGGTATGATATCAAAGAACTCGCAGGGAAGGCTTCATTCGAGGAAGTCATCTATCTGCTGTGGCACAACAAACTGCCAAACAGAGCGGAGCTGGAAGGGCTTAAGAGCCAGCTGGCTGCGGAACGCCAACTTCCTGATCAACTCATCGAGTTTCTGAAGTCGACTCCGAAGACAGCGTTGCCGATAGACGTTCTTCGCACAGCGGTTTCGATGTTGGGGCTTCACGATCCTTCCATTGCCATCGATGACAGCCTGGAAGCTTCAACCCGGAGAGCCATCAGCATCACCGCCAGGATCGGAGTAATCGTTGCGTGCTTTCATCGAGTTCGACACGGATTGCAGCTGCCGCCGGTGCGCCAAGACCTTAGCGAAGCCGCTCATTTTCTCTATTTGCTGGATGGGAAAGTCCCGTCTGAAAAAAAGACCAAGACGCTTGATCTGGCTTACGTTTTGCATGCCGAGCACGGGATGAATGCCTCGACTTTCAGTGCTCGAGTTACCATCTCGACGCTGACCGATATTTACTCTGCCATCACTGCAGCGATCGCGACTCTCAAGGGCCCGCTTCACGGCGGCGCCAACGAAGCCGTCATTCACATGCTTCAGGAGATCGGCAGTCTGGACAGGGTTGATGCCTATATCGAACGCGCATTGACGGGGAAGAAAAAGATCATGGGAATCGGGCATCGAGTGTATAGGGTCCTCGATCCAAGGGCACCGATTCTCAAAGCTAAGGCTGTTCAACTTAGCGACGAACTCGGTGAGCCAAAATGGATAGAGATGTCTGAGCGCATTGCGGCGCTGATGAAGGAAAAGAAAGGGCTGCACGCGAACGTCGATTTTTATTCTGCGACATTTTACTACTCGCTGGGTATCCCGACAGACCTCTTCACTTGCATCTTCGCCATTTCGCGCACCGCCGGTTGGACGGCGCACGTACTCGAACAGCTCGCGGACAACCGATTATATCGGCCATTGAGCGAGTACACTGGCGATCCGGTGGGGAAAAAATTTGTTCCTATTGATGAGCGCTAGCAGTGCGAATGAATTTCGCCTTACAGAGATGTTGCGGACCAGATTGTGGTTGCGTTTTGCCCGGAAAGGGGGATCAGCCTAATCGTTTGCGCATCTCCGTATGGGGAATCGCGCCAAAGAGAGTATGGGAGCGCTTCATCACCTCATAACCGTTTTTGCGATAGAACGGCACCGCGTTCTCGCGTGAATGGAGTATGATCTCCGAAAGCCCTGATTGGATCGCGCGAAGTTCAAGTTCCTGGAGTATAGCTTGCCCTACACCCTGCCCTCGTGCTGTGGGATCAACAGCCATGAACCGGATTTGTCCGCGGTTTCCGACCAACTGGTGAAGCCGTCCTACGCCGATTATTCTCCCATCGCCATCCCATGCCGCAATGTGCACGGCTTCATTTTCAAACCCATCCTTTTCTGATCCGCGCGGTTGGTTCCAAGGTCCGCGCAGGATTTTCCAGCGAAGTGCATAATACGATGCAAACTCAGATTCTGTTGTCGGAGAGCGAATGATCATCGGTACGAGAGTATTGGTCTGTTTTGGGTGGAATGCCAAACGGAGCTATGCGGCGCGAATGCCGGTGCGAATACAGAAAAAGAAATGAGCTCAAAGCCTTTGAAGTCGTTTCGCCGGATGCGCTTTTGGACCGCTGCGGCTTATCTCTTTCTCGCGATCATTGAAGGCGGCAGGGGAGCGGAAGCGGTTTTTTCTCTGGACGAGAAATCGGTTTTTCTGATCACTCCGAAGGGCCTGCTGCAGCTTGACCTGCCCGGCAAATCAGCCCAGAAAATTGCGTTTCCGATCAAATTCGATACGAACAAAGATTACGGGCTTTCCCTTTCAAATGCGGGTTATTTGCTTTTGGCTGCCGACGACGGCTTATGGGCATATGATCCGGAGAAAACGAAATGGACAAGGGTTCATCGCGGTTCCGCCGACCTCATCTGCACGGACGTCGCCTACAATCCGGCAAATAGCTCGATCGTTTTCCAGGCATCCGATCAAAATGCTTCTACATCGTATTGGCTGTTGCAGAAGGATGCTGAAAAACCTGTACAGATCCGGTTGCGACGCGTGCGATATCTTTCGGGACCCAGTTTTGACTCTCAGGGGCGTCTTTTCTTTGGTTATAACGGAGATCTCTGGATGGGGTCGATCTGCAGCCTTCCGGAAGAACAACAGAGTGACTATTGGGTCTGTGCAATTCGGATAGCACCTCTGGCCGATCTTGAAACGAGCTTTGGTACGCCCTCAAATCAAGGCGTAGAAACGGTCGCGCCGCTTGCGGACCGAATCTTTGTTCATCTGCGACGCCTCGGAGGGAGCGGCTGGGGAAATATCGCATCTGTAGCGACGCCTGCCTTGAAATTCACCGATGGCGAGCCTGAAGATGACAGTCTGGAAAAGCGGCTCACACTTTACCAGGAGGAATTGAAATCTATTCGGTTTCTTGGCGAAAACGGTTCATATAGTTTTTTGTGTGCCAGTCGTTCCGGCGCCCGCGTTTTTTACCGCGCATCGGACCCTAAGGCCGAGAAAATGAAACTATGGCTTTTGTCTGGCCAACAGCCTGAGGAGATCGGCGATGATTCTTTGATTGGAATGGGCGAATAAGGAGCAGGAAGGTCGAGCGGCCTCGTGAGGTGTCACACGGTAGGGCAAAGTTCCCGCTGAGCCGCCCTCGAAAAGACTTCAAAACGCGGCTCGCCGGGAGGCTCGCCCTACCGATCGTGGACTCATTGGACGCCAGAGGCGAAGAATTCCAATCGAAACGCTCCATCAGCGGCCTGTCAGGGGATCGGCCACACGAGCGTTAACTTTGCAGCTTTTTTTGACGATGCTTTGCCCGTAGGGTGCGGAAAAGGGGATTCGGCGCTGCCGATGCTGTCCCAAAGGGACAGAAGCCCTCAGCCCGGGTGTTTTAACCCCGGGAAACCTCCCATGGGCGGTGAATCGCCCTGAAAGGGCGTAAGATTCAGAAGGCTGAGCGCGATTCGGGTTCTGATTTCTGTATTCTGGTTTTGCTGGCTACACGCCGGCGGCTTCGAGAAATTCAACCTCCTTTTCAGGCGTACGTTTCGACGCCTGATGCAACATTCGATTTACCGCATTTAGATAAGCTCTGGCGCTCGCTTCGATCACATCCGTGCTGGCGCCCTTTCCGGTGATCAAGAAGCCTCGTCCAAAGTCACATTTCAAGTTCACCTCGCCGAGCGCGTCCTTGCCGCTGGATACCGCGGTCACGTGATATTCCAGAAGATCTCCACGATGGTTGAGGATTCGATCAATCGCCTTCATGGTGGCATCGACGGCTCCGTTTCCCGGTGCCGAGTCCTGCGATGTTTCCTCACCCTTGCGCAACCGCACCGTCGCTGTCGGGATGGTAGCAGTGCCCGAAGTGACATTGATGTAGTCCAGTTGCCAGGCTTCTCCTGTGACACCGATCGAATCATCCACCAGGGCGCCTAAATCATCGTCGTAAACGAATTTCTTCTTATCGCCGGTTTCTTTAAATCGCACAAAAATACGGTCGATTTCCTCTTCGCTTAGATTGTAGCCCAGATGCTCCAGGCGCTTGGTCATCGCATGACGACCGCTGTGCTTTGTCAATGGCAACTCCGTTTCGCCCCAGCCGACATCGCGCGGATCCATGATCTCGTAGGTTTCCCGATGCTTCAGAATGCCGTCCTGATGAATCCCAGAGCTGTGGGCGAAAGCGTTTTCACCCACGATCGCCTTACTCCGAGCGACAATCAGACCGCTCATCCGACTGACCAGGCGCGACGTTTTCACGATCTCACGTGTGTTCAGATCGGTGTGAAATGCTCCAAAGTAATCAGAACGCGTCTTTATCGCCATTACGACTTCTTCAATTGAAGCATTCCCGGCCCGTTCCCCAATACCGTTCACGGTTCCTTCCACTTGCCGGGCACCGGCTTCCAACGCAGCCAGCGAATTCGCCACAGCCAGACCGAGATCATTGTGACAATGAACGCTGATTACGGCGTCGTTTATGGCTCGGACATTGTCCTTCAAGTATTTGATCAATGCACCGAATTGGCTGGGAACTGCATATCCGACTGTATCCGGGATGTTCACGGTCGTTGCGCCTGCTTCAATCGCAGCTTCAACAACCCGCGCCAGAAACTCCGGTTCCGTGCGAGAAGCGTCTTCAGGCGAGAATTCCACGTCCTTGATCATCTCCCTTGCCCGCAGGACGCTCTCTCTGGTTAGCCGGATGATTTCTTCGTGAGCTTTTTTTAATTTGAACTCACGGTGTATTTTTGACGTAGCGAGAAAGACATGGATTCGGCCTCGTTCCGCCGGCCGGACGGCCGCGCCGGCTGCATCAATATCCTTTGGTACGCAGCGAGCGAGCCCTGCAATAATTGGGCCGCGAATTTCTGTTGCAATTTTCTGTACGGCTTGGAAATCGCCATCGCTGATAACAGGGAAACCCGCTTCAAGCACGTCAATGTTTAAACGCTGGAGTTGCCGCGCGACCTCCATTTTTTCTCGAAGATTCATCGATGCGCCGGGGCATTGTTCGCCATCGCGCAGGGTGGTATCGAAGATAATGACTTTGTCTGCCATAATGACTGATTGTGTGTGATACTTTTTTTTGCGGTGGAGGCGCTAATTAGCCAAAATCGGATCCACCGCGAACGATTCTGACCAGCAATATTGGAAGACTAGGAGAGGAGAAAAACGTTTGGGGCGCCACTCCCGAGCAGGAGAAGCTCTAAGCTGAGAAGCTGAAGCTGTCTGGCAAAACGCATTCCAGTGTTTTTCTTTAGCAGCGCAGAAAGGGTGCGTCAACTCGGAAAGAAAGGAAAATGGGTAATTGGCGTCGCGCCGTCGTTCGTGCCATTCTTTGGACAGTCAATTTCATGAACCGTTGCTGGTCCTTTCCAGATCCCTCACTCCACGAAGGCGCAAGGGCGCTCGCTCGCCAGCTGGACCTTCTACCGACTTTCGCTTCCATCCTTACTCGGATGGGGTTGGATCAAGAAGCTACCGCACGGCAATTTCTCTTTCCTCGGTTGCGCAATCTTGGCGATCCATTTGCAATTTCCGGCATTTGCTCGGCTGTAGACCGTGTCTTCCTCGCCCTTGATGCCGGGCAAAGGATCGTTCTTTACGGAGACTACGATGTTGATGGAGTGGTTTCGGTTGCGTTGCTCTATCGGGTGCTCAAGGCGTTTGGAGCGGATGTGCACACGTTTTTGCCTCACCGGCTGGAAGAAGGTTATGGACTCTCCGAAGAAGCTGTCCAACGATGCCTGGGGACCTGTTTCCCCCGCCTTCTCATGGCGCTTGATTGCGGTACTGCGGCTGCCGACAGAATCAGCGCAATCAAATCGTGCGGTGTCGACGTCATTGTCGTTGACCACCACGAGGCGAATGGCCGACTGCCAAATTGCTGTGCGTTAGTCAATCCAAAGACAGGTGCGGATTATCATTATCTATGTACCGCTGGTCTGGCTTTTAAGCTTTGTCATGCACTTTTAAAGAGGCGGCAATTGTCGGGCGTCGATCTGAAACAATATCTGGATCTGGTTGCCATCGCCACCGTCGCGGATCTCGTGCCCCTGATTCACGAAAATCGGACCTTCGTTCATTACGGTTTACGGCAACTTGAACAAACTGTGTGGCTCGGACTTGAATCGCTGATGGAAGTGGCTGGTGTGATTCCGCCAATTCGGCCTGAGCATGTCAGCTTCCGTCTCGGCCCGCGCCTGAATGCAGCGGGCCGTGTTGGCGTGGCACAAGATGCGCTTGACCTTCTGTTGACCGAAGAGAAGGAGAGTGCAGTCACTTTAGCGCGAAACCTGGATTGGCAAAATCGTGATCGTCAAACCGTTGAACAGCGGACTCTTTGCGAGGCGCTGCAACAGATTTCCGAAACGTTCTTACCGGAACGAGATGCAGCAATTGTTGTGGCTGCACGCAATTGGCATCCGGGGGTGGTGGGCATTGTCGCATCCCGGCTGATGAAAGAATTTCATCGGCCGGCGCTGGTGATCGGTTTTGATGATCTTGGTCAAGGGAAGGGGAGTGGTCGTAGCGTACCAGGTCTGTCTCTGGTAAAGGCGCTGGGGGAATGCGCCGCACACCTATCCCAATTCGGGGGGCACGACATGGCTGCCGGCCTCAGGCTCGAATACGAACAACTAGCATCTTTCTCTGCGGCGTTTCGGGCGGCTGCGAAACGCGTGTTAACCCCGGACCTGCTACAGCCCCGCCTCGAGCTTGCCGCTGAATTGTCAGGCGCGGATATTAACCTCCGGCTGTTGAGCTGCCACGAAATGTTGCAGCCGTTCGGAATTGGAAACCCACAGCCGTTGTTTTGCATAAGAAACGTGAAGCCGGCGGCGGAACCGAAGTTGCTCAAGGAGAAGCATCGTCTCCTTAGATTACGCCACGGCCCGGTCCTTTTAAGTGCCATTCATTTTAACGGCGCGAAGATGCCGCTGCCGGACCCGCCCTGGGACATTGCGTTCTATATTGAAGCGAGCAGCTACCAGAACCGAATGCGGCTGCAGCTCCAGGTTGAAGCGATCCGGAGCGCGGTCGAATCGGGCAGAGATGGTGAACGAACTTGATCAGGATCTTGACTCGCTTGGCTGGGTACCTGAAGCGAAGCGAAAATTGCTTGCGCGTTTGGGTCTGGTGACGTGGCGACATTTGCTGGAGCATTATCCTCGACGTTACGAGGATCGAGCGCGTTTTGCTTCGTTTCCGACCTGTGGTTCAGAAGAAGCCGCCTGTGTTCGCGGGGTGATTGGAAAGGTTTCAACGCGTTATTTCGGCGGCCGAAAGATTGTGGAAGTCACAGTGGAAGACTCACACGAGAACGCGTTGAACGGACGGCTCCTCTGCCGTTGGTTCAACCAACATTACATCCAACGGATGCTGGCTGCCGGTCAGGAGATCATTGTTTTTGGCCGTCCGAAGGATTCCGGAAAACGAATCTATATGGATCATCCGGAGTTTGAGGTGGTCGAGGACGAAGGAGAGCAGAACATTCATATGGGACGGATCACTCCCATTTATCCTCTTACGGAAGGCCTGCGACAAAGAGCGCTGCGAGCGCTTTTATTTCGCGCTGTCGAGGAACTTGGAACATTGCCGCAAGGGCCGTTAATCGACTGGGATCTAATGCCGGAATATGAGGCGCTTCAACACATCCATTTCCCCGAAACCTGGGAGCTACAGCAGGAGGCTAGGAAGGCTCTGGCTTTGAGAGAGTTTGTGGCAATGCAGATCGCAGTCGAACAGCGCAGGCTGAAAATCGCCGCACTAAGCGGGGAGCGCCACGTCGCTTCGGGTCGTCTGACCGAACAATTTCTCGAAGAACTCCCCTTTAGACCGACTCCTGCTCAGGTTCGCGTGATCGGAGAAATCCGGCGGGACATGTCGAAGAGGGTTCCGATGAGCAGACTTCTGCAGGGAGATGTCGGAGCAGGCAAAACGCTGGTTGCCGCAGCTGCAATGCTTTATGCGGTCGAGTCCGGCTATGAGGCAGCGCTGATGGCGCCGACGCAGGTTTTGGCGGAACAGCATTTCGAAAACTTTCGGCGTTGGCTTGGCCCGCTGGAAATCCGAATCGCCCTGCGAACGGGCGCACGAGCTGAGCATTCC
>Ga0182033_10000572_pt1 | contig 17583 bp, 15 predicted proteins | sample tim00Cox0000000H_FD_125968 | JGI IMG/M metagenome (GOLD analysis project Ga0182033, IMG submission 125968) | Lab enrichment of tropical soil microbial communities from Luquillo Experimental Forest, Puerto Rico - timezero.00C.oxic.00.000.00H | ecosystem: Environmental > Terrestrial > Soil >...
GGAGCGCAGCTCGATCGAATTTGCCGTGCGCCACTTGAGCTCCTTCACCATTATCTCGCCCGCCGCGGTCTTGAGCACCACGCCGTCGTCGCGGCGGATGGACTTGGAGGCCAGGACCGAATGTCAGGTGGGAATTTGGTCCGACTATGGGAATTGTAGCCTTTGAGCGTCCGGCAACTTATGAGATCAAAAGTCAAAGGTGCAATCTCTGGTTCATGGCGAAGAGCACGATCTGGAGCACTGCCGCGCTTGAGATCAGCAGCGTAGTCGGAGTTAACTGCACGTGCACTTTGGTGTGCGGGATTGATCTCAGAGACATTGAATCTCGCGGCCGAATCCGGGGCGCCGTGGCGACGACGATTTACAAGATCTGCGCAAACGCACTTTGGGACGAGGCGGAGCATGCCGGCGTGTTCCGCGGCGCTCCCGTCGATGCGCGCGACGGCTTCATCCATTTCTCCTCCGCCACGCAGGTCCGCGCGACCGCGGCGAAGTATTTTGCGGGGGCTGACAATTTGATATTGATTGCGGTCGACGCCGATGCGCTGGGCGATGCGCTGAAATGGGAGCTTTCGCGCGACGGTGATTTGTTTCCGCATCTTTACGGCGAATTGCCGCTTGCTGCCGTGCTGTGGGCAAGGCCGCTTCCCCTCGGGGTCGATCAACGGCACGTCTTTCCGGAGCTTACGCCGTGATCGGCCTGCTCGAGTCGCTTGCGCGGCCAGTGCTGCGCATGCTCGACCCCGAGGACGCCCATCGGCTTGCCATCCAAGCGCTGAAATTCCCCCCATTCGCCAAGATGGTCGCCGAGGATCCTCGGCTCGCCGTGCGCGTCTTCGGGCTCAATTTCCCCAACCCAGTCGGCATGGCAGCGGGCTTCGACAAGCATGCCGAGGTACCCGACGCGCTGCTCAAGCTCGGTTTTGGCTTCGTCGAGGTTGGAACCGTCACGCCTTTGCCGCAGTCCGGCAACCCGCGCCCGCGCCTCTTTCGGCTCGACCGCGACGAGGGCGTGATCAACCGGCTGGGCTTCAACAGCGAGGGCGCCGCCGCCGTGCTGCGCCGCCTTGCCGCGCGCGCGAACGAAGGGGGCATCGTCGGGGTTAACGTCGGCGCCAACAGGGAAAGCACGGACCGCATCGCAGATTATGTGCGTTTGATCGAGACCTTTGCTCCAGTCGCGAGCTACTTCTCCGTCAATATCTCCTCGCCCAACACGCCGGGCCTGCGCGAGCTGCAGCAGGTGAAGATGCTTGACAATCTTCTCGCGCGCGTGGTGGAGGCGCGCGCGCGCATGAGCAGAGTGGCCGGAACAACGCCCGTGCTGATCAAAATCGCGCCCGATCTCACGCTCGGCGAGCTCGATGACATCGTCGGGGCCGCGCGCAGACACAGTGTCGACGGCATGATCATCGGCAACACCACCGTGGCGCGGCCGTCGGCGCTGCGCGATCAGGCGACGGCACAGGAGGCGGGGGGGCTATCAGGGCGGCCGCTGTTCGCGCTGGCGACACGCATGCTGGCGGAGACCTATGTGCGGGTCGAGGGTGCGTTCCCGCTCATCGGCGTAGGCGGCATCGATTCGGGCGAAGCGGCTGTCGCGAAGATCAGGGCGGGCGCGTGCCTGGTCGAGCTCTACAGCGCGCTCGTGTTCCACGGGCTGCGACTCGTCGCGGCCATCAAGTCCGAGCTGTTGGAAGCACTGCGCCGCGGCGGACAAGCGAGAATCGACGAGCTTGTCGGGGCGGACGCCGCCGCAATGACGGCGGAGACGTGGCCGGCATAAGCGGTGGTATGGCCAAGTCGCCAACCTCCTGCGAAGATCGCCGAAGTCCTCGCGAGGCTTAAGTGCAATTACTGGCCCTTGGCCACGCGCATGAGGCGCACGACCAACCAGATCGGCACCACCACGGCGGCGCCGAGGAGGAGATAGCGCCACAGCCAACGCACCGCGTCGAAGCCCATGTCCCAGACGCGGAGGACGAGCCGTCTCAGGCTGTCGATAATGTTCCAGGGATCGAGCCCAAGCACCTCCAGGATCACGCCGATCAGGATCGATAGCAGGATCAGTCGGAAGATCACCGACAATGGCGGCCCACCAAAGAACCGATTGACGTAATTGTTGGCCATCGGCCGCTCCGTCGGCATGCTCATGACAACATCCTATCACGTTGATGTGCCGCGGCTGTCGCACCGCGGCCGGTCTCGATCTTTTCCAACATTCGTTCGAGCGTTTCCAGCCGGTCAGCCTCGCCGGGCGGCTTGTCCCAGCGTAGCCGGTTGATACGCGGAAAGCGCATGGCCAGGCCTGATTTGTGCCGCGTCGAGCGCTGCAATCCCTCGAAGGCGACCTCGAGCACCAGGCCTTGATTGGCCTCATGCACCACTTCGCGCACCGGGCCGAAGCGCTCCACGGTGTTGCGGCGAACAAAGCGGTCGATCTGAATGAGCTCCTCGTCGGTAAAACCGAAATAGGCCTTGCCAACCGGCACCAGCACGTCGCCGTCCTCGCCCTTGGCCCAGACCCCGAAAGTATAGTCGGAATAATAGGACGAGCGCTTGCCGTGGCCGCGCTGTGCGTACATCAGCACCGCATCGACGATGAATGGATCGCGCTTCCACTTCCACCACGGTCCCTTGGGACGGCCGGGCAGATAGGGTGCATCGCGGCGCTTGAGCATGATGCCTTCCACCGCCTCGGCATCGGCGCCTGCGCCCGCGCCTGATGGATTCTTGCGCGCGACGGCGAGATCGTTCCAAGTGGTGAACGTCACCAGCGGCGAAAGATCGACACGCGGCTCATGCAGGCGGGCGATGAACCGCTCGAGAAGCCTTCGCCGCTCGGTGAAAGGACGCTCGCGCAAGTCTTCTTTACCGTCGACCAGAAGATCGTAGGCGCGCAGATGCGCCGGAAATTCGGCCAGCAGCTTGGCGTTGACGGTTTTGCGGTTAAGCCGCTGTTGCAGCACGTTGAAGCTTTGCACACGCCCGTCGCGCATGATTAGCAGTTCGCCGTCGATTGCGCCCGGCAACCGCAAGGCTGCGATCAGGTCGGGGAAGCTATCCGAAATATCCTCGCCGGTGCGGGAATAGAGCCGGGCAATCATTTTGCCGTCCTCGCCCATGCCCGCGACGGCTTGAACGCGAATGCCGTCCCATTTCCATTCGCCCAAAAAATCTTTCGGGTCGAGCGCCGCCAGATCGCTATCCTCGATCGCGTGGGCGAGCATCGCGGGCCGGAAGGGCGTGGCATCGCGGCTCGCCGGCTTGTGGCCGCGGCCTTCCAGCCAGGCGAACAGTTCGACGTAGGGCGGCCGCAGGTCGGGCCAAATCAGCTCAACCTCTTGCGGGTCTTTGTCGCCCAGCGCAGCGGCCGCGGTCTTCGCAAGCCGCGCCGAGACGCCGATTCGCAAGCCGCCGGTCACGAGCTTGAGCAGCGCCCAGCGCCCGGTCTCGTCAAGTCTATCGAGCCAACGCGCAAGCTGCCCTGGCAACTCCGATTTGCCGAGCGAGGAGAGCGCAGTGACGACCGAAGACAACAACAACTTATCATGGCCTTGCGAAACGTCACCATGATCCACCTCGAGAGCTCGCGTGCAAGCGGAGGGGGAAGCATCCCAGGTTTGCAGTGAGGTACCGGCTTGCGTGCGAGGCTTCCACATCAGCGCGATGGTCTCGGAAAGGTCGCCGACATAATCGTAGGACAATTCGAACAGCACCGGATCGACACGCTCGGCGATCAGCGCGCGGATCATTCTGGGCTTGGCATGCTGAAAGCTCAAGGCGCCGGTAAGTGCTGCGAGCGCGAAGCCACGCTCGGGGTCGGGCGTGCTGCGGAAATAGTCCGTCATCAGCCGCAGCTTGTTGTTGCGGCCCGGCTCGTAGGCGAGGCGATCGAGCAATTCGGCGAAGCGGTTCATGACATCCTGCCGAGATTGGCATTTTGAATAGCGCCATCGGTCTCGTCCTCCTCACCATAGCCGAGGATATCCAGCGGCCGGGCTTGCAGTCCGCGGGTCACGCTCCAGTGCACGAGCGCCTCTTCCTGGCCGTGCGTGACCCAAATATCCGAGGCGCCGGTCGCGGCGATGGTGGCAGTGAGACCGTCCCAGTCGGCGTGATCCGAAATCACCAGCGGCAATTCGACCAGGTGCTGGCGCGCACGGGCACGCACGCGCATCCATCCCGAGGCAAAGCAAGTCACCGGGTCGGGGAAGCGTCGCGACCATAAGTCCTTCAAGGTCGACGGAGGGCAGAGCGTGATGGTATCGGCAAGCTCTGCCTTGTTCGCCGCGCTCGCGAGCTCAAACCGTCCGAGATCGATGCCCCGACTCTCGTAGTAGCGCGTAATCTTCTCCATCGCGCCGTGCAGGTAAATCGGCTGGTCGTATCCGGCCTCGCGGATCAGCGCGATCACGCGCTGCGCCTTGCCGAGCGAATAGGCACCGACGAGATGCGCGCGGTCCGGAAACAGCGCGACGGAACGCAGGAGCTTTGCTATCTCGGCCTCGGCGTTGCCGTGACGAAAGATCGGCAGCCCGAAGGTTGCCTCGGTGATGAATACGTCACAGCGGACGAGTTCGAACGCGACGCAGGTCGGATCCACGACATTCTTGTAATCGCCCGAGGCCACGACTCGCAGACCGTTTGCCTCGACGGCGATCTGCGCCGAACCAAGCACGTGGCCGGCGGGGTGGAATGTCACCCGTGCGCCCCCGAGCGTAACGGTCTCGCCGTAGCGGATCGCCTGCGTCGAGGCGGCGAAGTTCGTGCCATAGCGTAGGAGCATGAGATCGAGCGTCTCCTGGGTGGCGAGCACCGCGCCATGGCCGGCGCGCGCATGGTCGGAGTGGCCATGCGTGATCACAGCCTTGTCCACCGGCTGCGTGGGATCGATATGGAAACCGCCGATTTTGCAGTACACGCCGGCGGGCGTCGGCAGGAGAATATCTTCGGGCCGCATTGGCTTGAGATATGGTGTAATTGGCGCAATGACAGGTGGAGCGCTGTTCGTTTGCCAATCAGCACGATCTGTCAGCACTAAACCCCAGCGTTGCGTCAGGAAGGAAGCGGCAATGAAACATATCCTGCGAGGGGTCATCGCGATTGCTGCGGTCGTGCTGCTGAGCCCTGCCGGCGCGCAGGACACACCGGAAATGCCGAAGGTGCGGCTGGCGGTCGGCGGCAAATCGGCGATCTTCTATCTACCGCTCTCAATCACCGAGCGCCTCGGTTACTTCCGGGACGCGGGCCTCGCGATTGAGATCAGTGATGTGCAAAGCGGCGCCCGCGCCCTGCAGTCGCTCGTCGGCGGCAGTGCCGAGTTGGGCGTCGGCACTTTCGACCACACCATCCAGATGCAGTCCAAAGGCCAGGCGGTCGTAGCCGTCACGCAATACGGGCGCTATCCCGGATTCGTCCTCGGCACGATTGCATCGAAATCCATCGCCTACCGCGGGCCACAGAGCCTGAAAGGATTGACGATCGGCGTCACCTCGCCCGGCTCCAGCACCCATTTCATGGCCGCCTATATGCTGGTGCGCAGCGGCCTTAAGCCCGATGACGCGTCGTTCGTCGGCACCGGCGTAACCTCGACTGCGGTGGCGGCGGCACGACGGGCGGAGATTGACGCCATCGTCAGCTCCGATCCTATGATCAGCCTCATGCAAAGCGAAGGCCTGGTGAAAATCGTGGCAGACACACGCACGCCTGAGGGCACGCAGGCGGTCTATGGGGGGCCTTATCCCGGTGGCGTGGTCTATACGACCGCGGATTTCATCGCGAAGAATCCCCGTACCGTGCAAGCCATCGTCACTGCCTTCGTGCGCGCGCTGAAGTGGATGTCGGCCCACGCGGCCGAGGACGTCGCCAAGGCGGTGCCGCAGGAATATGCGCTCGGCAACCGCGAAGTCTATGTAAGGGCCTTGGCGGCGAGCCAAGCGATGTACTCGCCGAATGGCCGCTTCGTTCCAGGTGCGGTCGAGACCGCGTACCAGGTGCTTAAGGTGTTCGATCCTTCGGTCGCGGGCGCGGCGCTCGATCTATCGAAGACTTACACCAGCACCTTCGTGGAGAAGGCGCTTGCGGCGAATTAGCGAGCGTCAATGCGCTCGGCTTTAGATTGCGGCTGCGACTCCTGTAGCCGGATGTCGTCGCTGCAATCATACCGCGGCCGTAGATAGGCATGACGGTTGCCTATGGCTGCGTGACACGCGGCGTGACTCAGTCCCGCCTGAAAACGACCGATGCGAACCAGCCGGTGGCGATGGCCATTATTGCCGTGGCGAGGCCGTAGAGCACGCCGTGGTCCCGCGCAGCGGCGGTGACGACCTGCTCGAAGCCTGATTTGTAGACCTCGAATGGAGCGGGTGTGCGTGCGATCTGCGCGCCGTCCACGAACAGCCTGACGTCCACCTCGTAGGTGCCAACCGGCACCTCGGCCGGCAATGGTATCGAAGCGCGGAACAACGCCGGGGCGAGGAACGTCACGCCGTTCGACGCCTCGCGGTAGAGACCCTGATCGCTCTTGATCTTAATGAAGGCGACGCGGAAGGGATCGTCGCTCGCGGCATCGGCGATATTGACGCTAGCGCGCTGCGGCAAGGGGATGTTGTCGAGGCCAAGCTGCAGGCGGCGCAGCGTTTCGGCACTAGTGATGGCGTCGAGGGGTCGGTTTGAGAGCACGGCGAGATAGGCGGGTGCATCCTCGAGCACCCGCGAGTCGGTGTTGACCCAGATGCCAAGCGCTCTCGCCTTGCGGAATGTCACCACGGTCTGGCGCGGCCCGGTGACCGTAACGACGATGTCGTAGCCGCCGCGCCGCGGCCGAGACGTCGCATCCTGCTCTATTCCGCCGAACAGCACGAGCTCTTCGCCGGTAAAGTTTGACGTCACCATGACTCGATGATTGGACAGGGAAGCGACCAGCCGCTCGCCGGCGGCGGGCGCAACCGACACGGTGAGCGCGCAGAGCGCAGCGAAGAGGGAAAATGGGGCAGATCGCCTCATGTGTCGGCGTCCAACATGCGGATGGAATAGAGGTTCTCCGGCGGCAGCACGAGATCGAGCGCGAAGCGGATTCCGACCGCAAGCACCAGCAGGCCGAGGAGGAGACGGAGCCGCTCCCCGCTCATCTTCTGTCCGGCGCGCGCGCCGAACTGCGCCCCGATCACACCGCCGACCATCAGAAACAGTGCCAGCAATGCATCGACAAGGTGATTGACGGCCGCGTGCATGACTGTAGCAGACGCCATAGTCACGAGCGTGAGTACCATCGAGGTGCCGATCACCGTCGCTGTCGGCACCCGCAGCACGTAGATCAACATGGGCACTAACAGGAACCCGCCGCCGATGCCCATGACCGCTCCAACGAAGCCGATGATAAACCCGATCCCCAAGACGGGAATCGCGGAGACATAAATGCGCGAGCGTTTGAAGCGCAACTTGAGCGGTAGCCCATGGATCCAAGTATGGCTACCGGGCCTGCGCAGCTCGACCGGCTTGCCTTGCCGCGCGCGGATGATGGCGCGCACGCTCTCGGTCACCATCAGTGCGCCGACAATTCCAAGGAGAGCCACGTAGGAAATACCGATCGTGATATCGAGTTGGCCGATTGCGCGCAGTGTCGTGAAAAGCCAGACGCCAAAGGCGGTGCCGACTATGCCGCCGGCGAGCAGCATGAAGGCGAGTGCAAGATCGATCGCTCGGCGTCGCCAATAGCTGACGGCGCCAGACATCGAGGAAGCGGCGATGTGGCCGGTGACGCTCGCCACCGCCACCGCCGGTGAGATGCCGAGAAAGATCAGTAGCGGCGTCATGAGAAATCCGCCGCCGATGCCGAACATGCCGGAGATGAATCCGACCGCGAGCCCCATAGCCAAAATGACGAACACGTTGACCGGCAGGTCTGCAATCGGAAGGTAGATTTGCAAGCGCGCGGTCCCTGGTTCGAGGCTCGCCGTTCGCAGGCCGGGTCCCACCGGTCCTGCGAAAAGTTAATAGAGTCTCGACCGAATTCGCGGTGCGACTCCCGCAAAGGGCCGTCTGGCGAAATCGCGACAGCAGCCGGCACAGCCGACTTGCGCTTATCGTGGCGAGAGGGCGCCGCCGGCACGACGCCCGCGAATTGGCTCGGGACTCAGCGGACAGGCGAGCGCATTGTACCGATGTTCGTCGCGCACGCCACGCCTGCGCACATTTTTTATTGTGCAGGACGCGGCATGGCAAGCTCGAGGTTGGGCGGGGCTGCGGGTGGCGGGGGCTTGGGGGGCGCGGGAGCGGATGCGGTGGTCGTGGTCCCAGCGCGGTCCCGGCGCTGCCGCGACGTCTGAATTTGTCCTGTCGCTTCCGGCTCCTGCTCCGGCGTCCACACCGGAACGAGGATGCCGGTTTCAGATGTGGCAACGGCTGCGCCGTCGGCGGCGGAAAAAATGGCTGATGGCCGGCCGGCCGGAGGGAGTGCCGCTGACCCGGGGGAAGCGAGCTCGGCGGCGCTGGCCGCTGCTTCAACGGCAAGAGGCGAGGCGTCGCGGCTGACAGCCGTGTCGCTCCGCATGGTCAGGTTCACTCCATCGGAGGGGGCAACCAGGATCCTCGCTATCTGAAGCAGCCCGACTACGATCAGAATGGCAGCCGCTCCTCCGACCAACGCGCGCAGTCTGCCGACGTCGCTTACCGACCCGTCGGCGGCAAAGTCAATTCTACTGATGGCCGCCGCGTCGTTCGTGGGGGCGACGTCCCGGCCCGCCTGCGCGGCGCGGCGCGCTGCGGCGATGAAATTCGACTTGCCGTCGCAATCCGGATTGAGCGACAGTTTGACCGTCCCGAGGACTGACTCGGAGGCGAGGACGCGATCGGCGGACGAGGCGGGTCTCTCACCACGGGCTTTCCCAGCAGCCGTTTCCCCCGGATCATCGGGCGACAGGGTTGGGTCGATCGGGCGGTGTTCGGTCGCGGAGAACGCCGCGGACTTGGGCGTCATCGGGGCGGTGGAAGCCAAGTCGGCAGTTGAAGGGGCCGCGGGCTTCTGGGGCGCGCTGTGTGGCTTCGACGCCACCTGAGCGGCTGGCGCAAGACAATCCGCCTTCGGCGCGGGCGGGGGGTCTGGCGGCGACGCGCTCTTGCCACGCAGGTCGATCTCGGCCGCGGCCAGCCGATCGACGACGTGCCCTAGCATGCCGCGGACGATTTCGAGTGTATCCTGGATCTTCTTTTCGGCCTGCCTGAGCTCGGCGACGTCGTGCGAGAGCACATCCAACTCCGGCGGGGGCGCCGCGCTGCGAGCGAGCGTCGGCACGCGCTGGCGTGCGAGATGGACGAGCAGTTCCGCCAGTCCGCGCTCGATCGCTTCGAGATGATTGAGGCGGGCGTCGCAGGCGTCCAGCCTCTCGATCAGCTTGGCGACCTTCTGCGAAAGTTGCTGCACTGCTCGGGCCATGCCGAGAAGGCTTTCAGCGGGCGTCGCCGCGCGCAACGGCTCGCGCGTTTCGGCAAGCCCGCGCACCACGCTTGCAAGGCCAGTTCCATCGCCGCCTGCATGGCGCGTGTATTCGACGCGGTCGGCAAGTTTGCGCACCTCGCTTTCGAGCGCCTTGACCGCCCTGCGCGGCACGGCCTCCCGCAGCATCGGACTGATCTTGGCGAGGTGGTCGCACAGCGGTTTGACGGCCCAGCCGAGGTCGCAGGACGGCGGCGTGTTCTCGTCGCCTCCGTCGTGTGGATCGGATAGCGACTGCACGCACCGCCTCGGGTCGACGCCATCCTGCAAGGCCGAATCCAGAATGGCGCGATCGAGCCATTCACCGACTGAGATGCCAGAGCGGCGCGCGGCCTCGCGTGCGGCCTCGCGTGTGTGCAGGCTTACTCCTCTAATTTGCCATGGAACGCTAGATGTCATTCCCGCATCCGCATGTTCGATAGGTGGAGCGGGAGCCGGATGGCTCTCGTGGAGCCGGTGCTCGTTAGCAGATAGCGAATAGCTACGCGGCCCTGATCCCTCGAGGCAGTTTTTGCCGTCCGGGTAAACAGACCGTTAAGATCCCGCGACGCGGGTACGGCCAACGCTTGTTGCTCTCGCATAGTGCGGCGGTGCGCTGTAAGCTGTGCGATCAACAGGATTGCTCATGAACGTCCTCAACCTTCCGCGTCCGAACTGGATGACCGAGGACCTCGTGCTGCTCGAGGAGCAGGCACGGCGCTTTATCGCGGCCGAGTATGTTCCGCACCTGGAGACGTGGAACGAGGAGGGCAGATACGGCCGCGAAGTCTGGAACAAAGCCGGCGCGGCCGGGCTCCTTTGCCCGGCGATCCCTGAAGAATACGGCGGCGCTGGCGGCACCTTCGCGCACGAAGCGGTGATCGGTCGAGAATTGAGCCTTGCGGGCTTCGACTCCTTCGGTGCGCCTCTGCATTCCGGCATCGTTGCGCCTTATGTCCTGCACTACGGCACCGACGAGCAGAAAAGGCGCTGGCTGCCCAAGCTCGTCACTGGTGAGCTCGTCGGCGCGATCGCCATGAGCGAGCCTGGCACCGGCTCCGACCTGCAAGGCGTGCGCACGACGGCAAAGAAGTCGGGCAATGGCTATGTGCTCAACGGCTCGAAGACCTTCATCACCAACGGGCAGCATGCCAATCTGATCATTGTCGTTGCGAAGACCGATGCGAGCTTGGGCGCCAAGGGCGTGTCGCTGATGGTGGTCGAAACCGAGGATGCGGCCGGTTTTCGCCGCGGCCGCAAGCTCAAGAAGCTCGGCCTCGATTCCGCCGACACCTCTGAACTGTTCTTCGAGGACGTGAAGCTGCCAGCGGAGAACCTGCTCGGTAGAGAGGAAGGCCAAGGCTTCTCGCAGCTCATGAACGATCTTCCGCGCGAGCGTCTCATCGTCGCGGTTCATGCCCAGGCCATGATTGAGCGCGCGCTTGCTCTTACTATCGAGTACGTCAAGCAGCGGGAGGCCTTCGGTAAGAAGATTATCGAATTCCAGAATACCCAGTTCGGGCTTGCCGAATGCAAATCGGAGGCGACAATCGCGCGGGTGTTTCACGACCATTGCATCGAACGCTATCTTAGCGGCACGCTCGATACGGTCACGGCCTCCATGGCCAAATATTGGATCACCGACTTGCAAGGAAAGATCATTGATCGTTGCCTGCAGTTCTTTGGCGGCTATGGCTACATGGAGGAATTTCCGATTTCGCGTATGTATCGCGACGCGCGCGTGATGCGTATCTATGCGGGCACCAATGAGATCATGAAGCTTCTCATCGCTAGGAGTCTGTGATGCTCGGACGACGGGTGATGGAAAATAGAAGGGCGCGAGCATTCCGCCATCCGTCCGCCGTCGGCTACTGAGGTGCCGCGACCGCCACGGAGACCCCTATGCCCGACGCCTTCATCTACGATCACGTTCGCACGCCACGAGGGCGCGGCAAGGCAGATGGCGCTTTGCACGAGGTGACCGCGCTCAATCTGGCGACGCAGGCGTTGGCGGCGGTGAAGGAGCGCAATAAGCTCGACCCGGCGTTCGTCGACGACATGGTTCTTGGTTGTGTCGATTCGATCGGCGAGGCGGGCGGCGATATCGCGCGCGTGGCGGCACTCACGGCAGGCTACGGCGATGGCGTGCCGGGCATCCAAATCAATCGCTTTTGCGCCTCGGGGCTCGACGCGGTCAATTTCGCCGCAGCCGAGATCATGTCGGGGCAGCACGACATGACCATTGGCGGAGGAGTCGAATCCATGAGTCGGATCGGCATCGGCGCCGCGGGTGGCGCCTGGCCCATGGACCCCGCGATCGCGCTCAAGTCCTATTTCATGCCGCAAGGGATTTCGGCCGACCTCATCGCGACTAAATACGGTTTCTCCCGCGACGACGTCGACGCCTATGCCGTGGAGAGCCAAAGGCGCGCGGCGACTGCGTGGAACGAGGGCCGTTTCGCGCGCTCGGTGATTTCGGTCAAGGATGTGAACGGACTCACCATCCTCGCCAAGGATGAACACATGCGGCCCAGTACCACCATGCAATCCTTGGCGCAGCTCAATCCTTCCTTCGTGCAGCTCGGCGAGATGAGCGGGTTTGATGCGGTCGCGGTACAGGCACATCCCGAGCTCGAGACGATCAACCACGTGCACCATGCCGGCAATTCGTCCGGCATTGTCGACGGTGCCGCTGCGGTGCTGATCGGCAGCAAGCAGGCGGGCGAAAAGGCTGGGTTGAAGCCGCGTATACGCATCAGGGCGTTCGCCAATATCGGCTCGGAGCCCGCAATCATGCTGACCGGGCCCGTTGACGTGACGGAGAAGGTTCTGGCGAAGGCGAAGATGTCGCTCGACGACATCGATCTCATCGAAGTCAACGAGGCGTTTGCGGCCGTGGTGCTGCGCTATTGCCAGGCTTTCGATCTCGATGCGGCCAAGGTCAATGTCAACGGCGGGGCGATCGCCATGGGTCACCCGCTCGGCGCGACCGGCGCCATGATCCTCGGCACGGTCATTGATGAATTGGAGCGACGCGATCTCTCGACCGCACTGGTGACGCTGTGCATCGGCGCTGGCATGGGTACGGCCACGATCATCGAGCGGGTCTAATTCCCTTCCCGCCAAACCGTGAAATGAGTAGATGGATTGCGATCATTAGCAGTTAGACGGAGGAGCGATGCCCAAGATTGAGATCGAAAAAATTCCAGCGCAGCAGATCGCATCCTATCCGAAAGAATTCGCTTCGGTGATCTCTGGACGCGAAAAGCAGAGGATCGGTGATGCGGTGGGCTTGACCCAGTTCGGCGTCAATATCACGCGCATCAAAGCGGGCTCGGCCTCGGCGCTGCGCCACTGGCACGAACAAGAGGACGAGTTCATCTACATGCTCGAAGGCGAATTAATCCTGCGGGAGAACGAGGGCGAGACCGTGCTCAGACCGGGCGATGCCGCGGGCTTCAAGGCCGGCAGCGGTGTCGCACATTGCCTCGTCAACCGCAGCGAACGCGAAGCGGTCTATCTCGAGGTCGGCACGCGCGCCAGGAGCGAGCGCGTGCACTATCCCGACGTCGATTTCATGATGGAGCGCGACGGAACCGGCCGTCGCTATTTCCGTAAGTCAGGCGAGCCGATCAGCGATTGAGGCGCACAGGAGAGCACGGTGCCGAAGATAGACATTGCCAAGGCGACGGTGCGCACCAGAGGCGTTTATCCCGAGCCGTGGCGCGGCATCACCGAGGGCCGAGAGAAGACCGCGCTCGGCGACGCCGTCGGGCTCACGCAGTTCGGGGTCAATCTCACGCGCCTCAAGCCCGGCGCCGCCTCCGCGCTGCGCCACTGGCACGAGGCCGAAGACGAGTTCGTCTACGTGCTCGAGGGCGAGATCACGCTGATCGAGGACGGCGGCACGACCGTGTTGCAACCGGGCGATGCCGCGGGTTTCAAGGCTGGGGTCGCTAACGGTCATCATCTCGTCAATAGGTCGCAACGCGACGCGGTCTACCTTGAGGTCGGCACGCGCGCCAAGCGTGAGCGCGCGCATTATTCCGATGTCGATCTCGTTTACGACAGGAACGAGAACGGCTTTGGCTTTTCACGCAAGTCGGGCGAGGCTTACCCGAAAAGCGGCGGATGAGGCGACCGAGGCCGAGTGCGTGCCATGACTTACATCAATTTCAAGCTCGATACCGATGCAGACGGCATCGTGCTTATCACTTGGGACGCGCCCAGCCGTTCGATGAATGTCATCGATCTCAACGTCATCGATGAGCTTTCCGATATCGTCGAGACGGTTGCCGGCGATCGCGCAATCAGAGGCGCGGTCATCACTTCGGGCAAGGAGGCGTTTTGTGCCGGCGCGGACCTCACCATGCTGGAAGCGTCCATGCAAACGTTCGCCGAGAGGGTAACGGCAGGCGGCGAGGAGGCCGCAGCTACCGCGCTTTTCGAGAACAGCCGCAAGTTGTCTCTGCTCTATCGGCGCCTCGAGACATGCGGCAAACCGTGGGTGGCGGCGATCACCGGCACCGCGCTCGGTGGTGGTTTCGAGCTTTGCCTAGCGTGTCATCACCGGGTCGCAGGCGAGAGCGCGAACACGCGAGTGGGATTGCCGGAAATCAAGATTGGCCTGTTTCCCGGTGCCGGCGGAACCCAACGCATCGCCCGCATGATGCCACCGGCCGATGCGCTTCGGTTTTTGCTCAAGGGTGAGCACCTTCGGCTTGCGCAGGCCAAAGACATGAAGCTTATCGACGCCATCGTGCTCGCCGCCGATGTCGTGCCGCACGCCAAGGACTGGATCAGGACCAGCGGAGTGGCCAAGGCGCCGTGGGACGTGGAAGGCTTCCGGCTCCCAGGCGGACCTGTTTATTCCAAGGCCGGCATGATGACGTTCCCCGCCGCCAACGCGATCTACCGGCGCGAGACCTACGACAACTACCCCAGTGCGCGTGCCGTTATGCAAGTCGTCTATGAAGGTCTACAGCTGCCGATGGATGTCGCGCTGCGCGTGGAATCGCGCTGGTTCGCCAAAATCTTGCGCTCGCCGGAAGCGGCAGCCATGATCCGCACCTTGTTCGTGTCCACGCGGGAGCTCAACAAAGGCGCGCGTCGGCCGAAGACCGTGCCGACAACGAGCTTGAAAACCATCGGTGTAGTCGGCGCCGGCTTCATGGGCGCCGGCATCGCCTATGTCACCGCGACGGCGGGGCTCAACGTCGTCTTGATCGACCGCGATCAAGAGGCGGCCGACAAGGGCAAAGCCCATTCGGAAAAATTGGTGGCCGAGCAGATCGACAAGGGTCGCGCGACCACGGCCGAGCGCGACGCGCTGCTCGCGCGCATAGCGGCGACCTCGGACTACGGCGCGCTCAAGGACTGCAACCTCGTCGTCGAGGCAGTGTTCGAGGACCGCAAGATCAAGGCCGGCGCTATCGCCGCGGCGGAAGTCGCGATCGGGGAGGGGGCAGTCTTCGGCTCCAACACTTCGACCCTGCCGATCACCTCGCTCGCGGAGATGTCGAGACGGCCAGGAAATTTCATCGGCATCCATTTCTTTTCGCCAGTCGAGCGCATGATGCTGGTGGAGGTCATCCTCGGCAGACAAACGAGCGAAATGGCACTCGCGGCCGCGCTCGATTACGTGCGTGCGATTCGCAAGACGCCGATCGTTGTCAACGACGCGCGTGGCTTCTACACCTCGCGTGTTGTCGGCACCTACATCCGCGAGGGCCATCTGATGCTCGCCGAAGGCGTGCCAGCGGCGATGATCGAAAATCTTGGACGCATGGCGGGAATGCCAGTGGGGCCGCTCTCCCTCAACGATGAGGTTGCCGTCGATTTGGTCTGGAAGATTCTGAAAGCAACCGAGGCCGATCTTGGCCCTAACGCCATCGATTCGCAGCAGAAGGCTCTGCTCGAAGAGATGGTGGAGAAGCGCGGACGCCTCGGGCGCAAGAATGGCAAGGGGTTTTATGACTATCCGCAAAACGGGCGAAAGAAACTGTGGCCGGGGCTCGTCGACCTGCAGCCGAGCAAGCTCGATCCCGCCCTGATAGACGCCCAGGAGCTTAAGCAGCGCCTCCTTGCCATCCAGGCGCTTGAAACCGCGCGCTGCGTGGAGGAGGGTGTGATCACCGACATACGTGAGGCCGATGTCGGCTCAATTCTTGGGTTTGGCTTCGCGCCGTTCACGGGTGGCACGCTCTCTTATATCGACATGATGGGAACCAAGGCGTTCGTCGAACTCTGTAAGCGGCTGGAGAGGTCATGCGGCGCGCGTTTTGCGCCCCCAAAGCTGCTGATCGACATGGCAGAAAGGGGGGACACCTTCTACAGCCGCTTTGCAAGCCAGCGCACGGCAGCCTGAAGCCTACAAGCGCGACGAATTTTTTCATCGGCGCGGCCTCCGCCAAATGGTGATTTTTGGCGCAACAATGCCTCGCATCGCGAGGTCTGACACCAATTGCCCTCCCTTGCAGTCGCCGTGTAAGGTCGCGGCCCTTTCCATCGGAACCGCTGTATGGCTCGCGACCAAATCGACATGACGCCGATCGAAACGCGCGAGGAGCTCGTCGCGTGGTTCGAGGCGGGCAGCAAGCCCAGATCTCAGTTCCGCCTCGGTACCGAGCACGAGAAGTTCGTGTTTACGGTCGATGGCCATAACCCGGTCTCATACCAGGGCCGCCGCGGCATCCGTGCATTGCTCGAAGGCATGCAGCATCTGCTCGGTTGGGAACCGATCATCGAGGACGGCAATATCATCGGTCTGTTCGACGTGACTGGCGGCGGCGCGATCTCGCTCGAGCCGGGCGGTCAGTTCGAGCTTTCGGGTGCGCCGGTCGAGACAGTGCACCAGACTTGCTCAGAGCTCATGGCGCATCTCGCGCAGGTCAAGGAAATCGCGCGGCCGCTCGGCATCGGCTTTCTCGGGCTCGGCATGACGCCGAACTGGAGCCGGTCCCAGATTCCAATGATGCCCAAGGGCCGCTACCGCATCATGACCGCCTACATGCCGAAGGTGGGCAAACATGGTCTCGACATGATGTACCGCACCTGCACGGTGCAGACGAACCTCGACTATTCCTCCGAAGCCGACATGGTGAAGAAGCTGCGGGTCTCGCTCGCGCTGCAGCCGGTCGCAACCGCGATGTTCGCCAACTCGCCCTTCACCGAGGGTAAGCCCAATGGCTTTCTCTCGTTTCGCTCCGAGATCTGGCGCGATACGGATGCCGACCGCTGCGGCATGCTGCCGTGGGCGTTCGAGCCTGGTATGGGCTTCGAGCGTTACGTCGACTACGCCCTCGGGGTGCCTATGTATTTCGTCAAGCGTGGGGAGCGCTATATCGACGTCGCTGGACAATCGTTCCGCGACCTGATGCAGGGACGACTCCCGGGCCTGCCCGGCGAGCGCGCCACGATCTCCGACTGGGCGAACCACATCTCTACGATCTTCCCGGAGGTGCGACTCAAGCGATATCTCGAAATGCGCGGCGCGGATGGCGGTCCGTGGCGCAGGTTGCCGGCGTTGCCGGCCTACTGGGCTGGTATTCTCTACGATGACGACTCGCTCGACGCTGCCTGGGACCTAGTCAAGAATTGGACTGCCGAGGAGCGCCAGAAGCTGCGCGATGACGTGCCCAAGCTAGGCTTCGCGGCTAGGATCGCGCACGACGTGCTGCATCTCGCCAAGGCAACGATGGCGCTGGCGGAGAGGGGACTTGCGCGGCGTCGGCGGCTGGACGCTGGCGGCCAGGACGAGAGACGCTATTTGCGCCCGATTGAGGAATATGTCGCGCGCGGTATTACGCCTGCCGAAGATCTCTTGGAAAAATTCAACAGCGGCTGGGACCGCAGCGTCGACCCGGTGTTCAAGGAATATGCGTATTGATTCACAAGTACCGATATGCGTATCCGGTCTTTTTGCCATGCCTCTTCGCAGCCTCAATAGACCAGGACAATCCGGTCATGCCAGGTAGCTTTTGGAAGCATCCAAACGAGGCAAACAATGCGTCGGCGTGAATTCGTCGCGGGCGGCATCGCGTTGGCGGCCGGCAAAGCCGCGTTCCCAGCATTAACCCGGGCGCAACCTGTAGCGCCTCGGATCGACC